>Ga0315295_10005757_pt1 | contig 10577 bp, 19 predicted proteins | sample YL17G14_0_MG_FD_204453 | JGI IMG/M metagenome (GOLD analysis project Ga0315295, IMG submission 204453) | Sediment microbial communities from Yellowstone Lake, YNP, Wyoming, USA - YL17G14_0 | ecosystem: Environmental > Aquatic > Freshwater > Lake > Sediment | place: USA: Wyoming | collected...
CGAGGTCGATCCCGGCCTGGCTGGCAAGAGCGCTCACATACCAGAGGACGTCGCCGAGATCCAGGGTAACTTGGCCCCAGTCGCCGAGGGAAAAATCATCTCTGTGGCCACTGAGCATTCGCTTGAAACGCTGCGCCAGCTCGCCTACCTCCTCGGAGAGTCCAAGCATCAAATAATCTCGCCCTTGGCCCTTCGCCATCGTTTCCCACGCGGCCTCTTGGTATTGAGAGAAAGTCATCCCGCCTCCGGTTTATCCGCAGATGACGCAGCCCGCCCCGGCAAAGCTTGGTGGGCCGGGGATGGCGCAGAATCAGTCTGCGGAATCTGCGAAATCTGTGGATGAAGTTCCAGTTGTCCTCGCAGCCGCTCGACCAGGTCGCAGTCGCGGCGGAAGAGTTGGCTGTCGACGATGCGGCGAATGCCTTCGCGGAAGAGGCGGTCGTGGCACTCGTCGCATTCTTCGGCGGTCGCCGGAATGTAGTAGCCCATCGGGCTGGCCTTCGACGCCGCAATCGGCAGGAGGGCAAAAGTGCGCAACCGCTCGATGGAATCTTCCAGCCAGCGGCGCACCGTGCCTTCGTATTTTCTTTCCTTCGATTCCTCGGGCCAGATCAGGGCGGCGATCTCGCGCCCAAGGATCGCATTCTCGCGGCCAACGTGGTTGAGGATGATGGCGGCGATTTTCTTGTCGTGCGGCGTGAGTGCTGCGTTGTCTGTCATTCCCGCGAAAGCGGGAATCTCGATGGACCCCCGCATTCGTGGGGGTGACTGTCCTAGGATGGCCCCCACCGCCTCGAACCCTTTCCCGCTGCGCCGGCAGTCGCACTCGATCATCCGCCGCACGCCGTCGGTCATGATCGGCTTCCAGCCCGTGCCGCCGCAGATGGAACAGTGATCACTCATCAGTCGTCAGTCCGCAGCAAGCGCCTCGATCAGTTGCGCCTTCGTTTCGATTTTCAGCCTCGCCCAGATAGCATCGAGCGCCTGAGCGGTAAGGCAGAGCGTCACGACGGCGCCATCCTGGTCCAGCGCAAGTTTTGCAGCCTTCCGCTGCAACTTCTGCAGCGGGCGGGTATCGGGCTTGTTGCCGTTGGGAGACGATCCCCGGCGGCGCATTGTGGCTCCGGCCTTGTGGGCATAAAACGAAGTTGTGTTCGTGCCCAGACCGTATTTCTTTTCGAGTTCCTTGCCGAGTATTCCGGCCTCGTAGTCGGCCTTGAATGCTTTGAGGTCGATCTCTTTCCGTGCTGACATAGGGTTCTCCCTGTTGGGCGGTTCGTGAACCGCCCCTACGGCGCTTCCGGTCGGCGATATCGACCGATTCAGTTTCGAATTTCCACTATGAACGCGCGGATCGTCCGGGCCGTCGTAGCCGGCAAAGCACCATTGGCACATCCACTCGCCGCCCACCAGACGCTCGCCCGGGGTGATACGTCCGCGTTCCTTGCAGGGTTGACAGTCGGGCATTAGAAAATTCCACCACCCGTCAAATGACGGCCATAGAGGCACAAACCAGTCGTCCTCGCGCAAGCGGGGACCCATGGGTTCCCGCTGGAGCCTGCCTTCTGGATTCCCGCTTTCGCGGGAATGACCAGGAGGCGGGAATGACCGCCTTCGTGCCTTGGTGCCTTCCTGGTGTCATTTGCCTTCCGAATTCCGCGCCAGCTTTGTAGGGGAGCGCTCTGCGCTCCCACGGGAGGGCCAAGCCCTCCCCTACGCTTTTTCCCGCGCCAGCTTTAGGTAGAACTTCTCCGTCGCCGCGCGTACCTGGATGCCTATGTTGATCAGGGCGTCTAACATCACTTCGCTGGCGCCGCCGATGTATTTCTTCAGATAGGGGCGATCGATGCGCTGAACGGTCTGTACGATTCGCCCGAACTCGTGGACTCCGACCTCGGCTTTCAGGTTGGAGATTGCTCGGGCTTCATCCTCGATCACCAACGCCGCGGATTCTTTGCGAAACCCGATGATGACCGGGCCGAGGTGGCGCGCTTTGCCCACCTGGTCGTGGCGGCGCTCGGCGAAGGCTTTCAGCTCCTCGGTGAGGCGCTCGAGTTGCGAATAGATCGCGGCATATTGACCTGCAACGATTTCCGCGTCTTCCCAGGTTTTGATTTCCATGGTCACTTCCTCTCCGCAGATTGCGCAGATTGCGCAGAGTCAGAGCGCGCGAGCAGGGTGATTTTCTCGTGGAGCGAAAGGCGGCCCCAAAGGCGATCAAGTTCGGCTTCTTGCGCGCGGCGCGCGAGGTGGCGGCCATAAGTGCTAGAGACACCCAAGGCCGCCCGATGGTTCAAGACGGTAGCGCGGCAGCAACCGAAGACGCGCGCGATGGCCTGATCCGAAAGCCCGCGGCCCGCCAGGCGCACCAGCCGGCCGTGATCGATGGCGAGTTTACGGTACATCGGCGGGCTCCTTCCTGCGCGCGCGCCAGACGCGTCGATAGGTTGCCGCGCGAGAATCGGAAAGATGCTCGGCATCGATATCGTTCCAGGGGCGATTGGGAATCCGCGCATCGAGCGCGGCGCGCTGAGCGACCACCGCCTGGCGAAAGCGCTCGAGGCGCACCGGGCGGGCTCGCAGTTTGGCCAGCGCCGAGCGGAAGAGTTGTTTAGCGCGCTGACGACAGATGCCCATGGCGCGCGCCACCTCCGCGAGGGGAACGGGATCGTTGGCGAGATCGAGACGTTGCCGCATCATTTCGAACCGCCGGACTCACCACCAAGGCACAAAGGCACAGGGGCGAAAAGAATGCGAAACTCCGACTTCTCAGTCTCTGATAGTTCTTTGTGTCTCTGCGCCTCTGTGGCGGATTGTTCTTTGCCGTCGAGCAGCGCCGCCAGGTTGATGACCGATCCGCTCTCGCACACCGGGCAGTGGCCGTTTTTGGCCCGCGTCACGCAATTGCAGTTCGCGCACAGGACCGCTTCCGCCAGGGGAATGGAATCTACCGGCTGCCAAGGTTTGGCCGGCGCGGTGTTGTAGGGTTCAGCCATCGTCCACAGATTTCTCAGATTCCGCAGATCTTCTCACCGCAATCGGCGCAATCTGCGGATCAGTGCAGCCAGATTTCGACTGCAATCCAAAACCCGATGCTCGCGGCCACAAGGCCCACAGCAAACGTCGCCAGGGCCAGTAGATGCTGGCGATGCGCCTCGTAGCAGCGCCCCCGGCGGTAGGCGCCGAGCAACTCCGCCTCGTGGACGTCCTCGCGGACGTAGGTGATGGGCTCCCAGCCGGGGAGCAAAAGCTGGCAACGCTCGCCGGGCGGAGGTTGCAGGTTCGAGGTTTGAGGTTCGAGGTTTCGGGTGGCCTCGCGCCTAGCCCCTAACACCTCACGTCTGTTCTTCTCCGCCTCGACCAGTTCCCGCCACAGATCCTTCGGTTCTTCGCTTTTCATTCGCTCACCCGGACTAGATTCCTCCCGATCTGATCGGGACGGGAGTGACCAACAACCGCGAGGCCGCGCTGCCCGGCTCAAAATGCGTCGATGAAGCCTTCGTTCTTGACTTCCGCGATTCGCGCGGCGAACATCGTCTTGTCTTCCCGAGACATTTCTGCGAGGAGCTTCCGGGCCTTGCTGATCGCGGATTCAGGACGATCATTGGCAAGGATGAGGAATCGACCTCCGCCGTAAAGCGCTACGCCTATCCACCGGACGGACCAGAGCCATTTCCGTTCCTCCATCTTTCCTTCCTTCATCTTTTGTTCTCCTTTTCAGAAGGCGGCGCTTTTCATTCGCCTAATCGCTCAATCGCAAAATCGCTAAATTGGATTCCCGCTTTCGCGGGAATGACAAATGAGCCCGGTTCACGCCATCTTGCGGCGCCGGCGCCAATCAAGGGCTTCATCTCCCTGGTCATTCGCGATTCGCTCGTTCTGCCGGTCCATCTCGATGACCACCGGATTGCTTTCGCCACTGAGGCACGGAGGCACGGAGGCCGGAGAGTCCGAACCCTCTTGATCTTTTCTCTGTGTCTCTGTGTCTCTGTGGCGAACGAGATCTTCACCACGCACGAACGCCAGGACGTCCGCGATGCGATAAGGCTTCGCAAAGACCGTGATGCCGAGCGCCCGCGCGCGCGCCTCAGCGAGCGGGTCGCCGGTGAGCAACGCAAACCGTTTGCCCTTGGCGTAAGCCCACACGGAGAGCCAGGGGTTCTGTTGCACTTCCCACGTCGTCACCATGGACCCCTTGGGGAAATGCCCATCGCAGAGAATCACGTCGGCGGCCGTGACGAGGTCCAAGGCGTAATAGAGGTCGGCCGCTTGGAGGATTTCCGCCTCCGGGCAGGCAGCGTGCAGGATTCCGCGCAACAGATCGCGGAGTTGAATCTCGTCGTCGATGAGGAGGATTTTCATGCCGTCCCCTTGTATAACCGGCGCAGACGTGCATGCATTCGCGCAATTCCCTGGCGTCGTCGGCCATGGTAACGCTTGGTGAATTTCGGATCGTGCTTCCCGCCGCTTTTGAATTGTTCTCGCGCCTGCTCCCGAGTCTGCCGATCCCCGGAAAACTGGTCGCGCCATGCGTAAATCCGTTGGAGGATTCCCATCATTCACCATTCACCATTCTGGATTCCCGCTTTCGCGGGAATGACTGCGGGTGGGGCAAGCCCCCGGTTGTTCTCTGTGTCTCTGTGCCTCGGTGGCTGCTTCTCATTGCACGATCACTTCCCCGGGCGCGCGGGAACCAGCTCGAGCGCGCCGGCGACGTCTTCGACGCCACGCTTGGTGCTATGCCGCTCGGCAATGTAATCCGCCAGGCCCAGGACGGCTTCCGCCCAGCCGGGCGAGCCTCCACAATGTTTCCAGATGAGTTGAAATTCCTGGTCGGACATTTCGTAGCCCATGTATTCGAGCACCTGGCGCAGTTCTGGCTGCCTCAAATCGCGTTCGCGATAGCGGCGAATGCGCCGCGCCAGGCGTTCGAGTTGGCGGTCGATTTTAGGTTCCAAGCCTTCGTTGCCCACCAGGAGCATGGGCAGGCGAATCTCGTCCCAGAAATCCCGCAGCAACTCGAAACACGCTTCCTTGAGCCGGTCGGCTTCGTCGAAAATCAGCAGTGGCGGCTGGTCGCGGTAGCGGTCAACGGCCATATCGAACATCTCGGCGCTGGTATGGCGGCGCACGAGGCGCCGGGCGGCTTCTGGGCCGAGCGCCAGCGCAGAAACGATTTGGCTCTTGACGGTGATGGCGCGGCAGCGCAATACCACCTTGGGCATCGCCAAGTGGTAGGCCAGCCAGCTAACCGCTACCGTCTTGCCAATCCCCGTCCGTCCGGAGTACGCCACGATCTGGCGCTTGCGATAGGCAAACTCCGCGAGGTCCGAGAGGTGGCGCACCAGCGGAGTCATCAGGACCGCGGGCTTCTCAGGGATAACGGCAATCGACTGCAATTCGACGGGCACGCGCTACCTCGTTGGAGCCTTCGCTCGCGCTAAGGCCGACTCGAGCGCAAGCTGCACGCGCTCGGTGGGCCGCCGGATTCTCAGAAACTTTTCCAGTTGCGAAAGCTCCGGAAGCTTCAGCCAGTTCCGCCGCAGCGCCGTAACGATCACCGTGTCGTCGGCATTGGCGAGGCGGGCTAGGAAATCTTTGTCCATGGTTCAATCCTCGAAGAAGGTGCGCGGATGAATGATTTGCCCATCCAACTCGATGCCCTCCGGCAGGTCGTCGCGCTCTTCCGCCAGCTCTGGTGGCGCCAGCGCGGCCTCCATAACCTGGCCAGCCGACTCGTGATCGAGCGCCCCTTCGAGGGTTCGCCGCTGCGTGAAACTCCCTGCCAGCTTGCGCAGACGTTTCTGGAGTTCCATCTCCCGCGCCAGGACTTCGGGGTCGTTCGCGCCCACACGCCCGCGCGCGAGAGCGAGGATCGGCTCCTCGCCTTTGCGCGCCGGCAAAACTTTGATCAACGAATGGTCGTCGCGCAGACGCACGCACTCGCGGCGCTCGCCGGCGATTAGGGTGAGCAACGGATGCGAGTAGCGTTTGCCGTCGGGAAGCTGCACGATTCCGCCGGCCGCAATCGTCTCGTTGGGGAAATGCTGTGCGGTCACCCAGGCGAGTTCTTCTGCGGAAATCTTGCGGAAACCTTCCGGCGGCGTCGAGTGGACGAACACCGCGCGCGGCGACAGTCCGCGCATGTCGGTGCCTTGAGACTCGTGGTCGCGCCAGGCTTCCATCCACCCCCCGATCTTTTCGAGCAGTTCGGCGCGGGAAAGCAGTGGCGTGGTGGCGCGGTGCCCATCGACGAATTCCAGGTGCTCAGCCTCCTGAGCGTCTCCGGGGGCCATAGCGCGTTCGCGGGTATTCGAGCCAATCCAGCCCGGCAGCGTTCGGCAACAGTCGGCGAGATACCGATGGAAACGCTCGAGGCGCGTCCCGCGCGGGTTCTTCTCGCGCGGCAGGTTGCGTCGGATGCCCAGTTGATCGAGGATGCCATTCGCCTGGGCGAAGACTTCGTCAATCTTCTCGTGCAGCGGCCGGCCACCGAAGAGCAGGCCGCGAAAGCGTCCACGGTCGGAATGGAGGCCGCCCGGCACGCCGTATTCCTGGATCAGGCGGACGAGCAGATTGATTTCGTCTTCCTGGCAGATGCCATGTCGGACGTCGTATTCGTTCCCCGCCACCAGGTCCCAGCAGAGCGGATAGGTCGAGCGCGCATCGTAAAACGTCAGCAACCACCAGCGGCGGACGATCCGGGGTTTGCGCTCGTCGTAAGCGCGGATGTCGGCTTTCCACTCGTCGGTCTCGACCCGCTCGAGCGAGTGCAGGTCGGTGTACGTGCGGTCGATATACCCCAGCGCCGCCTTGACGGCGTCGGAGCCCTGACGCCGCGCCTGATCGAGCGCATCGAGTTCGTCGATGAAGCGGTTGACGGTCGTCTCACTCGGAAACTGGTAGGCGTAACTCACCCCGCAGCCGCGCTGCTTTTCGGTGAGGTATTGGATGAGCTCGCGGCAGATCTGCTTTTTGTTGGGAAGCCCGGGGCCTTCGATTCCCAGCCAGCGGCCTTTGATGAACGCCCGCATCGAGGCATCGAGCGCCTGCGAGCCCGCGCCCATCGCCTCGGGGCCCGGGCGCTCGTTGGCAAGCGCCGAGAGGTCCTCGTTCTTCATGTAGTCCCAGTACCAGCGCCAGAGGGTGTTCCGGGAGACGCCAGCCTGCCTCTTCATCTCGGTGATGAACTTCGTCTTGCTCGCGTAGCCGAGCGCCTTGTAGTCGTGATTCACCAGCGGACGGATGATGCGGAAGCGGCCGAGAATCACCGCGCGCTGCTGCTCCGGAACGTCGAGTGCCGCGATCTTGCGATCGAGTTCCGTCTGCGGCCAGATGCGCAGTTGCCCTGCTGCCTCCTGCCGACTGCTTACTGCCGACTTTTCCCCAGGGGCGGGACCCGCGCCGGAATTGCGGAGGGTGGTCAGCCCCTCCGACGCGGGCATGTTCAGGGCTATTGGGGTGGGAAGACTCGCGGATTGTTGAGCCGAGTCAGGGCTCGTGAGGGCTTGCAGGCGTTCGGCCTTGAATCTTTCCTGGGCGTCATCAGTCATCGACCGCGCATAGACGACGAGGCCGCGTTCGCGGCCCGTCGTCCTGAGCGCACTTTCCGGGGCGAAGGATCTCCGCAGTTTCCCGATCAGCGGATGTTCGTCCCCCGGTTTGGTCCGTCGATACACTTCCCGCCGGGTGATGCGCTCGAGCCGCGCCACTTCGTCAATCTCCAGCCACCACTTGCCGTCGATTTCAATAGCCATGGTTGTTTACGCAGTTAACGTCATTTACCTTCGTCGCTCGAAAAAAAGGTTGTACTGTCCGGTCTGGATTTGGAGATGTTCGAGAAAGGGTTCGAGGGCTGGCCCGCGTTTGAAATGCGCTTTGGTGATCTTGGCCACCTCGATCAGTTCGGTGCGTACCGCTTTCGATATATCGAGTCCAGTGCATCGACAGATGCGTATCAATTCATCCTCGACCCAGCGTGGCACCTTGGCGGAGATCGTGCTTAGGATTTCGTCGTTCTCGGTTGGCCGATCAGGCATGGCGCTTGTCATTCCCGCCCCGATCGGATCGGGAGGAATCTATGTAGATCCCCGCTTCCGCGGGGATGACTTCAAGTCCACGGGCCGGGCGCGGTCCAACCTGGTGAGAAGTCCCGCGCCCGTGCCCTGTTCCCGAGGAGGATGGTTCACCCGGGGAAGTTGTTTCGCTTTCGATCTTTGAGGCTCTGATTCTCATGCCTCTGTGTCTCTGGGCCTCAGTGCTCTGCGTCATCTGCGCAATCTGTGGATCACCAGATGGCTTTCAGCTCGCCGTCCCGTCGTTTCCGCCGGCTGCGACCGAGTCCGCGCGCCGCGCCGAAAAGCATTTGGTGGAGGATTTCCTTGACAAAGAGGAGCAGTGAGACCGCCACGATGATCAGCACCCCCCAAGCCATCGCGTACTGGCCCCAGCGCGCCAGATTTTTGATTGCCTCTTGGAATTGTTCCGGCATGTCTCTATTCCCTGTTCACTATCCACTGACCACTGCCTTGGCCTACCTCCGCGCGTGCTCTTCCAGCTCGAGCGCGACCTTGTATCCCTGCAATTTTGCGAGGTGGATCGCCTCGCGAATCAGCGCGCGATGCACGCGCTCGGAACGCCGCCGCCCGGAAGCCACCAGGGAGACGTGGGATTTTGAAACGCCCAGCTTTTCGCGCACTCGCTTGAACGAGCAGGGTTCGCCGTGCAGGATTTCCAGGGCGATTTTCGGCAGTTTGTTTCGCGCGTGATTTGTGCTAGCGTTCCTCATTTGAGCGAGGCAAACTTAAGTTTGCCTGTTTGTAGCGCCCTGACTGTAACGCCCTAGATAGGGTCCGTCAAGAGGGAATTTGAAGATTTCCACAGGTATTTTCGTTGCGCCGATCAGGGCCTTGAGGGCCCAGCTGGGGCAAATAGAGGGACGGAAAGTCAGTCAGGAAGAAATGGCTAATCGCATCGGATGCACCCACGCCGCATATCGCAAGTGGGAAGCGGGTACTGTGCCCAGAGGCGATTGGATGGTTAGGATTCTCGCCCTCTGCCCGGACGAGCAGACCCGGAACAACTTTTTTGTTGACATTGCCGAAACTGGCAGTAAGATTTCCTCCAACCCAACAAGGCGGAGGGACCTGCGCTATGAGGAGCTCCCCGTCAAGATTCCAAACCGGAAGGGAAGAGCCTGATGTGGAGCTTGCCCGCATGTATAATGACGCCGCCATCGCGCTAAACTTGCTTTATGCCGCCGCCGATTCTGGCTCTGGTGCCGCCCGAGAGAAACTCCGAGAGCTCTCAAATGAACTAATTGAAGCCGCCGGCCGATACTCTGGCGTTCCTGAAAAAAGGGTAGGGTGAAAATGAGGCGAAACCTTCCGAGCGCAGCCTTCCTTGTCGGTATATTACTCGCGGGTATGTTCCTCTCTAGGGAAGCCTTGGCCGCCGACGCGGTCCGCGTCTTCATCACCGACAGCCAGTCGTGGAATCTTTCAGGATCACATGGGGGCGCAAGACCTCAAAGAGCAGAGATTATCAAAACATTCAATGCCCGCTGCCCACAGCTCGTCGTCACGGCAAACCAAGGAACCGCCGATTACATCATCATTCTCGACCATGAAGGTGGGAAGGTCTGGATCCGCCACGACAATAAAGTGGCCGTGTTCAACCGTTCTGGAGACGTGATTTTTAGCCGGTCAGTGCGTATGTTGGGGAGCGCCGTGTCCGATGCTTGTGAGGCGATCCGGCGTCACACTCAGCCGCCGGCACCAGAGAAAGTCGAGTTGGTGCCAACGCCAGGCCCTCGCTCTAAGACCGCCGAGTGGGAACCTTTCGGAGAAATCAAAAAGATGAAGGTCGACCAAGCGGCCGCGCCGGCTAAGATCGCTGAATCCCCGGCGAAAGAGATCCGCTTGGGAATGGACTTCGCCCAGGTTGAGGCTGTCTTGGGTCCCCCCGAAACCCGGGCCGACCTGGGCCCGAAGGTTCTCTATAGATATAAGGATATGACCGTCGAGTTCCGCGACGGCCGAGTCATCGATGTGAGGTGAATTGTGGAGGGTCTGGCTGGCCTCGGCTTCCTTATCTTTATCGTCTGGGTCATCCTGGTCTTGGTCTTCTTTCTGATGGTCCTTTCCATCGCCATCGACTGCGCCAGGCTTCTCCGCCGCACGAACAGGATCATCGAACTGCTTGAGAAAAAATCTTGACGCCTGCGGCTTTCTTCTATACAGTCTTCGCATCCTCCATGGGGGTGCACCATGGGAAGCTTCCCATTATCCTTTGACTTCGCGGCGCAGATCATCTTTTGGAAAGCGCGCCGCGACTCGGCCCTCAGAAAAACCTTAGACGACTTCTTCTCTGACTCGGTGGCTCCGGCGATGGAATGGCCGCTGCGACTGCCCACCGGCCATTCCTACGATCAGAATTCCCTAGCCCTCGAGGCTGAACATTTCGGTATATGCGCCTGGGAATTGGCTATCGCGATCCAGACGGGAAAGGCGCGAGTTGTCGGCGAAGATGACGTCGGCCCGATCCTCTATGTCGAACTTCTGAACACCAGCGAGGGG
>Ga0315295_10005758_pt1 | contig 10577 bp, 7 predicted proteins | sample YL17G14_0_MG_FD_204453 | JGI IMG/M metagenome (GOLD analysis project Ga0315295, IMG submission 204453) | Sediment microbial communities from Yellowstone Lake, YNP, Wyoming, USA - YL17G14_0 | ecosystem: Environmental > Aquatic > Freshwater > Lake > Sediment | place: USA: Wyoming | collected...
CAAAAGGAAAAAATATCCAAAGAGCTGAGAGCGCTATGTAGAACAGGGGTGGCTTTGGCATCCACCAGGACACCAAGGTGGCTTATAATATTGCTCATCGGATCGAGAGGATTCAAATCGCCCGGGTCCTTGAGAAAGAGAAAAAGAACCGCCAGCAAAGTCATAACCAGCAAAGGAGGAATACCTGTCCAACAATAGGCGGCCAGCGTATTTTTATAGGTCAGCTGGCAGCCGGAAATTAACAAGGCCCCCAATAAAATCCCGGCAATGGCTAAGGTGGCCAGAAAGCCGAAGACAAAAATCAAGGGAATGCTTGTATATTTGGTCCAGGTGGTTTCGGAACGAGCCAGCATTTGTTCCTCCAATTTTTTGGTATCCACCGATGAGCTGAAGCGGCCGGCTTGCTCCGCCTGGGCCCGGACGCGAAGCTCCCGGGGAACCCGCTCCACATTTAAAACCAGGGGAATCGATACCAGCAGCAGGCTTAAAATCAATGGGAATAACCAGGTAGGGCGCTGGGCAATATCCAGCATTGTTTCTGTCGGCTCCATGCAGATGCCGATGAGCCGTTGTACGCAATTTTTGGGGGAGACGGGTTGTAGGGTGGTATCGTTATCCGGATCCATTCGTTGGCTCCTTTTCCTCCGAGTCAATCGGTTCAATGACTGGTTCTTGTGCCTCCTGCTGATGAATCTGCTCGAAAAGGTCCTCCAGCTTGGATTGCATCTCCCAGCGGTCGTCAAACCGGAAGCGTAATTCAGGCACAAAACGAATTTGCAGATTGTGACGCAGTTCATGCCGCATAAATCCTGCTGCCTGGTGCAAGGCATGCGTCGAACGAAGGCGCTGGGTTTCGTCCCCCAAAACGCTGAAATATACGGTAGCCCAGTGCAGGTCAACGGTGAGCTCAACTCGCGTTACAGTAACAAAGCCGATGCGCGGATCACGCAGCTTTTGCTGGATCATGATGCCGAGCTCTTCCTTCAGCTGGCTGGCCAGACGTGCCGGTCTTCTTCCTTGGGGCATGAGGTTTTATCCACCGTAGCGGCTCAGTAGTCAGAATCCAGAATCCAGAATCCAGAACGAAATGCCCATGCATCTGCCATCCCAGGACGAAAGGCGGCAACTCGGCAAGCGGAGCCGCACTGAGGTCTGATCCCTTGAATGGCCCGAATCCACCTGACTTTCCTCATTCTGAATTCTGACTCCTGAATTCTGGCTCCTGATTAGTTAATATCCACTTTATTATTTTAATCCAAAGGATGCAGAAAATCAGGTTAATCTATAAATTCTATGCGTGAATCGGTTAAAGATTCTCCTAAAATTTCCGTTGACTCCTCGATGAGTTGACGGGTAAGCTTCTCCAAAAGTTTGCGATCCGCGCCGACGGTCACCGCCCCCAGTTGGGCCCGCTGCCAGAGATCCTGGTAGTTTATCTCCGCCACGGAAAAGTTGAAACGGGCACGCAACCGGTCCTGGACTTTGCGCAGAACCTGGCGCTTTTCCTTGAGAGAATGGCAGTAGGGCAAAAATATATCCAGTTCGCAATAGACAATCGCCATTGGATTCACCCGGCCTTTCGATCTACCTTCCAGGCTTGGAGGATTGGGGCTAGGACTTTTTGCCCCCTCCATCCGCCGTCATCGGCAGGGGTAAGACCTTTTCAATCAAGTAGGCTTCGATAATATCTCCCACCTTTATATCGTTGTATCTCTCCAGGCAAATTCCGCACTCGAAGCCCGTGCGAACTTCATTGGCATCTTCCTTAAAACGCTTCAGAGAACCGATGCGTCCCTTATGGATCACGATGTTGTCACGAAGCAAACGAATTAAAGCATTCCGGGTAATCGATCCATCGGTAACATGGCAGCCGGCAATGGTGCCTATCTTGGGAATTCTGAAGGTATCCCGCACTTCGGCGGAACCAAGTGTTTTTTCCCGCAGGGTCGCTTCCAGCAAGCCTACCATAGCCTGACGGATTTCATTGGCAACGTCGTAGATCACGGTGTATAGGCGAAGGTCGACATTTTCCCGTTCGGCAATCTCCTGAACACCCTTCTCCGGTCGCACATTAAAGCCGATAATGATGGAGTTGGCGGCCGAGGCAAGCAGAACGTCTCCTTCGGTGATTGCTCCCGCAGCGCTGTGCACCAGTCGTATCTTGACACGGTCATTGGAAAGCTTCAGGATCGTTTCCGATAATACCTCCACCGAACCCTGCACATCCGCCTTTAAAATGATGGGCAATTCTTTTTGCTCGTCCGTTTTTAACAGCTCATAGAGGTAATCCAGGGTCATGCGGGAGCTTTTATTCTGTTGCCGTTCACGCAGCAGTTCCTGCCGGTGGGAGCCTACAGACTTGGCCTTATCCGCATCTTCGACCACATTAAAGATATCCCCCGCCTGCGGCAGGGCCTGCAAACCCAAGACTTCAATCGGAGTGGAGGGTCCGGCTTCCTTCAAATTGTTTCCGCGATCGTCAAACATGGCGCGAACTCGGCCATACACGGAACCGGCAATAAGATAATCCCCCACCTTCAAGGTTCCATTTTGTACCAGGATAGTGGCCACCGCTCCCCGGCCACGATCCAGTTTGGCCTCCAGAACCGCTCCCGAGGCCAGTCGCTTGGGATTTGCCTTGAGGTCCTTGAGGTCCGCGACCAGCAAAATCATTTCCAGAAGCTCATGGAGGTGAAGACGTTTTTTCGCCGAAACGTTGACCATCACCGTGTCTCCACCCCACTCTTCAGCGGTCAACCCGTGATCCGTCAGCGTCTGGCGAACGCGGTCAGGCTGGGCTTCCGGTTTGTCAATCTTGTTGATGGCGACGACAATCGGCACCTTGGCGTCGCGGGCATGGTGGATCGCCTCTACAGTTTGCGGTTTGACCCCGTCATCCGCAGCCACCACCAGGACGACAATATCGGTAACCTGAGCGCCGCGAGCACGCATCATGGTAAAGGCTTCATGACCTGGGGTGTCTAAAAAAACGATCTGCCGGCCGTTGATCTCCACGTGATAAGCGCCGATATGTTGAGTGATTCCGCCGGCTTCCTGCTCCGTAACCCGAGTTTCCCGTATGGCATCGAGCAAGGATGTCTTGCCGTGATCGACATGCCCCATTATGGTCACCACTGGTGCCCTGGGGGCCAGGTCATCCAGTGACTGGGCAGCATCCTCGATGGAGGTCATCTCGGCTTCATAGCTCCTGAACTCCGGGCGAAATCCATGTTCCTCACAGATCTGAGTGATGATTGTAGAGTCAAGACATTTGTTGATGGTAGTCAGAATTCCCTTCTTAAAGAGGCTGCTTAAGATATCTTTTGCCTTTACTTCGATTCTTTCAGAGAGTTCCTTGATGGACAATCCCTCGGTCAGTTGAACCGATCGAAGCGTTAGTGCCGGGGTAACCTGGCGAATTTCTTCGTGACGCCCCGCCCCTTCCCGCGAAGTTTCCTGCTGCCGCGGATGACCTTCACCCGGCCTTTTTTTGCGTATAGGCCTGGAGCTGGGCTTAAGCTGTTTTCGGCCGGGTGCCAGGATGCCGGTTCCCGTCTTGAAAAGGCGGGACGACATGTCGGCCTTGCCCCGGGCAACCTCCGCGGTGGTTTTTTTCAAAATCTTCGGCTGCGCCTTGGGAGGAATTGCCTTAGCGGTGGAAACAGGCGGAGCAGCAGTCGGAGTGATCACCGGCTCCGGTTTCGCGACAGAAATTCCGGGAACAGCCTCCTGGGCTGGCACTTCCACCGACTCAGGTACGCCGGTAATAGCGGCTTCCAGCGGCACTTCCACTTCAGGTGGCTTGGCTTCTTCCGAAACAACCGGTATCTCCTCTGGTACGGTCAAAGGCTCTACGATTATCACCACGGAGGGTGGCGCTTCCAGCGAAGTTATTTCCGCTTCCGGAATCACAGCAGGTTCTGCTGATTTCACCTTGGGTACACGGCGCGCTTTGGCGACCATATGTCCCTTCAAAGCCAGACTCGGTGTCCCCTGCTTTTCTTTTTCGGCTTCGACAGGACGTCCGACGGTCCCCATCAGTACAACCGGCGGTTCCAGGGGAGGTTGTGTCTCCTCGGCTGAGGCCGCCTTCTTTGATCTTCGCCGGATCGTTACATCCTTGGCTTCTCCGGGTAATTCTTTGGCAACATCCTTAGCCGCTACCTTCTTCGCCGCAGCGGAAACCGCCGCTTTAGCCCCTACCCGGCTTTTTTCTTTCTGCCCTTTTTCCGGTTTCTTTTCGGCTTCAGCAGCAGCCGAGGAAAGACGCTTGCGGACGCGTTCGGCTAAAGAAGAATCGACGAAACTGGTGGCGGTAATAAAAACACCCAGACGCTTCAATTCATCGAGTATCTGGGTCGGCTTGATTCCTAATTCAACCGCCAAATCGCCGATTTTAATTTTATCCATAGTAACGCTTCCTTACCAAAAATGCCGAAGGTGCAAAAAGTCGCACTGGGCTCTTTGTGGGACGGGCAGCCTGCCCGTCTCACGACTGCTAATTCTGACAGGCTGGCAGCCTGTCCCACGAGAAGAGGTGACTTTTTGCGTCTTTGTCAAAAATGCCGATCTTCTGTCGCTTACTCGGGAAAGGTAAAGCCTAAAAAAGGAATATTGCACATGAAGCCAAGGTATAAACATTCCATAGATTTAACTATCCTCTCCTTTTTCCGCATCATTCTCTTTCATCTTTTCCGAGGCAGTTGCCTTTGGTGTAGATCCTTTGCTGTTTTCCATAAAAGGTGCCATGAGATCTTCCACCGCACGAATGACGCACTCACCGGTCTGTCCATCCATCCCGGGAAAAGCCGCTAACTCCGTCTCTTCCAGTTCAATCAGCTCTCCAATGGTGTGTATACCGGAGGTAATCAAGTTTTCGATGACCGATTCCTCCAGGCCCTGAAGCTGTCGAACCGAGGTGTTGAGTACCGCCAATCGGCGCATATCATCTTCCATCTCCTGCCGCTTTTCCTCTTCACTCTTGATGGAAATGTTCCATTCCACCAAATCGGTGGCCAGATGTACATTTTGGCCGCCCTTGCCGATAGCCAGGGAAAGTTGAGTGTTATCCACCACCACTTCCAGGTTTTTGCGATCCTCGTCAATGATGCGCACTCGTGTAGGCCGGGCGGGGCTTAGGGCGTTCGCCGCAAAAACGGTAACATCCGGCGACCAGTGTACGATATCAATCTTCTCTCCGCGCAGTTCCCGGATAATGGCATTGATACGATTCCCTTTCATGCCGACACAGGCGCCTACCGGATCGACATTTTTATCCAGAGAGGCAACTGCCACTTTGGATCGCTCTCCGGGTTCACGCACCACCTTCTTTATAACTACGGTACCATCGAATATTTCGGGAATTTCCGTCTCAAAAAGTTTGGTGACAAACTCCGTATCCGTTCGTGAGACAACCACTTGTGGTCCCTTGGAAGCACTCTCATGCACTTTGTGGATAACACATCGGATCCGGTCCCCCATCTTGAATGACTCGTGCCTTGAGATCTTTTTCGAAGGCAGCAGTGCTTCGGTTTTGCCTAATTCCAGGATCATGTCATCCCGTTCAAAACGCTTCAGAACACCATTGACCATTTGTCCGACCTTGGTGGAGAATTCAGCAAAGATAATCTTGCGTTCCGCTTCGCGTACCTTTTGTATGATAATCTGTTTGACGGTCTGAGCGGCAATTCGTCCCAGTTCCGAGGTGTCCATAGGAATTTCAATCTCGTCGTTCACCTCGAAACTTTCATCAATTTCTCTCGCCTCACCCAGGGATATCTGCAGATCCTCGTCCTCCACCTCCGCCACTACTGTTTTGACGGAATAGACTTCGACCAAACCCGATTCACGGCTGAAACGTCCCCGCAGGTCTTCCTGGGTGTTGTAATATTTCTTAGCCGCTGTAGCCAAGGCTTCTTCCAAGGCCTTGACAATGACTTGCGGATTGATATTTTTTTCCTTGCTGATCAGCTCCACCATTTGGTAGAGTTGGGCACTGTTCAAGGCATCTTCTTTCAAATCTCTATCTCCAAATTGGCTTTTTCAATCGTAGCTATATCCAAAGACCACTCCCGGCCTTCGTGTCCCATAACTCGAACCCGGCCATCCCCGAAGGCCTCTATACGACCTCGAAAATTCCGCTGGTTTTCAATGGGATTCCTGGTTCTGATTCGTGCCATGCGTCCGCTGAAACGAATATAATCCGCTTCCTTGTATAATCCACGATCCAGACCCGGTGAAGAAACCTCCAGAATATATCGATGCTGGATGGGATCCTCAACATCCATCCATGTACTAACCTGTCGGCTGATATCCCCGCAATCCTCCAGCGTGACTCCGCCCGGCTTATCGATAAAAATACGCAGAAAATGGGCACCGGAACTGAGTTTGTATTCTATATGCACCAACTCATATCCTTCGCTGGTCACCAGCCTTTCGATATTCCGCTCCCAGGATTCCTTCCATTCCGCCATAGGTTCGGTTCCTGCGTCTTCCGCGAATAAAAAAAGTGGGCTTTGGCCCACTTCTAAGCCGCTAATTGTACTACATTATCTCTTGCGGCGGCAAATTAATTTTCTTGGCCGGCCGACTCTCCGGTAGGAAAAAACCAACCTTTCGGGTTGTTCCTAAGGTATGCTGAAAAAGGGAAGATGGAGGAGGGTCCAGAGGGCATAACGCCATGAAGTGCTGAGGCGAACATTTTTAGACAGGAAGGCAAAATATATTCCTTTGGCGGTCGTGTTCCCCATCATCGCCAACAGAGCGGCATTATAGATCAAAGGCTCTATTGTGCCGGGATTCTGCGCCAGGGAAAGGATGAACGGATCGATGTCCGTTGATCCGAAGAAGAAAGCTAAAGCCAGAAGGCCGGTATTGCCGAAACGCTCGCGAACAAGGACGTTCGCCACGCTAAGGAATACAAAAATTACGGCAAAGATTAAGGCCGGCCGGATTTCAAAAGGATTGCGCAGGTTCTCTACCTTCTGGGTGCCGGTTGTCTGGTGGGCAGCCTGAGAGTGCAGGGAGAGTATTACCCCCATACCTGCCAGGAGCATAAGTTTCCACCAGAGGAAATTGGCCATGACGGGATTTAAAAACATCAGCAAGCCCAGGATGCGTAAGTACATGATGCTGCTTGCCAAAATGGATGCCTGCAGAGCATCATAGCTCCTGTCCGGATCCTTTTGCGCAATTCGCCCCATAGCGATACTCACTGCGGTACTCGAGACGATCCCTCCCACCAGTCCGGATAATCGAAGCCCAAGGTGGCTTCCGTATTTTCGAGTCAGGAAATAACCGGCAAATCCCACAGTGGAGACCAGCGCGACAATCTTCCAGATACTTTGGGGATTCAAGGCAAAACGGGTGAAGTCCTGATTGGGAAGAGCAGGAAGAACAATCAGGGTAACAATCAGGAATTTCAAAACCGCAAGGAATTCTGTTTTATTCAGATGTTCCACCCAGGATCCGAGCTTGGCCTTTTCAGAAAGGAGCATGGTGTTGATGATCCCCAGGGTCAGAGCCACCCATACATCCGCCAGGAGGCAGAGAGCGCCCACGGCAAAGGTGAGCAGCGCCGCTACTTCGCTGGTCCAACCCAGTCGCCCCTCACGAAGCTTGGCTAGGTAAGCAACCAGGGCAAGGGCAGCAACGGAAAGCATGCCGGCAGGCAACGCCAGGTCTGTGCTGGTTCGGTATAACCAGGCGCAGGCAAACCCATATAAGCTGAGTATGGTATAGGTTCGAACGCCGGCAAAAACCCGGCTTTTTTCTTCCACGCCGGCGCTTTCCCGCTCCAGTCCGACCAAAAAGCCCAAGGCCAGGGCGGCAAGGAATCGCAGTTGTTCATTCCAGGCAAAGGCTTCCATGGTACCCTGCTTTCTGTGACACAGGCATCCTGCCTGTGTCGGCAACACCATCAAGAGACGGGCCACCAAAAACCGCGAAACATGCCGCGTCCGACTTTATGCAGTGCCGGCACTTTTCATCTTTTCGATTTTTCACCATCTTATCTTGACCGCTTTCAAATTTTCGCTTAATTTAATCATACCCGTTATAAATGTGTTGTACGAGTGTAAAAATCCTTGATTCACCTGTAACTGCTCAGGTAGATAGACTGTAGACTGTTAGGCTGTAGGGAAAACATGCGCGACTATGCCAAGCAACTCGTAAATGAGGGCCCAGGTTCTGGGCGTCTTGGTTCGGCTAACGTGCAACAACTGAAAACCTAATAGCCTTTAGCCTATAGCCTAACCGCCTTAGCAATTTCCTAATTGTCAGAAGGAGAATCCTCATGCGGAAAATAGTCTTTTTCGTATCGCTGTTTTGCCTGGCCACAAGTTCGGTATCGTCGGCAACGGATCTGGTGTCCGCTCATGGACGTGAAAATCCTGCCAAAACGGTTTTATCCGCCACGCTGATCCATCGCGTCATGTCCGAAATTCAAAGTACTATAGGGCCCGAAGCCGTCACCGCCAAAATCTATATCGGCAGCGATCTTTGCCTGGCCTGCCATGGCGGTTATGAGGGCTGGCGGCAGACACAGCATGCCTTTGCTCTGATCCGCCCGATGCAAAAATGGTCCCTGGTTCCCACCAAGGGGGTTCTTGCCGATTCGGATCAGAATAAAACGGATGATTTTGTTCAAGGATTGGATTTCAATAAGATCTCTTCGGAATACGACCGGTTCAAACCCAACGCTCCTCGGTTAAGCCTAAAAGACGGCGCCTATACCATTTCTATCGGCGCCTTGACTCTTCCGGTTGTTTTTGTACGCCAATGGCGCGAAGCGGATGGAACCTGGATCCAGAGGTTCGGGGTAAGGATTCCGGTGGTGGATACGACCTCCAAGTTCGCGGCCGCAAACTACATGGCAGGAATTCGATATATCAGCAAGTACAACAAATGGGTACTCGACGGGATTGAAAATTACTATACCGACAACATTCCCAAACTGACGGTTGGAATGACGGTGGCACAAGTCACTGCCGTGGCTGAAAACTTCGATCAACGCTGCGCCGGATGCCATATTACCGGTATTCGTGGATTGGCCAAAACGGATAAAGGCGAATGGACTATCAAGCCTTACTCGGCCTTTATCTACAATGACGACGATCCGAACTACGTGGATTATGACGGCGATGGATCCCTGGACCAGACGGGTATCGGCTGCGAAAGCTGCCACGGCCCCGGTTCGCTGCACATCATGAATCCGAAGGGGGGAGCCAACATTTTCAATCCGGCAAAATCAGATGCCCTAGCCGCCAGTGAAATCTGTGGACAATGTCATTCCCGGTTCAAGTCCGTGCCCAATAAAACCTTCAGCTGGGCTTTTAACGATGCAGCCATGACCCCATGGATTCCCGGTAGCGGCGAAGCGTTAAGCAAATATTATACAGACAGCGGCTCCTATTACCCCGATGGCAAGAATGGTAAGTCGACCCATATGCAGTATAACCAGTATATTGCCTCTCCACACCTCAAAAATGCATCCAATTGGATACCCTGTAGCCAATGCCACGAAATGCATAAGGATACCAAGACTCCGGGCCAGATTGTGACCGACTATACCCTCAACGGAGTCTCCATTCCGACTAAAGCGGAAAACAATACCCTATGCCTGGGCTGCCACGCACCCTACGGCCCCTTCGCGCGGATAACCAAGGCGGATGTAGCAAAATACGATTTAAACCTCGTCAAGATTGCGGGGGTGGTCGAGGCGCATATGCATCATCCTTACGCCCCGGAGCGGTTTATGGAGTTGGGACGCTGCACCAGTTGTCATATGGCCAAAATGGGAACCGCACCGGGTGGAGGTACTGAGTTGGTGGTAACAGCCCATACCTTTGAAGCCGTCTCCCCCCAAAAAACCCTGCTGCTTAAGGACAAGGCTGACGGCATGCCGAATTCCTGCGCGATTTACTGCCACAGCGAGAAGGTCAACCTATTTGGTTTTGGATTGAGCCCAAATCCTCTTAAGTTCAATTCTCAGTTTGACTTGGACAACGCTACCATCCTGCAAAAGTACTACGGTCCGGGTGGAAAATGGTGGAATATCGACGTCAAGCCGTAACTTCATCCCTTCGGATAATCCATTGCTGTCGGGCGAATAATCATTCGCCCCTTACACCCAAATGATTACTCGTAAGGGGCGACAGGTCATAGGATAACGCCTTGCTGAAATCCTGTAGGGATTGCATGAAAATAGCCCGGCGTTTCAACGCCGGGTACCAGGATCGACCAAGAACGAAGTCCCATAAGGGACGAATGATCACCAATGAATTCGACCGAGGCGATATTATCGTCGGTCAATTTCAGTCGTCCCTCCGGGACTCGCCCGTCGTCGCCAGGCAACCCGGCGATGAATCGCCGGGCTATTATCAATATGCTCCGGGGCATCGTAACGTGGATTGATCCTTGGCAAATGATGATTTGCCCTCTACTTTGTTTTTGATGAAGTAGAGTCAGAATCATTTGCGAACGCGTCTCCAACAGCTTTCTGACCTTTTCCAGCCGCCGGCGTAATCCGGAAATATCGCTGCACCGCCTAGTCCTTAAATCTCGTTACCGGCATCCTT
>Ga0315295_10005759_pt1 | contig 10576 bp, 21 predicted proteins | sample YL17G14_0_MG_FD_204453 | JGI IMG/M metagenome (GOLD analysis project Ga0315295, IMG submission 204453) | Sediment microbial communities from Yellowstone Lake, YNP, Wyoming, USA - YL17G14_0 | ecosystem: Environmental > Aquatic > Freshwater > Lake > Sediment | place: USA: Wyoming | collected...
TGCCGCCAGGTGATCCGCTTCCTCCGATACTAGGATCCTGATTATTGAAATAGAGGTATGCTCCGACGCCCAGGGCGCCAAGCAGCCCTAATAATACGAGATTGTTTTTCTCCATGATTAGCCCTCCATCGGCTCATGCTGCACGGTGCAGTAGATCGTCGCGCCGGTCGCTGCTGCAGCGGCAGAAAGATTCTCTAGTTTGAATGTATAGACGTTCCCGCGGTGCGTGTAGATCGTGTCAGCCAGGATGACCTCGTAGTTTGTGCTGTCATTCAGGTAGATCGCTAGATTCGTCCCGCCTTTATTGACGATCCGGATCATGTTCATCGGCAGGTAATCCATGATACCGGTTCGATGCTCCATGCCGTAGAACATGTTGCTGCTGGCCGGGATATCCGCGATCGTGACGTTAAAAACCGGTGATCCTTCGACCTCCAATAGCGCGTATTGCCGGTCTGCCAGGCTTCGTTTCCAGAGTGGTTCGAACATTTGTATTTACCTCAAAAAATAAAGAAAGAAAGGGAAGAAAGTGTTTTAGTCGTAGACTGTGACCGGCAGCTGGATCAATGATTGCTGGGCTGTGTTTGGCCCCCATCCGAGGTTATCACCGTTCGCGCCAGCTGCGACATGCGTCACAAGTGGCATGAATTGGATCTTGATGTAAGAGTCTTGTGCGATCATCGGACGTCGTTCAGACAATGGGAGCTTGAGTTTCCGGTCCGTGAGTGATCCATGAGATGTCTGCTCATCGAATTCTGCGATCACCGATACTTTTGTGCCCGCGTAGTTCGTGACGATGACTCGGACTTTCCCCATACATTCAACAGGGGATGCATCGACTCCATTCGTGAGAGAGACATACATGTATCCGCAGCTGTCAGGCTGCGCGTCAGATCCATAGCCTACCGCGATTTTCTGCTGCGCGGGGCATTTGTAGGTCGCGATCGTCTGATACTCAGTGACGCTTGGTAACGCCTGATGATCCGTGACGGTGAAATCACCGACTGTTGCATTATAGTTTGTAAGAGTTTTTGCGTATTTCCCCATCTTAGATCACATCTCCTTGTTTATCTCCGCCGCCGAAGAGGTTTCCGATGCCGATGCCGCCGCCGAAGAAGATACCGCGGATGATATCCTCGACTCCGTCAATTCCGAGCCCTAGACTGACGCCGTTCACGATCACATTTGCTTTGTGTGATCCAGCGACGTAGGGTATAAGCCAGCCTCCGAGGAACAATTTTACCGCGCCGCTTAGCACGGTGCTGTTGCCGATCAAGCCGGCAAGCAGGGGCTCCTCGATCGTTTTGGTTGCACCCGCTACGAAAATCGTCATAAGTGGGCTGCCGCCAATTCTTTCTCGCAAAAGTTTAGCCAATTTCCCAAACACTCCTTTTTTTATTTAAACCAACGCAGGAGGTCGTTAAAAGTATTATATTCCAAATGTACCAGGTTGTAGTACGGTTCTCACACAAAAACGGATAGCGTCGGATCTGCTGATTCCTTTTTCCTTTGCGAATCGATTGATCATCTCAAAGGTTTCTTTATCAAAATACACGCCGGTTTTCATGGTTGATCAACTATACCCGGTATCATCGTTTTTTTCATCTATAATAAGCGGGTTGACTGCCTCATCGAACACGCCCATGCAATCATATTTTGTCAGAAAAATATTGAGGTCTTTGCCTAACTCAATGAGATTAATGTTATCATTTTTTGTGGTGATCAAAAGAATGAAACGTCTCATTTTTTCTCCAATTCTTTTCCTAATTCTTGAAATATTTTATGTTGATACATAATGAGACGTGCGATAGCATCAACTTTTTTTTCGAGATCATCAACTCTCTCTTTTAATGACGTCATATCGGCGGCATCCTGCTGTACGTCCGATCCTGGTTCACGATCACATACTCATAATGCGCCAGCTCTTTCACCATGTCACCGAGCCCGGAGGCCTCCATGTTCAGCCTCTGGATATCCTGAGAGCCTTTATTACCGAAGCTAAATATAATATGGCTAAGACTGACAAAATCAGTATAGAGTTGCGCTGGACGCCTGCAAACAAAACCAATGCCGATATTCCCCCACTGATCATGACGATAGGTATTAAGAAAACTAAGCATTTCTCCAAGAAGAGGCCGGCTGACAGGGAAGGTTTGGTTTGCTTCATCGAAGAGGACGAGATCATATTTACCACGATTCTTTTTAACGATTTTTACAAGAAAATCCTCGCATTCATACGCGGATCCCGGGTAAGCCAGGGCCTTTGGGTAATACACATCACATTTTTCCGATGGGTATTCTTTGTTCGGATCCCAGACCAGGCAGCGGTAGTTTGGAATGATCGCGTTTTTCACGAAATAGGATTTACCGCTGAGGTTCAATCCAAAGACTGTGAAGATTTTTCTTGTGAGATCAAGCTCCATTGTATTTCCTCAATCATCATTTTTGTAATAAATAATTCTTGAATGAGATTATCAAGTCTTTTTTTAAGTTCAGGGAGTTTTTCTTTTAATAATTCTCTATCAGCAAGATCAGCTATCGATACCATTTTTATCACCATCTATACAGGAGGCAGATATACATGCATAAACACAAATCGATCACCTCACCAAATATAATTTTATCTGCCTCCCGCTAGAGGACAAGTATGTGATTTGGTGAGTGTGGGGGGGGAATGGGGGAGAACCGGGTTATTTACTCCAAATTCTAATGCTCCCTCAAATACATCTGAGTAATAATCCATCCAGAAAAAACCATCATTGTCATTGTGGCCGAGGACTAAACCAAGTTTTTGGAGATCATTCAATTTAATCGCTAAGGTTATTAGAAAATCATCAAAATCACGGTAAGTATGGAATGCATCAACAGGAATTTGCCATAAAGAATATTTTCGGTTATCTTTATTAATTTTTTTACCAATCCAACCTCGCCCGATATGACCAAGACTTGCGTGATTTTTTAGAGTATATTTCTTTAATGCTACATTGACAATTTTTCTCACCAGTTCTTCGTTTTCATGCCGATACAAAACAAGCCCAAATTTATGGTTTTTATTTTTCAATCGCTTTGTCATTTTTCTGCTCCAATGGTTTCCCGGATCGTAATAATTCCTGCATTTGACTGATCGTCATATCACCGCCTAGATCCTTGATCTGCTGCAGGCCTCGCTCCATCATTTCCCGTCCCTGGGGAGTCATCAGCATCTCAATGAATTTCTTCTCATCGAGCTCCGGTGCAGCTGGCGCGGGAGCTGCTGCGGGGAGCTGCGGGGCTGGTGGGACGTTCTGGATCGGTGCTTGCTGCAGGATCTGGCCTTGGCCCTGGCCTTGGCCTTGGAACCTGGCTGCCACTGTCGAGGCTAGCGGGCTGTTAGCGATATCCTTAACGAGCTGCAGGATCTGTAGCAGCTGGCCCATGCCGCCAGGCGTAGCAGCACCCAGGGGATTTCCTAGAATGCCTGTTGCTGCAGCCTCATTTAATGGAAGGATCGCCATATTATTCTTCTAGGAATTTGAATAATTCACTGATTTTGTTACAACACCAGGTATGACGCTCTCCGTCTTCTGTATACCAAATATGTATATGCTTGACAATTTTCATGTTTTACTCCTGCAGTTTAGTTTTGCACTGAGGGCATTCATCCGCGCTGCCATTCCATTCATGGCCGCACTTCGGACATTTCCAATCAAACTCTTCTTTACCTTCTTTACTCATATCTGTTTTTCCTCCTTGTTGATGTTTTTTTCCTCCGGTGAAAGTGATTTTTCCTTCTCCAGCGGTATGATCATCTGAATTGTGATGTTCAGGTTCCCGGCTTTCTTTTCTATCGATAGAATCACCGGAAGTTTCAGCCCCCCCGTCTCGATCTGTTTTTTCAGATCCATTATTTTTGATAGATCTCCTACCATTCCCATCTTTTTTACCTCCAGTGTTTTTTCTCAGTTTATGGACAACATCAGAACTGATCTTCAATGCCGCACCGATCTCAGTATCACTGAGGCCGACGATGATCAGTTTCTGGATCTTCTTTTTAGTCTCTTCTGTGAGGACACGGCCGCGTGGCATATTTACCTACCTTTGTGATCGACCAGGCGAGAGCGAAACTCTCACCACGTAATTCGGCGATTCTCTCCTTGTGTTTACGCCGATATAGAAAACTGTGATTAGCTGCCTCTTGCATACGGAAGAGCTGGCTATTGACTTTTTTTAGCTCTTTCTCGATGGTTTGTTTCCTTCGAGTCATAGGTGTGCATCCTATCCCCTTTAACGGTGATATAACGGGAAGAGTATCAACGATTCAGGATTTAAAAGTATCGCTACGTATCGCCACTCATTACAAGGGATGAGGGGAAACCGGCCCAGCTAGGAGGTAAAAAGTGGTGAGATGCCGACGACAAAATCAGCTTTTTAATCCGGTTTCCCCATCGATTTCTTTCTGAATTAAGACGGAATGAGGCGGTTGGCCCGCGCAGATCTGCTTTAAACAGCCTGGGCAGACATGCGGAAACGTACCTTTTGGTACCTTCCGGCCGCAATAGAAACAAAAATCCTGATCCTTGATCATCACCATGCCCGAGTCCAGTTATGTTTAGCCCGCTGAATCACCGGGATGCTCTTCTCTTTCTCACGATCTAGCTTGAAAGACTCTTTTTTAATGATCATCGGCTCATTATCCGGGTGTGAATGACACCGAACATGGAGCTCCAGCTGAATATCATTGAACATCTCGACGGTGATCACCGGCTGCAGATTTGATTTTCTGAAAAACGTGCACCATCGCTCCATCCCCGCATAGAAACTATTGTGCAAATAATATCGAATTGAGGATTTACTAATACCGGTTTTATCGCTGATCTGCCGCAGATTAAAACCATCATGATAATATTGGAAGATCTTACGGACGTTGGCGAGCTCCTCAGGTACTTCAATGTGCTTTTTCTTATCAAGATCCCATCGATAACCATACGGCACTCGATGATTCATATACCCGGAAACGTCCGACTTGGCTTTCTGCACCAGGGCCGTACTGATCCTCTCACCTATTTGTTCAGATTCAAGCTGCGCGATCAGGCTCATAATATTCATTACAAAACGGCCCATGGCCGTGCTAGTATCAAAAGATTCCTGCATACTGATAAATTCCTTTTCCAGTTTTGCTAATTGCTCCATCATCGCTATAAAATTCTTCTGAGATCGATGGATCCTATCCATTTTCAGGACCAGAACAACATCCCATTTACCGATATCATTGAACATGCGCTGATATTCAGGACGTTTGATGTTCCGACCGCTGAATCCACCATCGACGTACTCACCGGCTATCACTAGATCCTTGGCCTTGCAAAAGGCTCGTAGCTTGTCCAGCTGCGCGTCTAGACTGAATCCTCCCTGGGCCTGCTCGTCAGTGCTCACACGAGTATAAATCGCAGCACGGAGGCCTTCCTTCTGTTTCTCGTTAAACATCGATCCTCCCTGCTTTGAACATCTCTAAAACCTGTTTTTCATTCAATTTAAATCCGCGACCTTTTGCCTCTGGGATGATCTTTGTTTTTATCCAGAAAAGATTTTGATGATCCTCCATGTGATTACGATCATGAGTTTTGTAAACCTCAAGCCAATATTCGAGAAATTCCTTGCATTCTTTTGAAATAGATACCTTTTGTTTTTCTGATTTATCGAGATCTGCGAGTTCTGCCTTGAGCTCTCGGCGACGTTGTGCGATATAATCAGGATCTTGTTTTGCAGCAAGATCTAGATCGATTAGATTATTGATATATTCAGAATAATTATCATGTGAATGTAAATACATGAATCGCTCCTGTGTTGTTCGGAAATTTATTTGGAAATTACTTTGTCGTGGCATCTCCTCTCCACCTTCATGGCTAGTCTAGCCCTAGTCTAGCCTTTGATATGTAATGTAGACTGATATCGTTCCAATTCTTTCTTCTTCACTTCGTAATCTTTTCTAAGACGAGCTTTAAGCTTTGAGAGTTCACCTTTTTGCTCAGATAATCGTTTATCAATTGCATCAGGCAACATTTCTCTATTAATCCAGGATCTCAATTCTTCCGCTGCACTTTTACGATCAACCTCAGCTAGCATCTTCAAATCATCAAATTCTGCAGGTGTTAGCCTAAAAATAAACCGAACCGACTTCCTTTCTTTCATAATAACATACAATAGTATGCACAATATTGTATATATACGTATCGCTACTCAGCGATTAGTACTACTCAAAGAAAGATTTATCAGACAAAGATATTATGCGCTTTGGGGTTGTTCGATGGAAAATGAGCCGGCTGCGTATAATATAAAAGTGACTAGTTCAGTAAAAAAAAGATTGGATGCAATGAAGATCCATCACAAGGAACCTTATTGGGAAGTGATTACACGATTACTGGAGTATATGGATAAACAAGAGCTTACCTCTCCTTAATCCTAGCCACTGTCTAGCCACATAGACGATATATCTATTAGCCACTGTCTAGCCACTTTAGGACAGTATAACGTTAATGACGTTCTGGCAGGCCTCCCACAACGTCATCTACTCCTGTTAAAACACTACCAACAAAGAGCAGCAAGGGACTAGCCTAGCTGAGCTACAAGCCCAAATGGAGGGAAAAAGCCCGGAAGACACCTAACTGCTCTAGGTTTTTAGACCTTACGGTCGGCGAAAAAAATTTTAGGTACGAAAAAATTTTTTAGGCCTTCGATTTTTTCAATAAATAAAACTTGGTGAGAAAGTAGATGATCACGCCAGCTGGCCCGGCGATCGATGTGATGATCACTTCGGCTGTGCTCATTACAATATGGACGTCCATCTTATTCAGCTCTCATGATAAACAGAAACGACTTCGCGCACCTGCAGCGGATTCGTGGCCCATGTAGGACATACTAATTTGAAACTGTAATAATCGCCGACGTCGAGAGGAATAGCGAGATTCTGGACCGTGATCGTCTGAGGCTTCGTATCATAAGATATCGTTGTGATTAAATAATCAGTGGTTCCATTTTTACGGATGTACAAACTAGCTGTTTCGTTTGTTCCTACAGTCCCGATATCGAGCCTGATCACTACAGTACGGATGGTCCCTTTTAGAGATACAGGAATTGCATAAATATCCGCGCCGCTGGGTGGAGATCCTCCTAAAAGACCGAAATAGTAAGGAGTAGCGTCTGCAGGATCATAAACCGTGTGAGCTGCGAGGATCATGTAACGATGTGATTGGAGATATTCATACGTGGTTTTTGATTGCATGTTTTTCCTTGATTTTTATTTTTTTTACTACAATTTGTAGTAATTTACTATAGATTTTTGTGCCACTCCTGTTAATGACGTCAGGATCCTAGATCCAGCTGAGCTGTGGTCCAATGATTTTTATCTTTTACGGCGTCGATGTTGTTTTAGCGACTCCTTTCCGAAGAAAGATCATCGCTAGCGCAATAAACGCGTCGATCAACAGCTGGTAGTTTATCGGATCTCCGATCACGAAGGCTTGCATCGCTGCGCCCAGGGCCAGCAGGAACGCGGCCATGGCTGCGATATAGGTTTTGTATCCATCCAATATTTTCATAGGTTTTTTTCCCATCCTTTTTTTATTTAAATCCAAGCATGCCAATAAATCGTTTGCGTGGTTCCGGCTGTCCCATCATGTTTTTTGATTGCGACTGTGAAAGTGCTTGCGGCCTTCGCTGTCACCGAGACAAATTCAGCTGACGTCACCGCATTGCATACGACTCCGGTTGGAGTTCCTACAAGGCCATGTGAGATCGTGCCTCCATCCGCGACTGAGGCCGTTGCGCCTTCCGCGTGTGTCTTGTATCCGGTGTTCCTGAAAATAAATCCGTTTGATGTTCCGCCGACTGAAATCGGCGTTCCGGTACAATTCCGGATCTCATTAAACGCGATATGGCCGTCGGTCAATGATGTTGCGATATAGATCCCTGTGTATGAGTACGATGTTTCCGAGGTTATGATGTTGTTTACAATTAAGACCTCTTGCGACGTTCCCGCGTCGTAGATCCCGTAGTTATTCGCGCTGGATCCTGCGATATAGATCTCGTTTCCTGTGATCGTGACGCGTCGTACTGTATTTAATTGGATCCCGATAAAACCGGTATTGGAGACAGAGTAAACGATGTTTCCCTGTATGGTAGTTCCGTACGCTGAGTCAATGTAGATGGCGTTGAAATTGGCGTAACCGTTCATGATGACGTTACCGGTCAAAGTACAAAAATCACATGACGCGCCGAGTTTGATCGTTGTCACGCCGCCGGTCATGTTGTTCCCGGTGATGGTTGCGTACTTCAGGAACGTCGCATCGATACCGTAAACGAGGTTCCGTATGCAATTGTTCGCCACCCTCCAGTAATAGCCATTATCAACCTTAATGAAGTACGTGTAATTGCCGCCCCCATCGTAATCCAAATTTAGGTTATTGTCGGTCACGTTCACATAGTCAGATTGATACGTGCTGTTATTCAATGCAACAATAAAATATCGAGGACGGCCTGAACAATTATAGATCCTGGACTGTGAACAATCACCATACAGATAAACCATGTTATAGATCTTGTTCGTCGATGTGGTAAAACAGTTTTCGACGGTCGCTTTCACTTCCTCGAATTTAGCGAAGATCTCCGATGTGTGTAAGTAATTCCCGATACATTCAAAATCATGTACTCCACAGTCTAAAACCGCATGGCCGCTTGTATCCCTGAATCGGAATATAATATTGTCATAAGCTGAAAAATCAAATACGGTGTTATTACCAAAAATATGTATGGATTTATCCGTGATCGTGATCGTGGATCCTAACGTGATCGTGGATCCTGGGTTTTTGATGAAGATATCTCCTCTGCTGGGGATGTATGCGACCGCTGCAGCGATGACGATAGCGAAACTAGCGTTTTCTGAGATGATAGATCCATCAAGCCCAGAACGCGCTTTAAACAAAGTTCCATCTTTGTAGATTAGTACAGTCTCAGTTTCCTGAGTGATTGTAGTAGGGCCGCCCAGGATCTGATAAGTAGATCCGAGGTTTCCATAGTCTGATTCGGGGAAACGTCTGCGAGGTAATACCATTATTTCCTCCGTGTGACCATATAGACTCCGACGAGCGCGATTGCTCCGACGACCGCGATCATCAAAAGACTTTGACTCCCTAGAGATGCTGTCGCTGTCTGGCCTAGTGTGTCTTTTGCTCCTGAGTTCGATGCTGTATCTCCGGAGAGGTTAGCGTCTTTTTTTGAGCTGATCGTTCCTCCGCTGGCCCCTGGGCTGCTGATGTTGAATACCGGTGCGTAGCTGTAATCAAGCTGCAGGTTTTTTTTAGAGGCATTCACTGGCGCGTAAGTCTCATAGGGTGCATGATACACGTTCTGCTCTTGATTTTGTGATGATAAATTAATATCTGCTCCGAAAAATGATCCCATGTTTACATCACCTTTTTATATGCCCCATTTGATTTTATTATCTTGGGGGCTATGCTGTATTGTTCTATTTGCTGCTCCGGCGTCCCTGCTGTGATAAGAGCCGCTTGATACCCTGTGGCTGGCACCACTATCGCTTTTTTAGATGATGGTGCAGGCGCAGAAGAGGCTAGATGTGGGACTACAGGGAAACCGAAGACATTTTGCAGCTGTAGCGGTGGCTGTGCTGCGGGTGCGGCCATAGGAGGCTTGTACGATGTTTGAATCGGGATGACTGTCGGGAAGTTCTGTCCGCCGGTCGTGCTTGGGATCGTGTTTTTTATTGGTACGATCACCACAGATCCTGGTTTATAATCAGCCTGGTTGATAATGATCGGAGTGTCTTTTTTAGACGTGGTGTTATCCGCTGGCGGTGCGGTAGGATCAGTAAAGAAGTTTCCAAAATCGGGGAAATTCGGGGCAGCGATATTGAAAATATTAGTCGTATCTCCTGGTTTGCCGCCAGGTGATCCGCTTCCTCCGATACTAGGATCCTGATTATTGAAATAGAGGTATGCTCCGACGCCCAGGGCGCCAAGCAGCCCTAATAATACGAGATTGTTTTTCTCCATGATTAGCCCTCCCTCGGCTCATGCTGCACGGTGCAGTAGATCGTCGCGCCGGTCGCTGCTGCAGCGGCAGAAAGATTCTCAAGTTCGAAGGCATAGACGTTCCCTCGGTGCGTGTAGATCGTGTCAGCCAGGATGACCTCATAATTTGTAGCATCATTCAGGTAGATCGCTAGGTTTGTCCCGCCTTTATTGACGATCCGGATCATGTTCATCGGCAGATAATCCATGATACCGGCTCGATGCTCCATGCCGTAAAACATGTTGCTGCTGGCCGGGATGTCTGCGATCGTGATGTTAAAAACCGGTGATCCTTCGACCTCTAGCCGTTGGTAATCACGGTCTGCTATGCTTCGTTTCCAGAGTGGTTCGAACATTTGTATTTACCTCAAAAAATAAAGAAAGAAAGGAAGGAAAGTGTTTTAGTCGTAGACTGTGACCGGCAGCTGGATCAATGATTGCTGGGCTGTGTTTGGCCCCCATCCGAGGTTATCACCGTTCGCGCCAGCTGCGACATGCGTCACAAGTGGCATGAA
>Ga0315295_10005760_pt1 | contig 10576 bp, 5 predicted proteins | sample YL17G14_0_MG_FD_204453 | JGI IMG/M metagenome (GOLD analysis project Ga0315295, IMG submission 204453) | Sediment microbial communities from Yellowstone Lake, YNP, Wyoming, USA - YL17G14_0 | ecosystem: Environmental > Aquatic > Freshwater > Lake > Sediment | place: USA: Wyoming | collected...
TCCGGCTGAAAATCGGCCATGTCCCGAGTCAGGGCCTGGGAGGTCAGGCTGATGTACAGGCCGAGCTTGTCCTGGACCAGCGGCGCCGACAGTTCGAAATGGATATCGGCCAGACTGTCCCAGACTATGTTTTCGGTGATTCCTTCCGCGATCAGGGCAGGCGTGATGTTGGAAGAGGTGAGATTCCGGCCGGAGCCGAAAAGCCACAGGCCGCCCCGCAGCCGGTGGCCGGCTTCCTTGGTAGTGAGTTCGAAGGCGGCGCCAGGATGCAGGCTGCGGATGGGCAGCCGGGCATTCTCGAGCTGGGTGAAACCAAGGGTGAAGAGGTCGGGATAGAAAAGCGGCCGGCCGGTCCAGTACGGGTCGGTGACGTCCAATCCGTTGAACCCGTAGGTCGTCTGCGTCCAGGAAGCGCTGGCCCGCGGAGTGAACAATGCCGCTTGTCCGAGATACAGTCCGCCCACATCAATGCGGTCGGTGATGGCGGCCAGGTCCTGGTTCTCCACCAGGTTCCAGACGTTGTTGCCCGAGGGCAGAGCGCGGATCTGTTCCTGGTCAATGGTCGTCCGGCTGAAATCCTGCCGGTCGGTCCGCCGGATGCCTGCGGAAGAGGAACCGCTTTCGAGGGGGCTCAGCATGATGCGGAAAAAGAGCCGCGAAGAAGGTTCGGCATAAAGGCCGCTCTCTTCCTGGGGCTGGAACCCGGCGAGTTCGAAACGAGCGGTGTATTTTCCCAAAGGCAGGCCCACCAGTCGGAAGAACCCCTTATCGTCCGTCGTTGTTTGAAGAGGCTGGCTTGCATCCGGGAAGGAGATGATGACGCGCACTGCCTCGAGCGGCCGGCCGGTCGAGTCAATCACCCGGCCCCAGACGAGCGCGGCCTCTTGCGGCCGGGCAGCGGCGGCCAGGACAAGGAGGAGAATCGTCGCCGCGGACGTCCAGCGCAGGATTGTCCTGATCATGGAGGCCCTATTCTTTATTTTTTGTGGGGAGGTGTCAAGGGAAAAGGACAATCCTTCTGGTCGCTTTGGCCGCCCCTCCCCAATTATCACATGTTTGGAGGTTATATGATGATGTGATGCTCCTCCGGGTATCTCAGGAGAATACAGTGTGATAGAATGAATGCCTTCCTAGGACGCGCGGTGAGTCCAGTCCGACAAGGAGGCAAGATGATGAAAAGGATAATAATTTTTGTTTTGATACTGTTTTCGACGAGCTTGCTGTTCGGCGCCGGCCAAGAAGGCAAGGAGCAGGCCGATATCGCCAGCGCCGAGGCCGGGGCCAAGGTCATCAGCTTCAGCAGTAATTATGGAAGCGACTGGGACGTGACCAACCTCATCAGCAGGAGCGACAAATGGGAAGGCGAACTGCCGGCCTGGTGCACGGAGTCCGGGGCGCCGTTCCCCCACTGGGCGGTCATCGAGTTGCCCAAGCAGACCTGGCTGACGACGCTTATTTTCAACAACAACATCCCCGATGAGCAGGGCTGGGAGGGGATTTCGGCCAAGGATGTGAGCGTGGAAGTCTCCAGCCTCAGCGCCAAACAAGGCTTCCAGAAAGTGGCCGGCTTCCAGCTTGAACGCAATAAGAACAATCAGCTCGTCCATCTGGAGCCCACCCAGGCGCGCTGGTTGAAAATCGTAATCACCTCCAATTGGGGCAACGAGGAGTACACCGAGCTGGGCAAGCTGGGAGTCTTTGACGATGGCAGCCGGCCGATGGATATTGCGGAAGAATTGAAAAATAAAGGGTTCATCGATATTTACGGGATTTACTTTGATTTCGGGTCGGCCAAGTTGAAAGCGGAAAGCACGCCGGTTCTGGAGCGAATCGTCAAGTACCTCAAGGACAATCCTGCCGTCGAGTTGATTATCGAGGGACACACCGATAGCGTTGGCGATGCCAAGAGTAATCAGCTGCTGTCCGAAAACAGGGCCAAAGCAGTGGTCGAAGCCCTGGTCGGCCTGGGGGTGAATCGGGCAGCCCTCAGCGCCGTCGGTTTCGGGCCCAGCAAGCCGGTAGGCGATAACAAGACCATCACCGGCCGCGGCCTGAACCGACGCGTGACCGTCCGAGTCGCCCAATAAGATGACCGAGAAAAGAGACCTCATCATTGTAGGAGGGGGGCCAGGCGGATATGTGGCCGCCCTGCGAGCGGCCCAGCTGAAGAAGCGGGTCCTGCTTGTCGAAGAGGACAGGGTGGGCGGCACGTGCATGAACTGGGGCTGCATCCCCACCAAATTCCTGCTCCACCAGACCAAGCTGTTCTGGGAACTCCGAGAAAATAAAAGGTTCGGCGGGCCGATCGACCAAGTCAGCTGCGACTGGGCACGCGTCCAGGCCGACAGGGTCAAGGTGGTCGACCGGCTGGTCAGGGGCACCGAATTCCTGCTCCAGAAAAACAGGGTGGAGACGATCAAAGGGCGGGCCAAGCTGCTCGATGAAAAACGGATTTCCGTCGCCCTGGAAGGCCAGGAGAAGATTTTCGAAGCGGGCCGGATCATCCTGGCCACGGGCAGCCGATCCTCGGAACTTCCTTTTCTTAGACCTGATAAGAGGAAAGTGATCACCAGCCGGGAGGCGCTCGAGCTGGAAACGATTCCGGAGAGCCTGCTGGTGGTGGGCGCGGGGGCCATCGGTTTGGAGCTGGGGACAATTTATAGCCGCCTGGGTGCCAAGGTCACCGTCTTAGAGCTCCTGCCCACGATCCTGCCGGGCTGCGACCGGGAGATGGGGCTCCGGCTGGAAAGGATTCTCAAGACCCAGGGGTTGGCCATCTTCACCCAGATGCGCATCGACCGGGCGGAAAGAGCAGACGGCCGGATGAAGCTCAGCGGCATGTGTATTAAGACCAGCGCCGCCTTCTCCTATGAAGCGGAGAAGGTTTTGTTGGCTGTCGGCCGCCGGCCCAACTCCGACACTTTCCAAAGCCAGCCGGGCCTGGTGCGGTTGGAGAAAGAGTTTGTGGCGGTTAACGAAAAACTCCAAACCAATCTGGCCGGAGTGTTTGCCATTGGCGATCTCATCGGCGGGAAGCTTCTGGCGCATAAGGCTTCCCATGAGGGCCTAGCTGCTGTGGAGAATGCCTTTGGCCGGGCGGAAGCGATGGATTATTCCGCCCTGCCCCAGGCTGTTTTCACCGAGCCCGAATTTGCCTCGGTGGGGCTGACTGAGGAGGAGGCCCGGGAGCGGGGCATCGCCTGCCAAATCGGCGTGTTTTCGCTGCAAGCCAACGGCCGGGCCTTGACCATGGACCGGCCGGAGGGAATGGTCAAACTCATCGCCGGGCCGGACGATACGCTCCTGGGTGCGCATCTTCTGGCGCCTTCGGCCAGTGACCTCATCGCCGAGCTGACCCTGGCCATCCGGAAGAAGCTGAAGCTGGGGGACGTGTCCTCCACGATTCATATCCATCCCACTTTATCCGAGACGGTGATGGAAGCGGCCCTCAAGGCCAAGGGCCTGGCCCTTCATGCTTTGAATTGAGGCGTCAGAAATAAGCGCTGGTGGCCGGGCTTATCTATTTGACCGCCTCCTGGACCGGTCTGACATCATCAATAAGCCACATCCCCCGGCCGTTGGTGGCGATGATGAGAGCGTTGTCCCTGGGGTGGATGGCCATGTCCCAGACGTAGCTGGTGGGCAGGCCGCTGCCCAGCACATTCCAATTTCGGCCGCCATCCAGCGTCACATAGACGCCCGTATCCGTCCCGGCGTACAGGATTTCCTTTTTCTTGGGGTCCTCGCCAACGACGTTGACCGGACCTCCGGGAATATTGCCGGCGATGCTCACCCATGTCCGGCCGTAGTCCGGAGACTTGTAGATGTAGGGGTTGAAATCGTCGTCGTGGCGTCCGATGAGAGTCAGGTAGACCGTGGCGGGATCGTGCTTCGAGGCGACGACCTTCCAGACGTGCTTGTTGAAGGGCAGGTTCCCGGTGATCTCCGTCCATTGCGTGCCGCCGCTCTTGGTTACCCAGACGCGGCCATCATCAGTCCCCGCGTAGAGAAGGCCGAATTTGAAGGGAGACTCATCGACGGCGGTGATCGTAGCGAAAGGGATGGCGTAGGGCCACTGCCCCCGCTCTTCCGGGTTGTTGGCCGTCAGGTCGGGGCTGATCCGCTCCCAGGTCTCTCCTCGATTCAGGGATCGAAAGACGTACTGGAAGCCGTGGTAGATGATCTGGGGGTTGTGCGGGGAGATCGTGGTCGCCGCTAGCCACTGGCCCCGGTGGGGAGGCTCGCCTTCGGCTGCCCGGGGATAGATATCCTTGCTTTCCCAGGAACCGTTCTTGAACTCTGCTCTCATGAGCCGGCCGTAAAAAGAAGAGCAATAAATCGTGTTCGGGTCGCTCGGGTCGACTCCGATGAGCGTCCCCTCGCCGCCCGGTGCCGCCTCCCAGCGGGGCTTGGTTAGATCCCGTCTCATGCGGCCCCCCGGCCCGCCCTGTTGGTCCGCCTTCATGAGGGGGATCCAACCGCGGTAGGTTCCCTGGTCCTGCACAGAGCCGTAAACCCAAAAGGGGGACTGGAAATCATAGGCCACGTTGTAGAATTGGACTGCCGGAATGCCATTATGGAAGCCGCGCCAGGTCTTCCCGCCGTCGTAGGAGACGTTGGCCCCTCCGTCGTTGACATTGATCAAATAGTTCGAGTCAGCGGGGTCGATCCACAACCCGTGATGATCGCCATGGAGGCCCTCGAAGAACAGGTTGGTGAAGGTCTGGCCTCCGTCAGCAGACTTGGCCAGGCCCAGCCCCATGATATAGACCGTGTTCTCATCGTTGGGGTCGACGCGGACCTGTCCAAAGACCCAGCCATAGGTGCCGCAGAACCGTTCAAAATATTCAGAGGCCTGGTGGGTTTTTCGCCAGCTCTGTCCGCCGTTGTCCGAGCGATAGACCTCTGCGCCCACCACCCCCCGCTGCCGCGGCCGGCCGTAAGAGTCCAGCTCCTCGGCCCGGGCCTCCCGGCCGGGAGAGTGATTATCCACAAAGGCGTAGAGGACATCAGGCTTGGCCCGGCAGAGGTCGATTCCGACCCGGCCGGTGAAAGCCATATCGGGGAGACCGTCGTTGATGGGAGTCCAGGTCTTTCCGCCGTCGGTCGTTTTAAACAGACCGTCCTCGCCGTCCGGGACCGGGTCACTCCAGCGACGGCGGATCCGATTCCAAGTGGCAGCGTAGAGGATGTCTGGATCCCGGGGGTCCATAACCAGGTCGTTGGCCCCGACCCGGTCGTTGATGAAGAGGACCTTTTGCCATGTCTTCCCGCCGTCCTCGGTCTTGAACACCCCCCGCTCGGGGTTGGTCGTCCACTCATGTCCGGTGGCCGCCACATAGACAATATCCGGGTTGATGGGGTGGATGACGATCCGGGCGATGGTGTACGTCCCCTCCAGGCCCATGAGGCTCCAGCTCTGTCCCCCGTCGGTGGATTTGAATACGCCGATTCCCGGCTCGGAAGCTCGAAAGATGTTGGCTTCTCCGGTCCCGGCCCAGACGATGTCGGGGTTCGAATCGGCCACGGCCAGGTCACCGATGGACAAGGTGGGCTTATCATCGAAAAGGGGCTCCCAGGTGACTCCCGTGTTGGTCGTCTTCCAAACGCCGCCGGAGGCCGCCCCTATATACATCACCGTTCGGCTGCCCTTGGGGACAGCGACGTCTGTGCAGCGGCCGCCGAGGTCGAAGGGCCCGATGAACCGCCACCTGAGGCTCTTGAACGGCGAAGAGGCCTTTAAGGCCTGGTGTTGGTCGAACCATTTCAGCCGCCGGCCGACGTCGCTATTTTCAACCTTCTGCCGGCCTGGAACGGCAGGGCTGGCCTGGGGGCTGGACAGGGGGATACTCAGCAAGGCTGCCATCAGGATCAACGCCGGAAGAAAACGGTTTGATGGAAACATACACCACCTCCCAGAATAGAAATGATTACGGGATGGCCGAAATATCATGGCCCTTCAGGCCTTGAATCGAGGCGCCGAAAAACTCTGAGCTCCGCCACGGACCAAGGCCACTCCGTGCTCTTCCCGGTCTGTTCGATCTTCACAAATCGGACGGGGGCGCCGGAAAAGAAAATATTCTGGACCGGATGCTTGGGATCTCGGAGCAGAGCGCGGAAGAAACCCCCCGATGAGAATCCGGGTGTGGCCAACGACCATTCTTTTCCGTCGATCGACCAATAGGCCACCAGGTTGCCGGCGGCATGTTGGACAGTGGCGCCGGGAGAAAGCGAGATTTGGCTGAGGGATAGGGGCTGGGCAAATACCAAATCGAGAGTTTCCCCCCGGTCCTTAGGCTGCCCGGTTGTCCAAGCCGTGTCGAGACGGCCGTCCTTGAGTTTTTCGAGCGTGCCCGGATTCAGGCCTGACTCTACGCGCCAGGAAGCGGGCGGCGCTTCCTCTTCCGGTCCGGGGGAAAAGGGCCTGTCCGTCCTGGGCAGGACCGCATAGATGGTGTCGTCCCCCAAATAGCCTTCCAGAGCGGTCGGCCGGCGGAGTCGATAGGTGAATGTTTTCACTTCCCGCAGCGCGTCGGCGCAGACTTCCCTCATCCTGTCCCGGGCCAGCTGGGCTTTGAGCGGCCTGAGCCTTTTGGCGTGGAAGATCACGTACTTTATTCCCAGGTCCTGGAGCAGGTCGAGCGAGGCCCGCGACGGATAATCCTGGAAAAGCTCGCGGACAAAGTCGGCGGTGGGCGGGAGGAAGCCGCTGTAGCCGTTCATGATCTTTTTTTTGTGAAAGAGGGAGAAATACATGTAGCCCGCCTCATGGTAGATGTTGCCGGTCATGGGCAGCTCGATGACGGCAAAATCGCCCTTCTGCTCGGCCAGCCAGAGGTAGGTGGGAGGGATGTCCCGGCCGACCGGGAATGACATCAGCCTTTGAGGATAAGACCAGTATTCCAGGTTGACAGCCACCAGGAGGAGGGCGGCCAGGGCCATCTTCAGCCAGCCCGGCTTGAACTTGCGCGCCAAAAGGTCGAGCCCCCCGGCGGCCAGGACGGCCAGGGCCAGGATGACGAAGACGGCATAGCGGGACGGGACTCGGATTCCTTTGAAGCCGGGGACATGATCATAAAGCCAGGCGAAGGGCGCCCAATGGGCGAAGACATGGGAGCCCCGAACCGAAAGGCCCGATCCCCAGGAGAGGGCCAGGCTTCCGTAAAGGATAAATATATAGAGGAAAGGAGTCCCCTGTGTCCCGGCTGGCCGCGGATGCCTTAGGAGATAAAAGACGAAGCCGACGCTTATAAATAGGCCGGCCAGGATCATCGCGACGAAAACCTGTTTGGCCGGATTGGTCATGGAAATGGACAGCGATCCCAATTTAAGCTTGAACCCCTTGTTCATCAGGGTGATGACCGCCAAAAGAGCGGGAAGTACGCAGAGGAGGAGGCCGGCCCTTTTCAGCCAGCGGGGCATTTCTTGAAAACGCCAGGCCTTGGCCACGGCCCACATCGCGGCCAACAGGACCGCCGCGATTCCGGGAAAGAGAAAATATTCATAGGAGCCCAGGGGGTTGAGAAGTCTTCCCAGGAGCAGATTGTGGGGAGGAACAGCCAGGTAGTTTTGAAGGTCGGCGCCGTATTCCAGGCCGCGCTGGAAATCATAGTTCCGGAACAAGGACAGGAAGGGCAGGGAATAGGCCAGCAGGGCCAGGCCGGCGGCCAGCAGAGGCGCTCCCAGTCTCAGCAGGAAAGCCGGGGTCACTTTTTTTCTGTTCAGAAGAAGCATCACCGCCAGGATAATGGGCAGGAGGGAAAGGAAGAACAACCCGTAGTACACGCAGGTGAGCGCCTGGAGCAACAGGAAAAGGGCGAACAGAATGGAGTGTCTCCAGCGTCTGCTCTCGAAAAATCGATGGAACTGGAGAAGGGCCAGGGGGATGAACCAGGCGGCCACCAGCTGGAGATGGGTGATCTGTTGCATCAGGGTGGCGCTGAAGGCAAAAATCAGCCCGGCCGCCAAGCCGGGCAGGTATCGGCCGGTGAGATGCTTGACCAGGAGGAACATGGCATAGGCGTTGAGCAGGCAGGACAGAAAGAAGGCAAAGTTATAGGCCAGGATGGGATTTTTGGTGAGGGCGGCCACCGGCCAAGAGAGAAGGGCCAGGGGCAGCAGGGTTTCGGAATAGCTCAGCGTTTGACGGTGAGGATAGAAGATGTTGGCATCATAGAGATGAAGAGGGTTGCGGCCGAGCTGATGCTGATCCCAGCCCAGGATCCAGGTGTTGAGCAGGCAATCCCAGGCGTCGTTGAGCGAATCGGCCGGATAAAGGGAAAGAGGAAGGAGCTGAACAAAGGCCGACAGGCCCAAGAACAGCAGGACCGCCGCTTGCTTGAACCAGTCTTTTTTGAAGACGTCCGGCATAGGCGGAAATTATATCAATAATAAGGATAATCACCAATGAGCATCGGCTTTCTGTTGAAATATAGCCTAGCCATGCAGTTCGTCTTATTACCATTGAAGCATCTGTTTGTGTGATTCATAATCGGTGCCGGAATCACCCCTGGCCCCCTGGGGAACCAGTCTCCTTGGAGGGGGAACCCGCTTCGCGTTTCCCCCTTCCAACGCTCGCCGCGAAAGAGCTGCGGCTCGCTGCCTCCCTTTCTCGCGCGGGGCAAGAACCTTGCGCTGCGACCAAGGGGGCATACCCCCTTGGATGCCCCGACGATCGGCTCCCCGCGGCAAGCCTCGTGGACCCGATCGTCCCGTCGGTTCCCCCCGTCGTAAAAAACCGACGGGGCCCCCCTCCGCTATGGGGCCCAAGGGCGATTCCGGCACCTCTTTGAAATCGCATATTCAGGGATGCAACCCTAAATCCATGATTATCTTGACATGGCCCTTGAGCCGCCATATAGTTTTTCGCAAAGAGAGGATTCCCATGATTCGCTGCCTAAAGCGATGTTCGGGCCTGTTGCTCCTTCTGGCATTTGCCTCATTGCCTGCAGCCTATGCGCAGGAAGCGGCGAGGCTTTCCGACAATCAGGTGAAGGAGCGGCTGAGCTTCGTCGAGAATGCGCTGGATTCGGCCCAGCCCAACGCCAAAATCTGGTGGTACGGCTGGCTGGCCGCTTATTCGGCGGGGACCGCGGCGCAGTGGGGGCTGTCCATTGCTCACTGGAATGATATCAAGCCGGCCGATGACTCGCCGAATGCCCCCCTGGTCCGCGACAGGGCCTTTGCCCAGGACATGCTTGTGGGAGGAGCGACCACAGCTTTGGGAGTCTGCGGCCTATTGATTGATCCCTTCCTGCCGGCCTATGGCCCCCACAGGCTGCGTTCTTTGCCGGAGAACACTCCGGAAGAGCGGCGGACGAAGCTTCTTAAGGCCGAGGAGCTTCTCCGCCGATGCGCCCAACGGGAGAAGGACGGGCGGGGCTTGAAGAATCATTTAGTGAACATCGGCGTCAACGCCGCTGCCGGGCTGGCGACTGTGCTTATCTTCGACCGGCCCTGGACCGACGGCCTCCTGACCTTTGCCGCCGGCGAAGCGGTTTCCTTCATCAATATCGTCACTCAGCCGCGCCGGGCCATCCGAGATTTGAAGAATTATGAGGTCAAGTATTTGGGACAACAAGGGGCTTATATTCCCCAAGCTCCCTCGGACAGCCACTGGACTTTCAGCCTTTACCCGGGCGGAATCCGCCTGAGCCTGAGATTCTGAGGAATTTCGTATTTTTGATTCATTGACAACCGGAAATGGCCGAGACTAAAATGAGAACTTCGCAAGATTATGTCGAAGCTTCAAGATTCCAGCCCGCCCGACAAAATCTCCCTCCCGCCTCCGGAGTATTTAGAGGGCTGGTACGGCTGGGAATACGATAAGGTTTTCGCCTTCCGCTGGATGTCGTCGCAGGCCCGGTTCACTCTGCCGGAAGCCGTCGTCCGGGATTTTCGCTATCTCGTGTTTCCCGTCTTCTCCGAATACACTGACTACAGCCAGAGATTGAACGTGACCTTGGGCGGCCATCAAGCGGCCCAACTGCCGCTGCTTTTTCAATGGTGCTATTATAGCGTCGACCTCCAGGGGGAAGGTCGGGAAAGCGCCGCGAACCGGCCGGCCTCTCCGGGGAGCGGGGAACTGCGGCTGGGCCTCAACAAGGTTTTCCCGGCCAAGTACCATCCCGGCGACGGCCGGGAGTTGGGCGTCCGGGTGGGAGTTTTCGATTTCCATAACGACCGGCAGCGGCATGAGGATTTCTTGTTTTTTCACTCCAACGCCCAGCTCAACTACCAGGAGATGCTGGCCGGCCAGGCCGAGCTGACCTCCTACCCGCTCAACCTGGGCATCGACCTCTACGGCAAGTGCAACATCAAGCCGCCCTGCGTGTACTGCTTATGGGACCGGATGAAGGTCATGGAAGGGGAGCAGTCCGACCTGGTCATCGACGACCGGACCCTGGAGTCCTACGGCCCCTTCTTCAAATCGGCCCGCAACCTGGTGAATTGCTCCTTCGGCGAACCCCTGCTCCATCCCCGTTTCCAGGAAATTCTGGAAACCGTCGGCCGGCACGGCAAGTTCCTCGAGCTTTCGACCAACGGCCAGGCCTTCACCGAACGGACGGTCCGGGCC
>Ga0315295_10005762_pt1 | contig 10576 bp, 11 predicted proteins | sample YL17G14_0_MG_FD_204453 | JGI IMG/M metagenome (GOLD analysis project Ga0315295, IMG submission 204453) | Sediment microbial communities from Yellowstone Lake, YNP, Wyoming, USA - YL17G14_0 | ecosystem: Environmental > Aquatic > Freshwater > Lake > Sediment | place: USA: Wyoming | collected...
GGCGAGATGACTCTTGCCAGGAAAGACCTTCCGCGCAAGGGCCTTTTTAAGGTCTGGATACCGCTGCCGATTTTAACCGCGGCTCAAACCTCGGTGCGCATAAATTCCATTGAACCCGCGCAGTATTTGAAGACCGCGCCTTCGATTGACGCAGATATCGGCCTGGCCTACCTGGAAATACCGCTTGAGAAATTAAAATGCGACCTGCGTATCGCGGTGGATTTCGAGTTTACGCATTACGAGCAGCGCTTTGTAATAGACCCCGATAATGTCGGAGAGTATTACAAGAACAGCCAGCTGTACAGGCAATACACCCGCTCTTACAAGAATACGACCTACAATGACGAGATAAAAAAGAAGGCGCGCGAGATCGTGGGGGAGGAGAAGAATCCGTATCTGGCGGCAAAGAAAATCTACGATTACATTGTTAATAATATCGCCTATAACTTCATGCCGCACGGGATGCTGGATGCGCTGGAGAAGCCGGAATCAATATTTGTGCACGAAAATAAATGGGGGGATTGCGGGGCGCAGAGCGCGTATTTTTCGGCGCTGCTGCGTTCGATCGGGATACCCAGCCGCACTACAGGCGGGCTGCAGCTGGTGCCGACGGTAGAGGGCGACCATTTCTGGGCGGAGTTTTACCTGCCTAATTACGGATGGATACCCGTTGACGTGACTATCGCGGAAAGCGCTGACTGGGACAGCCAGATCACCCCGGAGCAGAATAAGAAGTTCAAGGATTACTATTTCGGGAATCTTGATCCTTACCGGTTTGTCATCCAGAAGGATATTGACTTGCCTGTAAGCCCGGCTTCCCGGTTGCCGGCTTTTTTCTCAATGGCGATTCAGTCTCCGGTGGTAGAGTGCCTTGAGAGCGAAGAAAACCCGAATTTTGCAGTGGATAAGAACTGGAAATTCAAGGTCGTTCCTGTAAATAATTCGAATGAATAAAACAGGAGGGAATATGCGTCGAATCTTATGCGTCATGTTGGTAGGTTTATTTCTTGCCGGCTGCGCTTGCTGTGGGTCTTCGAAACAGACTAAAAAAGAAACGACTGTCGTGCACATCGCGTAGGCCATTGGATATAATCCTGCTTCCGGTAAAGTAAAGTGCAAATTAAAAGCGTATCCGGTAAGCTGATGTGAAAATATGCAGAGTTATACAAGATATATAAAGCGCGCGAAAGCGCTGGGCGCGAAAGAAGCTAAAGTTATACCCGCAAAGAGCATTGTCGCGGCTGAATGGGTGAGGATGAAATGCCAGTTTGGCTGCGATGGTTTTGGCGGGTGCCTCACCTGTCCTCCGAATTCGCCTACGCCTGAATACACGCGCAGGTTACTTACCTTTTACAAGAGCGCGCTGCTTATCCACGGAGATGGGCATACAAGTATTACTTCTATCGTTTCAAGGATTGAGCGGGATATGTTTCTGGACGGATATTTTAAGGCATTTGGGATGGGCGCGGGTCCTTGTTTGTTCTGTGATAAATGCGCCAAATCTTGCCGCTACGCGCAAAAGGCCAGGCCATCCATGGAGGCATGCGGAATAGATGTCTATACCACAGTCAGGAATAACGGATATCCTATCAAAGTATTAAAGACGCTAAATTGCAAAGGAAATTATTACGGGATAGTGTTGATTGAATAGTTTGGAGTTGTGAGCTAGGAGTTTTGAGTTGGGAGTTTGGAGTTTTTAGAAAGGAGATAGGATTATGAGATTTAAAATGTTAATTATATTTTCTATGATTTTCCTTGTGATTGGAATTTGTTTCGCTGAAGAAGAAATCTCGAGCTTGCTGTCTAAAAAGATAGGGTTCAATGGACAAATATCCCGTTGTGACGAATCGACTCAATGTAAAAAGATATTTTTGCGTGAGCAAAAAGGAGACGCTATGCCTTGGGAGCCTAATTTTAATAAGATGCTCAAGGAAGAGCTTTCAAGATTAAATTATAAATTTGTGGATAGAGAAAGCGAAGCTGATTGCGAGGTTTTCAGCGTGTTTTTCTGTGATTCAAATGAAAAGGATTTATATGTTGAAGAGACTCGCGCAATAGATATATACGGAGATAAGAATTTTCCATATTTATGCTCGTTAAGCATAGCATTTTCGGGAAAGAACGGCAAAGGAGATGGTTGCATGGCATTTTGCGGAGTCAAAGAGTTGCCAGTCGAGGACAAAAGTAAATATATTGAGCAACTCGGTAAAATTTATTCCTTTCTTCTAAAAGAGATATTTAGTCAATAAAAAAGTACGAGGAAGGGTTTCGAGTAGGGCGGGATTGGGCGAGGTACTTTGGGTGACGTTCCCTAATTCCCGCTACAAATCTGAAATGAAAATATCGATTTACCTTTTATCAGTCCTTATTTTTTTCTCCTCAGGCTGCGCAGTCAAGCCCAAGTCGCCAGTTGAACTCAGCCTCCAGGACAAGAAGGCCATTGCGGAGTATGCTTTTCAGGTAATGGATTCTTACCGGGAGGGCAGGAAAATCCCGTATCCGCCCGCCGGCAAGGGAAGAAATCTGAATATCGATTACGACCATCTTTTTGTCTCACTCTACCGCAACAATTACATTCTGGGCTGCCAGGCAGGTCTTGCCGCAAAGGACTCCCCGAACAGGCTGTTTGAGGATATAAAAGACGCGACCATAAGGGCCATCGAAGACAAGCGCGTTAATATGCCTGAGGACCAGAAAATCGGCAATGATACTTTTATTATCGTGAGCCTGCTCTACCATAAAGAGAAACTGGAGAGAAACGACCTTGAGTTCCTTAAGGATAATATAGAGTTGGGCATCCACTCGATATCTCTCCATAGCGGCGGGGAAAAAGCTTTTTTTGTTTCATCAGTGCCGGTGACATACAACCTCACGTTAGAAAAAACATTAGGCCACCTTTGCAAGAAAATGAACCTGCAGAGTGAGTGTTTCCGGAATCCTGATACAGAGATTTTCCGCTACGATACAGAGGTTTTCAAGGCGGACGCGCAGGGAAATATCACGGAGCTTTACAGGTGCAATGTCCTGTTAGACGTCAAAGAAATAAACCAGAAGAAGATTTTTGAGAGCCTGGCCTCGTTAAAGGAGTGGTTCCTGAATAACGTTAATCCTGATACCGGGCTTTTGCAATACATGTATAATCCAAGCGCGGATGCCTATTCCAAGAATAATAACAACGCCAGGCAGCTGGCTACACTCTGGGCGATGACGGAATTAAAGATATTCCTGAAGACGGATTCTTTAGACGCCATAATCAAGCGCACCTTTGATTTTTATCTTGCGCATCTGCGCAGGGTCGGCGGATATTCCTATGTTGCTGTCGAGCCAGACCCTTCGATAGCCCTCAACGGATTCTTGATCATGTCTGTGTTGAATGCGGAGCTGCCGGAAAAGGAGATGATCCTCAGGAGACTCTCCGCCGGGATCCTGGATTCGCAGCTTCCGGACGGCTCATTCCGGACGAATTTTGTCTCCAAAGAGATAAAGGGAGTGGATTTCTATCCGGGCGAGGCGATGTTGGCCTTGATGAAATTATACGCGGCTACCAAGAAGCCGGAATACCTTGATTGCGTGAAGAAAGCGTTTAATTATTACAGCGATTACTGGCGCAAGAAAAAGAATACCGCATTTATTCCCTGGCACACGCAGGCAGACTATTTATTGTATCAGCAGACAAAGGATGAGGAAGTGGCAAAATTCATATTCGAGATGAATGATTGGCTCGTAGATAATTATCAGATTTACGAGAGCTGCTATGCAGATAAAATAGGGGGCTTTCACCAGAAGAAACCAAGCGCATGCTCCACGGCAGTTTATTTGGAAGGGATGAACAGCGCTTATTCCCTGGCTAAGGAGAGAGGGGACCAGCTTCACGCGGAAAAATACGCGCGCTCAATCACCCTGGGGACGAGGTTTGTCCTGCAGAACCAATTTAATAAAGACAACACTTTCTACGTGAAAAAACCGAATAGGGCGATAGGCGGTATAAGATTGATGCTGGTCGATAACAGGCTGAGGGTGGATTTCATCCAGCATACCGTTATGGCGTTCTTGAAGATATACCGGAATAAGATATTTGAGTAGATTAGCTCTAGTGTCGGAAAAAAATAACCCCCGGTATTCAATCTCCGGGGGTTATTTTTTTATTTTAAAAAGTATTATACGGGAGGCGCGATATCAGTTACAGTATCGTCTGCAACGTCATCGGTAACATCAACGTCGCCTTTTATATCGTCAGGGATTACTTCTTCTGGCGCAGAACTAGGAGCAGGCCTGAAACAATCGCCTTCGTTGCATAACATCAAGCCTTGTAAAGCCTGGTTCGGCGGGTCATCTTCGCGGTGCTTTTGTTTGAGCGTTTTGCCTGTGCCGCCGAAATAATACCTTATTCCTGCCATTACGCTGTGGTAACCATCTTTTCCCCAGCCTCCGTCAGCAAACAAAGCCAGGCCCGGTAAAGCTTGAGGGGCAGGCATATATTCCATGTTCACTAATCCTGCGACAATGCTGTTTGCATATGCGCTTCCTACTCCCAGCGCAAGATTATCAATGGGATACCAGCGTAACTGAAGTTCTCCGTAAGCTCCTGCTTTAATTGTGTCCGCATCAAGGTATCCGGCATCTGCAAGAACAGAGAATTTATCTAAATACAATTCTCCCGCAACCCCGCTCCTGTATCCATTAATTGCGCCAACCTGGACATTGTTGCCTACGATACCGAGTAAACCTTTATCCGGATTCCTCCAGAAAATTGAGCCGCCGGCGCCCCAGAGGGAATCAGCGCTGTAATTTCCGCCCAAGCCATCTATGGAAGCACCGAATCTATGGCCCAGGGGCAAAGTAACTGAGGCAGTGCCAAAATACGCATCATCCGAGTCAAGATCAGCATAACCGCCGCCGACCTTAGCGTTGATCTTGGAAACCGCTGGTTTATCATCAGATTCTGAAGATTGTGACCAGAGTTTAGAGGCGAAGGAAATATTCAAGCCAACCGCCAGTATGATTACAGTTATAAGACAGCTCCATTTGAATCCACTGAATTCTTTTCGCATCATGAACCTCCTTTTTATCCCGGCCGGTTTTAAAAAGTTGTAACTTAAAGGTAATTGTAACATAGTTATTGAAAAATTCAATGATTTTTCTCTTAAAGCATTAAATCGGGGAGCCATGTTTTGTAGCGGACTCGCTGCCGCTAGAATCTCTGTGATTGCTTAAAAAAAGTGTTATAATACGCAATGGGGAAGCGCCCGGTTTTGTCATTTATAATTCTGTTTAAGAGTTGTGAGTCTTAAGTTATGATCCGGGAGGCAGGGGTTATGAATAGTGACGAGTTAGATGATCCTTTGCAAAAAGCGCAAAGGACTTCGCTAGATCAAAGATCAATGTGCTCAACTTCTCCTGAACTATGAATAACGATGAGTTAGATGATTTTTTTCTGGAGGGCGGGGATGAGATGATGAATAGCGAGGTGTGCCCTGAGTGCGGGGGAGTGATATATCTCGACCGGCCAATTGAGTGGGTGGATGAGGCAGAAGGGATCTGTATTTGTCCTAACTGCGGGGAAAAGGTAAAGATTAATAAATAGGAGGAACTCAAGCGCAGGGATTGGGCGCGGAGTTTGCAAAAAAGCGATGTGTGAATTATTCGGAATGAGCTGCGACCGTTACGAAAGGGCAGTGAAGGCACTTCCGATCTTTGCTAATAAGGGCCAGTGGTGCAAAGACGGCTGGGGCATAGGCTATTATCGGGACAAAGAGCCCGTAGTTGAAAAATATCCTGAAGAGGCCTTGAACAGCGCTCTTTTTAAAAAAGCGGTCCTGAAAGCAAAAAGCAATATCGTTATCTGCCACCTTCGCCATGCAGATCGCGGTGTTGTCTGCAAGGAAAATTGCCATCCTTTTAAGATTACAAGGCTGAATAAAGATTGGCTATTTGTGCATAATGGTTCCATTAAACCCATTGAATATCCCTCTGATGTAGAAGGCAACACCGATTCAGCCCGGATATTTACCTATCTCATGGACCATATCTCTTATTATGTAGAGAAAGGATTGACGGGCAGCATCTACCCTGCGATTGTAAAGGCGACGAAAAAAGCATTCGAAGATTTCGGCAGAAATATCAAATTGAATTATATCCTTACTGACGGCAGCCTGCTTTATGTTTTTTCGCACTATGCCAGGAAGAATTTCTATTTTTTAAAAAGGAATAAACCTTCCGGCTGCGCAATCCTTGTCTCTACGATAAAGCTTACCGCTGAGGATTGGCGCGTCATCCCGCAGGACAGGCTTTTCGTGATACAGGACGGCAGGAGCATTGTTTTATCAAAAAAGCTAAGCACTATTGAAGGAGAGCGTAGTGAAACAAGTTAAAAAACTCAAGGTGGCGGTTGTCGGATGCGGAAAAGTGGCGAAAATTTGCCATCTGCCAATTCTCAAGAATATAGAAGAGGTAGAGATTGTTGCTCTATGCGATAAACAGCGGGAGACCGCAGAGGATTTAGCGCGAGTCTTTAAGGTCAAGAAAGTCTATGAAGATTTTTCCAGGGTGCTGGAGCAGGAGCGGTTAGATTTTATATGCATATGCACGCCGCCGCAGACGCATTATGAATTTGCCAGGCAGGCAATAAAAAAGGGGATCCATGTTATCGTTGAGAAGCCGGCGGCATTATACGCGGCTGAAGTAGATACGCTTATCCGGGAAGCCAAAGAGAGAAAAATCAAGTTCTGCGTGGCGCATAATTTCTTATATAGTCCGGTAACTAGAAAAGCCCTGCAAATGGCGGCGTCTGGAAAACTTGGCGATGTGCTGGCGGTTGATGTCAGAATAGCGGAAAAGAAAACCGGCCCGGTCTCTAACCCGGACCACTGGAGCAATAGCATGCCCGGAGGCAGATCCGGAGATTTAAGCGTGCATGCCGTTTATTTGATAAGTGAGTTTCTGGGCAAGATTAAAGGCGTAAAAGCAGTATCCGCTAAGCACTCTGATTTCCCCTGGGTTAAGTTTGATGAGCTGATGGTCTTGCTTGAGGCTGATAGAGGGCTGGGCTCTTTTTACATATCGTGCAATGCCCCGGCTTTTTCTCATACCATGAGAATTACAGGAACTAAAATGAGCCTGTATATAAATAATTTCTTCATGACTATGGTTACGTGCGACCATGATCGGTTATCGAGGCTGCGGGATTTTGCGGCAGAGAATCTGTTCCTTGCGGCCCAATTGGCAGCCCAGTCAATATCCGGCCTCATCCGGGGGAAACTCGGGTCCAGATGGTATCGGGACGGCCACAGGCAGATAATCAAAGAATTCGTAAATTGCATTATCAATGATACCGATCCCCCTCCAGATGCGCAAGTTTCGAGGGATTGCCTCAGTGTCCTTGAGGATGCTTGGGGCCAGCTGACAGCGTGAGAACTCCCTAAAAATTTGTTTTATAATAGGCAATAATGTGTTAGTATATTAAGGACTTACAACTAAATTGCTGTCGCCTTTTTTATGCCTAAGAAGCTACGCAGGCCGGCTTAGATAGACCATTCGTACTATCCTGTAAGCAAATCTTTTTACCAACAAATAAAAACTATCTTTTGAATCGGAGGAAGAAATGGATTCGAGCAAGCGTTTTAAGATCAATTCGCCTAAGGTGATACATGAGAATTTCGATGATGAGACCGTAATCGTCAACCTTGATACCGGAAATTACTACAGTTTTGACAAGACCGCGGCTATTATCTGGGGTTTAATAGAGTCAGGAGTCAGTATAGCAGAGATCATGCAATTTATCGGGGAAAGATATCGGGGCGAGCTCGCCGAAACTAATAAATTGCTGCATGCGTTTATTGCAGAATTGCATAAAGAGCAGCTTATTATTCCTTTGGATTCTCATTTAGTGCCAATCGAGAAGTCCTTTAATTCGCAGTCAAGAGCGGAGCCAAACGCAGATAAACCTTTTTTCCAGGCTCCAATCATGCAAAAATTCACTGATATGCAGGATTTGCTTTTGTTGGATCCGATCCACGAGGTCAATGAAAAGGGCTGGCCTTTTACCGGGAAATAGGTGCCTTTTAAATAGAAGAGATGCCTACCAAAGAAATGGATAATAATTCGGCAGATTCGCAAACGCAACATCCCTCGCTAGATAGCTTTTTTGATTCCTTATATGCGCTTTTCAAGGAAGCCCAAAAGCAATCGGGATGTTCCCGGGAACGCTTCTATTGCATTGCCGGCCATGTTATAAGGTTAAGTTTCGCCGGTGATTGTCTGTTGCCCCGTATCTGCCCTGCATTTGAACATCTTTCCTGCCACGAACACTCCTCAGCTGAATTAACCATCTGTTTGTTGGATTCAGTTTCTACCGGAATAGCTATGCCTGAACTGCCCTGGCCAAGCCATAAAGGAATGGATCCTGGAGAAGTGCATAGTTATAGCAATGGCCGTATCTTTGTTTCATTTGATATGGGGACAGGTATACTCAATCTGCTGGATACAGAGAGGAATATTGGTATTTTCTATACCTGCGATGGAAATAAGCTGCCGCACTGGGAGAGCGGCGCACCTTTGCGCGTGATTCTGCATCGGTGGCTGCACTGTCGGAGAAAACAAATGCTTCATTCCGGGGCAGTCGGCACAGCCGATGGGGGAGCGATACTTGTAGGCGCGGGCGGCTCAGGTAAGTCGAGCACTTCCTTGGCCTGTTTGCAGTCGGAACTGCTTTATGCGGCCGATGATTACTGCCTTTTAACCGATGAGGGCGAGCCTTACGTGCATAGCCTCTACAGTTCGGGCAAAATTAACGCAGCCGATATCTCCAAATTTAGTTTCCTTCGCAGCGCGCTTTCTAATGCCGATAGGCTTGACCAGGAAAAAGCGCTTTTCTTTTTGCACTCTGATTTTAGGCATAAGATTTCAAGGGGTTTTCCGCTTAAAGCCATCCTTGTCCCTAGTGTTACGGGGCGCCAAGACACGTCTTTTTACTCCATATCGGCGGCTCATGCTTTAAGGGCGCTTGCGCCGAGCACGATATTTCAATTGCCAGGCGGAAGGGAAGCCGCTTTTAAATTAATAGCCGGAGTGGCCAGGAAAGTTCCTTGCTATTGCCTGGAATTAGGTACCGATAAATCCCGGATACCGCCTGTCATTTTTTACCTGTTGCATAAGAAGTAAATAATGACTTAGTCAGTAAATGGAGGACTTGCAGTGGATTTTCCTTTAGTCAGTGTAATCATCGCGACAAAAAACAGGGCGCATTATCTTTCGGAGGCGATTGAAAGCGTGTTGCGCCAGGAGTACAGGAATTTTGAGATAATCGTGGTAGATGGCGGTTCCACCGACAACACAGAAGAAGTCGCTAAATCTTATAAAGAGGTGCGTTTTATATTGCAGGATGGCGGCGGTATTGCTGAGGCCTGGAATCTGGGAATTTCTATCGCTAAAGGAGATATGATCGCGTTTATTGACAGCGATGATATATGGACTGCGAATAAGCTACGGGTCCAGGTTGATTATCTGCTGGCTCACCCGGAAGTCCAGTATGTGGTCTCTAAACTAAAATATTTCCTCCAGCCTGGATGCCCGATTCCTGCGCAATTCAGAAAGAATTTGCTGACCGGAGAATATCCCGGATATCTGCCCCAGTCATTATTAGCAAGGAAGGAATTGTTTGCTGAAATCGGTACGTTTGATGGGCATTACAAGATCGGTAATGATATTGATTGGTTTGTGCGGGCTAAAGACCAATGTGTTCCCATGACGATAATTCCAGAGGTTTTGCTCCATAAGCGCGTGCATGAAGCAAATACGTCCGTTGAAAGTTTATCGGTAAATGACCATGACATTCTTGAGCTGTTGAGGAAATCCATCGTACGTAATCGAGCTGCAAGAAATAAGGAAGGCTAGATGATCCAGGTTAGATCGGTAAGCGTCGTTATCCCGGTATATAATTGCGAACGTTATTTGCCTGAAGCGATTGAGAGCGTTTTGGCCCAGACATACACGCCTGTCGAACTCATTCTCATCGATGACGGCTCAACCGACAATAGCCGGACAGTGGCGCAAGGGTTCAATGACAGGTTGCGCTATTTTTATCAGCCGCACTCAGGAGCGGCTGCTGCCCGCAATTACGGCATACGATTGGCGCAGGGGGATTTTCTGGCATTTCTTGATGCCGATGATCTCTGGCACGAGGATAAATTGAGGCGGCAGGTAGTGATATTAGATGAGGCGCCCGAACTTGACATGGTTTTTGGACACGTGCAGCAATTCCATACGCCGGAGTTAAAGGATTCATTGGAATCAAAAATAACCTTTGCGGCAGAAGTGATGCCCGGTTATTCGTGCGGGTCGATGCTGGCCAGGCGTGAATCTTTCTTGCGTGCCGGATTTTTTGACCCCGATCGCAGAATGGGGGAGTTTATCGAATGGTATCTGAAGGCTGGCGAAGCGGGGCTTAAGGGGGCGATGATGCCGGATATACTTTTAAGGAGGCGCCTGCACGAGAATAATATGGGCGTGCGCCTGCGCGACCAGAGGAGTGAATACTTAAGGATCATACAAGCCTCCCTGGACCGTAAGGCACAAAAGG
>Ga0315295_10005763_pt1 | contig 10576 bp, 6 predicted proteins | sample YL17G14_0_MG_FD_204453 | JGI IMG/M metagenome (GOLD analysis project Ga0315295, IMG submission 204453) | Sediment microbial communities from Yellowstone Lake, YNP, Wyoming, USA - YL17G14_0 | ecosystem: Environmental > Aquatic > Freshwater > Lake > Sediment | place: USA: Wyoming | collected...
GATTCAGCCGATCACGAAAGGAGAATACGCCTGTGAGAAAACATCTGCGCAACCTTCTTGTCGCGGTCTTGACGGTTGGTTTGACCGCCGCCCTCGCCGGGAATCCCGTGAATCAGGTTCCCGGTAACGACGCGAGTGCGGTCACGGTGAGTAACCTGCGCTGCGAGTATTTGACGGACCCGCTGGGGTTGGATGTCGAGAAGCCGCGGCTGAGCTGGATTATCGAGTCCCCCCGCCGCGGCGAGCGGCAGACGGCGTATCGCATTCTGGTCGCTTCGACGCCGGAACTCCTGGCCCGGCATCAGGGCGACCTTTGGGACAGCGGGAAAGTGGCGTCCGACCAATCCGTTCAGTTGGAATACGCGGGCAAGGCCTTGGAGTCGCCGATGTGCTGCCACTGGAAAGTGCGCGTGTGGGACAAGGAAGGAAAGGCGTCGGCCTGGAGCCGACCGGCACGGTGGACGATGGGGCTGCTGAAGCCGGATGACTGGCAGGCCAAGTGGATCGCACTGCCTGCCGCCGATGGGCTGCCGCACCCCTGGTTGCGCCGCACCTTCAATCTCGAGTCGGAGGTCTCGGAGGCCGTGCTCCACGTCAACACCCCGAACCTCTACGAACTCTATCTCAACGGCACCAAGGTGAGCGACGACGTGCTCATGCCCGCATCCTCCCACCACAAAAAGCGGTTTTTCGCCAACACCCACGAGGTGACGGCCCTGCTCAAGCCGGGCACCAACTGCATCGCGCTGTGGATGGCCCCCGGCAACTGCCAGCCCAAATTCGGCAGCCCGCACCTGGCCCCGATCGTGCGGGTTCAGTTGGAACTGCGCGGCGCCAACGGCAACTCGATCGTCGTCACCGACCAGCGCTGGCGGATCAGGCCAAGCTGCATCACCCAGATCGGGTCGTGGGATTGGAACGACTTCGGCGGCGAGCGCTGGGATGCCGCGGCGTACCTCGAAGGCTGGAATCAGGCGGACTTCGACGACCACGAATGGGCGATGGCTGCGGAGGTGGAGGCGCCGGCGGTGGAAACCAGTTGGCAGCCGTTGCCCGGCAGCCGGGTGGGCCATCCAATCTCTCCGGCGAAAATCGAGCGGCACGAGGACAAATGGGTCATGGATTTCGGCACCAATCTGGTTGGCTGGATGCGGCTGCGCCTGGCGGATCTCAAACCCGGCCAGCAAATCCGCATTGACTACGCCGACCTGACGCCCGCCAGCGCCGCGTTGATGCATCTGAAAAACAAGGACGGCTTCCAGACCTTCAACCAAACCGACATCTATCTCGCAGGCGACCGGCGGCAGGATGTTTTTTGCAGCAAGTTCAACCAGCACGGGTTCCGCTACGCCGTGGTCGCGGGATTGTCGCGGGCCCCGGTCTTCGCCGACGCCGAGGCGCTGCCGGTCCGGACCGAAATGGAGTCGGCCGGCGCGTTCCGCTGTTCGAACGAGTTGTTCAACCACATCCACGAGGCGACGGTGAACACCTTTCTCACCCAAACCCCCTGGGGCGTGCTCGGAGGCGGGGAGCCTCGCGAGAAGCAGGGCTACGGGGACGGCGGTTCGTTCCTCACCGGCCATCTCTACAACCTGCGCAGCGATGCGCTGTTCCGGAAGTGGCTCAAGGATTGGTGCGACAACCAGCGGCCTGACGGATTTCTCAACAACACGGCCCCGGCCCAGCGGCCGCATGGCGGCGGACCGTCATGGGGCGGACAGGCGAGCGAACTGGCCAGGCGGCTCCACTTGTATTACGGCGACCAGCGGGCGGTGGTCGAGAGTTATGCCGTCCTGAAGCGCTACGTCGCTTTTCTTGAAACCCACACCAAGGACGACATTCTCCGCTACTTCAATCCCTTCAAGCCCGGGAAGTTCGAGCAATTTCAGTTCCTCGGCGACTGGACGCCGCCGGGGCCGTCTGCCGACAAGCACGGTTTCGTGTTCGAGACCGACGAGCAACGCGAGTTCTTCAACAACTGCTATCGCATCCTGCTCTGGGAACAGCTCGCCGAGTTTGCCGCAGTCGCGGGCGACCCAGGCGGGGCCAACCTTTGCCACGAGCGTCTCGCGGTTCTCCGCCCCCTGATTCACAAGACCTACTATGATCCTGCACGGACGACCTACAAGGCCAACCGTCAAGCTTACCTGGCGATCGCTCTGCTCGCCCGGATCATGCCCCCGGAACTCCGACCCGTGATCTTCAAACAGTTGGAGGACGACATCGTCGTCGGCAAACAAGGCCACCTCGATACCGGGCTGCAAGGCACCTTCCTGCTGCTCGATTTGCTGACCAAGGAGAACCGCAGCGATCTGGTGGCCCGGGTCATGAGCCAGACAACCTTCCCCGGCTGGGGGTTCTTGCTCAAGGAGCGCCAAGTCACGACCTGGCCGGAAACCTGGTCGGGCTGGGGCAGCCAGATCATCCTGGTGCTGGGGTCGCCAGGCGCCTGGTTTTACGAAGGGCTGGCCGGGGTCCGGCCAGATCCGGCCGCGCCCGGCTTCAAGAGGATCATCATCAAGCCCGCGATCATCGGCGATCTGACGTGGGTAAAATGCCATTACGATTCGCCTTACGGTCGCATCGTCAGCAACTGGAAGCGTGAGGGCTCTAAGCTGACCATGGATGTGACGATTCCGCCGAACACCACGGCAACTGTGTATGTGCCTGCCAAGGACGCGGATGGAGTGGCGGAATCAGGCACGCCAGCAATGGAAGCGAAGGGCGTGAAGTTCCTGCGGATGGAAAACAACGCTGCCGTGCTGGCGGTGGAATCGGGTACTTATCGTTTTGTCTCGAAGCTGGGAGAGAACCGATGAACAAAAGAAACTTCATCAAGTCAGTGTTGTTCCTTGGCGCGTCCGCCAGTGTGCCCACGTTCCCTGAAACGGCCTCGGGCAATGACGCATCGGCGCCGCGAGATGCGCTGCCGGATTTGGCTGATGACAAGTTTGTTTCGCCGGACGGCCATGGATTCATGTCCGATGCGATCCATCTTGGCGAACAGCCCGGGTTCAGTGTCACACCGATTTACCAGGCGAAGAACGTGAACGGCGGTTATCAACGCCCGCCACATAACCCGACCGTCAGCGGATTTGAGGTGAAGATCAGGTCGCTCGAAGGCGGAGAGCATGCCGTGTCAGCCCCGTGCGGCATGTCCATCATCACGCAGACATGGCTCACCGTGCTCAGTACGGGCGACCGCATCGTCACACATCGTTGCGTATATGACAACGTGATGAACCTGATGCGCGATCATCTGCCGCGATTCGGCATCGAGGTCGTGCGCGTGGACATGAACGACCTTGGCGCGCTCCGCGCGGCACTGCTGGAGAAGAAGACCCGCGTGGTGCATTTCGAGCCCTACGTGAATCCCACGTGCGAGGTGCTCGATGCGCCCGCCATCATCCGCATGGCGAAGGAAGCCGGCGCGCTTTGCATCGTGGATAACACCTGGCTCACGCCCTACCTCTTCCAGCCGCTACGGCGCGGTGCGGACCTCGTGTTGCACAGCGCTACGAAGTATCTCGGCGGTCACGGCTCGGCGATGGGCGGTGTGGTTTGCGGCAGCAAGGAGCTGGTGTCCCGAATCGAAAAGACCATCGGCGTGATGGGCGGCATCATCCGTCCGTTCGACGCCTTCCTGCTCACGCAAGGCGTGAAGACGCTGCGCATGAGGATGAAGGAGCACACGGCCTCCGCGCTGGCCGTCGCCCGCTTTCTCGAAACGCATCCGAAGGTCGCGCGCGTGCGCTATGGCGGCCTGCCCTCGTGGGACGGACATAAGATCGCCACCCTTTACCTGCGCGGTTGCGGCGGCATGATGGGTGTAGAGTGGAAGGACTCTGCCACGCATGACAGCTTCGGCACGCGGCTGAAACTCTGCAAGCCCTGGGTAAGCCTCGGCGACGTCGTAACGCTTGTCAGCAAGCGCACCCCCGAGCCGGATCGCGCCATTCCAGAACGCTACACCCGCATCTCCATAGGCTTGGAAGACACCGCGGACATCATCGCCGACTTCAAGCAGGCTCTCGCATGATCGCCATCTCAGTGAACAAACAAGCAAAAGGAGCACAAATGAACAAGTCTTTCCTAACCCTCATTCTCGTCGTCCTGTTGACGCCTGTTGCCGCCCATGCTGCCGAAACCTACGTCAGTCAATCGGCGGGCAACGACGCCGCCGACGGTAAATCGCCGGCCACAGCCTGGAAGACCCTGTTCAGGGCATCGCAGGCAACGTATGCGCCCGGCGACAAGATCCTCTTGAAGTGCGGCGACACGTGGAACGAGGAACTGCATCCGACCGGCGAGGGCACGGCGGCCGATCCGATTGTCATCGGCGCCTACGGCGACGGCCCGCGGCCGGTTATTGATCGGCAGGACGCCACCGGCAACAACATCGACAAGGTCTGCATCCGGCTCAAGAACATTGCAGGCTATAAGATCAAGGGCATCGAATTCGCGCGCTTCGGGCGGGGGGTGTTCGTCGATTTCGACAAGGGGGTACACAACAAGGACTTCGTGTGGATCGAAGACTGTTATTTCCACGATGCCCTTTATTACAACTGCACCGGGTGGTATACGGAGAACGTTCCCTCGGATGGCGGCACCGGCCCGGACTATGTGTTCGATGTGGGCGTGTGGGTCCAGACGCGAGAGACCGCCGACGTGATCTGCTTGTCCAACATTACCGTCACGAAGTGCCGTTTTGAGCGTGTCGCCTGCGCAATCAACGTCTGGTCCGGCGACGAGTGGGATAAGAATGCCGAGAACCGGCACGAGTTCCGGAACGTGGTGATCGACCAATGCACGGCGGAGGACGGCAAGAACTGGCAGTTTGTGGTGCATTCGACGCACGGCGGCCGGATTTCCAACAGTTGGGTCCATCGGGTGGGCTATTTCAACGAGCGTGCCTCGAACGGCATCGCCGCCGCGATGCTCTATCGTTGCGAGGATTTCCTGGTCGAGAACAGCGAGTTCGGCCATGTCTCGATCGGCCTCAAGAGCCACGACGGGCAGGCCTTCGACCTCGAAGGCAACAACACGCGCACGGTATTCCGGAACTGCCTCTTCCACGAAACCCAAGGGCCCGGATTCCTGATGTGCTGGAAGGCCTCCGCCAACGCCAACACCAAGAACTACGACTCCGTGTTTGAGAATTGCGTGTTCAATGCCAAGGAGACACGGCAGGGCAGTTCGGTGTTCTGCGGCAACGAGGGCAACACGGCCGTCATTCGCAACAGCCGCTTCTATCTGGCCGAGGGCGAGAAGATGCAGCCTCCCGGCGAATTCAAGTTCGAGAATGGCGTGGAGATCCGCAAAGCCAGCGACCTTCAGGGCAAGGTTCCGCTGGACGGTAAGGCGAGCGCCTCATCCTTCGACCACCGGCATCCGGTCGGCAACGCGACCGACAAGGACGTCAAGACTACCTGGCGCAGCGACTCCGGAACGTCGACCGGCGAGTGGTTGCAGTTGGAATTCGACCAACCCAAGCGTGTCGATTTCCTGATCTTACGTGAGAACGCCTTCTCGTCGATTTCAAGGTTTGCCATCCAGGCCTGGGATGCGAAGACCTCGGGCTGGAGGGACTGTTTCCAGGGCGGCTCGATCGGAGCGGACTTCCTGGCCGTGCTGGTGCCGGTGACCACGCCAAAGATAAGACTGTATGTTCACCGCACGGCGTACGGCAGCCCCGGTGTCAATGAACTCGAGGTGTACGGTGAATAGCGCGAATCCCACCCCCGCCATGATCCTGATCGTGTTATCACTGGCCTGCATGGGCGTTCATGTCCGGGAGGTCGCGCTGGCGGCGGAACGGACTCCGGCGGGCGGCGTGACGGTTTATCCCGATGGCCGGCCGGCGGCGACTTTGCGCATGGAAGCGAAGGATCAGGGCATCGTGCTCAAACACGGTGGCGGACCGGGCGAGTGTGACAGACTCGGCGCCCGCGACGTCTGGGTGTACGAGGCCGGCGGAACTTACTACATGCACTACGATGGAGCAGGGCCTAAGGGCTGGTTGGCTTGCCTCGCCTCGAGCAAGGACTTGGTGAGCTGGACAAAGAAAGGGCCAGTTCTCGATTTTGGTGCACCGGGCCAAGAGGATTCGGCCTCCGCCTCCTACGGTGTGACCTATTTCGATGGCAAGACCTGGCATATGTTCTATCTGGGCACTCCACACGCGTCGCGAGCGCCGGATTTCGTGCCCACCTTTCCGTATCTGACGATGAAGGCAAAAAGCACCTCACCGTCGGGGCCGTGGGTCAAACAACCGAACGTGATTCCATTCCGGACGAAGCCGAACACCTACTATGCTGACACGGCCAGTCCGGGACATGTCATCAAGCAGGGTGACGAATACCTGATGTTTTTCAGTGCTTCGATGAAACGCACGCTCGGCATCGCGCGCACCAAGGACCTCAACGGCCCGTGGACGATTGATCCGCAGCCGATCGTCCCCCCGGAGGAACAGATTGAGAATTCCTCGCTCTACTTCGAAGAGTCCAACCAGACGTGGTTCTTGTTTACCAATCACATTGGCTTGGAAGGCGGCGAATACACCGACGCGGTCTGGGTGTATTGGTCCAAGGATCTGAACCGATGGGACGCAAAAAATAAGGCCGTGGTTCTAGATGGCAGAAACTGCACCTGGAGCCGCAAGTGCATCGGTCTCCCGTCGGTGGTCAAGGTGGGCAACCGGCTCGCCATGTTTTACGATGCCCCCGGCGGCGACAGCAAGAGCCACATGAAACGCGATGTTGGTCTTGCTTGGCTACAGTTGCCGCTCACTCCGCCGGCAGCGGGTGTCAAGAACCAGTAGAGTCACGAACGGAAGAAGCTCTCGTCAATGAGTAGCGCCCCAAAGCAACAAGCCACCTCCATGAAATTCATTCTACTCAGCGCCCTTGCCGGTTTGATCGCGACGTCCGCCATGGGTGCGGAGCAATGGGACGTCTTTGAGACTTCATTCACGTCCACCCGGAAGTATGACAATCCATTCGTGGACGTGCAGGTCGATGTCGTCTTCCGCAGTGGCGAGCAGCAATGGCTAGTTCCGGCGTTCTGGGCCGGGAGCGACAAGTGGACGGTTCGCTTCGCACCGCCGGAGCAGGGGGATTACACCTTCCAAGTCAAATGCTCAGACCCGGCGAATCAGGCGATGAACGGAGCCGCTCAGCCCCTGCGCGTCACGGCCTACACGGGCGACAACCCGCTGCTCAAACACGGCTTCCTCCGCGTGGCCGGGGACAAACGTCACTTCGAGCACGCCGACAGCACGCCGTTCCTCTGGCTGGCCGATACGTGGTGGAAGAACCTGTCCAAGCGGATGACCTGGGAGGGCTTTCAGGAACTGACCGCCGACCGAAAGGCGAAGGGATTCAATGCGGTGCAGATCGTCTGCGGGCCCTACCCGGATGAGAACATGATGGAGGCACGCTGGGAAAACGAAGGCGGTATGCCTTATTTGAAAGGGCGATCCTTCCTTGCCAAAGGTTCTGTTCGTCCGTCTGATTCGCGTTGCGTTCCGGCGTGGCACGAAGATCAAAGTGCTGTGGCTGGTGACGACGCTGATGGACCCGGTGGAGTACCCCGCCGACGAGGTGGCCGAACTATACCGAAGCCGGTGGCAGATCGAGCCACGGATTGGATCACTCAAGACGACACTGGAGATGAACGTGCTGAGGAGCAAGAGTCCCCAAGCGGCTCGCCGAGAAGTGGCCTCGATCGTTCTGGGGCACAACCTGGTCTGGATGCTCATCCACGAATCGGCGGCCGCGACAGACACGCCTGTCGAGGACATCAGCTTCGCCGGTGCGGTGAAGGTGGTTTTGGCCTTCTCCGCTTCTATTCTCCATGCTCCCCGATGCGTGCGACGGCAACTGCATCACAAAATGCTGCTCCAGATTGCCCGTCAGACCAACCATCACCCGTTCGGCCGCGTGGAACCTCGCCTCATCAAACGCTGCCCCGTTCGGTACTGCTATCTGCGTGAACCCCGCTGGAGAGCTCGCCTCAAGTGCTTATCTTAGGGCCATTGGGTGGAAGGCCCGATGGTAGACCATCAGTTAGGCATATTGAGCCCGGTGACTTCTTGGCTGTCAATGTTGGTAGCGGGCCCCCGCTACCACACTGATTCTCGCACTTTCGGGTGCGACTCTTGATATGAGGGCTCGGGTGGGCAACCGCAGGAAGCCTACCCGAGCCTGATATTTTTTGTGGTCGTATTCCACCCGCCCGATGTAAGCCCGCAGGACGGCCTTCACCTCGGCCACGCCGCCCTTCTCAAGGACCTCCTGAAGGCGGTCAAGGCCCGCCAGTATCTCGCGTGACGCGGCCTGAACGTCCACGTCGATGGTCTTCTGCGTCAGGGCGAGCGCCAGTTCGCGTTCGAGGGCTTCCTTCTCGCCGTCCAGCCGCTTGAGGTTCTCGATGGCGCGGTCGATGTTCACACCCTTGTCGATGGCCTTCTCCCAGTTCCGACGCCGTTCTTCGATCTGCGCCATGCGGCGGCGGTCCTCCTGCTGCTGATGATATTGATAGCAATTCGCTTTTCACGCGCCCGCTCATGCTGAGCGCTGTGCGGGTGACGGGAATCACTTCTTGAAACCCGCCTCCGTGCTGGAGCGCTTGATTTTTGCTTCTTCAATCGTCCCCGGCTTCCAGCCGCGCGCCATCTGCACGTCGTCGGCGACGTCGTCGGTCTGTTTGGGACTGTCCACCAAGCCGGCGCGGTTGTAGAGCACGGGCTGCACGTATTGGCGCGTGTAGGCGGCGGCATAATCCTTCCAATGGCCGAGCGCCGCTTCGAGATGCGCCACGGCGGACGCTTGTTGTTTGGCATCGCCCGACTTGTCGAACAGCGCGAGGTCGCAGGCGCCGCGGATTTTCGCCGCGTAGTAGAGGCCCAGGTCCGACATGGACTCGATGTCATTGAGCGTGGCGGTGTATTCCTTGGCGCTCGAGGCGGACGTGACCGTGGCGCGCCGGAGTTCCGGCAAAGCTTTCTGCGCCCGCGTGGCATTGGCGTCCAGGGTGTCGGCGATTTCCTGCGGCGTCACGCCCGCGGGCATTTTTTTCGCCAGCAGGCCGTCGCGCCATTCGATGATGTTCAGCACGCCCGCGCCCGGCATCGTGCCGCCTTCGATGAAATCCCGCACGGTGTACATACCCTGGCGGCGCCGACAGGCTTCGGGAAACCACTTCACGTCAATGTCGCCCCAGAAAAAGCGGGTGATGTAAGGAAAGGTCTTCGAGGCATCCGCCCAAGCGGCGGTGAGTTTCGGCGCGTCGGCGCCGGGGAAACGCGCGGCAACCTCGCGGGTGAAGACGTCGGCCGGCAGGTCGGGATCGTAGGCGAGGCGGCCCCATAGATCAAACGACAGCCATTGCTTCTGCATGACCGTCTGGCGCGGGCCCTCGGGATTCTTGGTGATGAAATCGCGGCCCCAGTGATAGCCGTCGGGGCCCATGTAGAAGCCGGCGATCTTGTCCGGACCGGGAATCGCCTTGATGAACGCGCGGGCGAAGTCCACGTCGGCCCAGCGGAAGCTGTGGATGTCGTCATTGCGGACCGTGAGCCAACTGCGGAGTTTGGGCGAAAGCAGCGGCAGCATCGGTTTGATCATGCTCGGATTGGGCACCGAATACATGTGGGCGATGGCGTATTTGAAACTCAAGTCGAGCGGACACGGCAGCTCCTTGAACGCAGTCTGAATTTCTCCCAACCCCGTCATGTGGAAGCGGTGGATGAGCCGGAACTTCCGCTCGGGCGTGTCTTTCAGGCCGTCCCGAATGCCTTCGCCGTAGGTTTGCCAGAGCCATTCCTCCTTGGAAATGTTCTTAAAATCGCCCAGCGGCATGCCCTCCCCGGCAGTGATGCCAAAGCCGGCCAACAACGGATACGTCTTGATCGTCTCGCGCACGCTGGCGCGGAAATACTCGATGGAGCGGGGGGCGGTTCTGTTCATCGTGATGCCGTCCTTGCCTGCCGCCGGTTCAAGAAACACATTCCAGTTGAAGAAATACACGTCCACGCCGCGATCCTTCGCCAGTTGCATGACGTCGCGCCAGAACTGGATTTTTTCGTCCATGGTCATTTTCTTCACGACGATGTGCTCGCCCGTCTTCGCGTCGGTGGTTTGGACATCCTCCAGCGCGACGTGCGGAAACTCCGGCACCTTCACGATGCTGGGGAACGGATTGAGACTCCAATACGAGATGAGATTGTAGCGGTGGCGGGCCATGTCGTCGAAGGTCTCGCGCCAGAAATCCATGCTCCACATTTCCAGGGCATTGAGCCGGGCGGAATCTGGCCACCCGCTGTAGGTGGGTGTGCGCACGTCCAGCGGGATGTTGAACTTGATGCCGCGCTGGGCGATGTGCGGCGAGTGGACGGTGTCCTTCAACGAATCCAGCGCGCCGGTGCGGATGGCCTCGGCCACGTCCAACCCGCCATACATCGCGCCCACCGCATCGCCGCCCGTCACGGTGACTCTTCCGGCGTCACGTTGGATGCGATAACCTTGCGGCGACAGCGTCGCCGCGTCCACACGAAGCGACACGGACAGCGTCGCCG
>Ga0315295_10005765_pt1 | contig 10575 bp, 5 predicted proteins | sample YL17G14_0_MG_FD_204453 | JGI IMG/M metagenome (GOLD analysis project Ga0315295, IMG submission 204453) | Sediment microbial communities from Yellowstone Lake, YNP, Wyoming, USA - YL17G14_0 | ecosystem: Environmental > Aquatic > Freshwater > Lake > Sediment | place: USA: Wyoming | collected...
CGGCTATAACGACTACGGAGAGTGCTTCACCTTCGCCGACCCCAAGGAAACCTGGCATTTCGAGATCCTCGGCCCAGGCGCGGGGAAAAAGGGAGCGGTCTGGGCGGCGGTGCGGATCCCCGACGACGAGGTCGGTGTATCGGCCAATGCCAGCCGCATCCGGCAGCTCAACCTGAATGATCAGGACAATTTCATGGCCTCGGCCAACGTTCACTCACTCGCCCAGGAGTTGGGCTGGTGGGATCCGGCGAGCGGCAAGCCTTTCGAATTCTGCTATGCCTATGCCTCCCGGGAGAGCATGGGCTGCCGCCGCCGCGAATGGCGGGCCCTGAGCCTTCTCGCTCCTTCGCTCAAGCTCGACCCCAACGGAGAGAACTTTCCCTTGTCGGTCAAGCCGGAGAAAAAACTCACCGTCAAGGACGTTCTGGACATTTTTCGCGACACCTACCAGGGCACTCCTTACGACATGACCCGGACCCTCTATCAGGTCAACCGGGATGGGAAAGCCTCGACGAGCCCGGTGGCCCACCCGTTCATGAACCGGGAGATGATGGAGCTCCTCAAGGTCCACCCCGAGCGGACGATCGCCTGCAAAAGGGCGACCTACCTTCAGATCACCCAGTCGCGGAGCTGGCTACCCGACGCGATCGGCGGCGTCGTTTGGCTGGGGTACGACAACCCCGTGACGACACCCCACACGCCCTTTTACTGCGGCATCACGCGGATGCCGGATTCCTACATGGTGGACGGCCGGGGCGGATACAGCCGGAACTGCGCCTGGTGGGCATTCCGGAAGGTTAGCCAGCTGGCCCTGCTCTATTGGCAGCCGATGAGCCAGTCGATCGCCCAGGTCTGGTCGCCGCTAGAGGAGAAGGCCTTTGCCGACCAAGCCAAGGTCGAAGAGGAAGCCTTGAGCCTTTACAAGCAGAACCCGGCCAAAGCGCGGGAGTTCTTGACCTCCTACTGTGTCAAGATGGCCGAGGACGCTGTCGCCGCCTACTGGAAGCTGGAGGAGGATCTCTGGGGGAGTTTCACTCAAAATTTTTAGTGGCGCGGCCCACAAATAACTGGGGCCTTGGGATGATCTGCAAAGACACGACGCCCCTGAGGAGCTTGGGGGGGGACGGCGGTCTGAGAAAGGGGAGGACATGAACGAGTACGACCTGATTGTCATCGGCGGCGGCGAAGCCGGAATCTCAGCTGCCCTGCGAGCTTCCCAGCTGGGCGCCAAGGTCTTGATGATCAACCGTGAGGCCGAGCTCGGCGGAGGCTGCGTCCGGACGGGAACACTGCCCAGCAAGATCTTGAGCAATGCGGCCCATTTCCTGGAGAATTTGAAGAAAGGCAAGCGTTATGGGATCCCCGTCATCGAAGGCGCCCGGGCGGACTACAAGACGATCCTTGACAGCCGGCATAAGACGATGCTTTGTGAGTTTGGTGTGCTGGCGACACTCGTCCGCAAGCACGCCATTGAAACATTGACGGGAACGGCCTCATTCAAAGATGCCCGGACGCTCCGTGTCGGGCTGCCCGACGGATCCGTCCGCGAGATCGCATCTCCCCGGACGATCATCGCCACCGGATCACGGCCCATCGCCCTGCCCGGGATCCCCTTTGACGGAAATGTCATCCTTTCTCCGGACGACCTGACGGTTATGGATGCCGTTCCCGGCCGTTTGCTCATCATCGGAGCGGGAGTCGTCGGTTGCGAGATGGCTTTGATCTTTCGTTCCCTTGGCTCCGAGGTGATCGTCGTCGAGAAGGCACAGCGGGCGCTTCTTGGCCAGGATCATGATGTGGCCGCCCTGATCACTCGGGAATTCAAAAAAAGGGGAATCCGGTTCACGGCCGAGACCGGCCTCGAAAGGGTCGAGCCGGCTCCCGACGGCCGCGTTAGGGGGACTCTCTCCAACGGCGAGACGGTCGAAGCCGACCGGATCATGATCGGCGTCGGGCGCCGGCCGAATACCGACGCTCTTAGCCTGGCGGCGGCCGGTATTACGCCCGGGCCCCGGGGAGAGCTCCAGGTCAATGAACACATGCAGACGGCCGTGCCCGGAATTTACGCGGCGGGTGATGTCCTGGCCCGGATCATGCTCTCTTCCATGGCGGTCGCCGAAGCCCGGATCGCGGCCGAAAATGCCATGGGGTTGCCGGTCAAAATGGATTATGCCTGCGCGCCCTGGGGGATCTATACCGACCCCGAGGTCGGCTCGGCGGGACTCACCGAAGAATGGGCACGAACCGGTGGAGCCGAGATCGTCATCGGCCGCTGCGGTTATAACGACCTCGTCCGTTCCTGCCTGGACGCGAACGTCACCGGGTTCTTCAAGCTCATCTTTGACCGCGGGACGCACCGCCTGATCGGCGCCCATGTCGCCGGGCAGGACGCAGCGGAGATCATCCACTTCGCCGCTCTGGCCGTCAAACTGGGCGCCCGGGCGGAGGACATCAAAGACATGGTCTACAACCATCCGACGGTCTCGGAGGGCTTCGGCAAGGCCGCCGCGGATGCCCTGGCGCAATTCAGCAAATAGGGGATGTTCCCCAGAGTACCACCCTCCGGCCGCTCTTGGAGAGCCAAACTTAAAGGGTGGCACTTTGGGGAACGTCCCCAAAAGAGCTTAGTTCCGGAACTCGGTTGGCGGCCAAAGGACGGTATCTGGGGGAACGTGCCCAAAAGAATCAGGGGCGAGGCGGCTTCTCGGCCAGGATGTAAACGCGGCAGGTTGGGAACTCTTGTTCGTAAGGCCTTCGAATCGTGGTCTCGATAACCTCAAACCCCGCCTTTTCCATCGCCCCGGCGACCTCTTCCGGTTCAAACAGCGTGCAGTCGAAGGAGACAGGGAAGCCCAGCTCTTCCTCTTCGTGAAGCTCTCCCTGGCCCCGGTGAAAAGAGACCAGGAGGAGCCCCCCCGGCTTGAGTACGCGGCGCATCCCGCGAAATGCGGCGACGAGGTCTTCACGGCGAAGGTGGATGATGGAATAGAGAGCCACGATGCCCCCCAGGGAATCCTCCTTGAGCTTGAGATCAAGCATGTCGCCGACCTCATAGCGGACCTGGGGATAGCTCCGTCTGGCTTCCTCCACCATGCCCGGCGACAAATCAATCCCGGTGACCTGAAGACCGAGTGATTGCAGGTGGGCGCCGATGTGCCCGGAGCCGCAGCCCAGATCACACACTGCAGGAGTTGGAACACTCCGGGCGACGCGGCGCAGCAGGTCACGGTCAAAGGGCTTGTAATCCAGTTCGTGGGCATAGCGTTCGCCATAGGCGTGGGAGATGAGGTCATAGCCTTTAACGAGTTCGGTTTGGTTCTTCATGGGTCCGTCCTTTAGCCCGTTAAGTTTCTTTACGATCGGTTAATTCTTCTTATCTCTGACCCGGCCGTTCAACCTCTTATTATATCGAGGGCGCCGGCGATCTCCAACTTGGCACGCGGATTGCTGACTGTTTCCGAGGAGAAAACAAACAAATATTCTTTCTTAATAAAATAATGGCGCTGGCGTAAGATAGGAAAGCATAGGAATGGCCCTTCCTGGGGAGAGGGCTTTTCCCCGGGAATGAGATATATGCCTTTCACTCTGAAAAAGGATTACCCGGGCGGTAGCCTGGACAAGCAGGAAAGGATTTTTCCTTCCCAGAAGTATGTTCCCGGATAATATTGACTTAAAGATGCCTCTTGAATTACCGTTTCCTCCGATCAACGAAAGGACGATGACATGAAACCCTGCAAAACCCTCTGGCTCGCTGTTCTTGCTCTCGTATTCATGACTTCGGGTACATTCTGCCAAGACGATCCGGCCCAGGGAAAGCCCGGGTCATTCCAATTCGAAATTTCGTTTTCTCCCACTGTCCATCCCGAGCCCATTACCGGCCGCGTTTATGTGATCGTTTCCAAAAGCGAGGGCCGGGAACCGCGGCTCCAAACCGGGTTCGATACGGCGACGGGAATCCCCATATGGGGGAAAAACGTCCAGGACCTCAAAGCCGGCGAGGCCGCCGTCATCGATGAAAGCGTCTTCGGGTTTCCCCTGGACAGCATCAAAAAAATACCGGCGGGAGAATATTACGTCCAAGGGTTTGTCAACATCTATACGGAGTTCAAAAGGTCCGACGGACACACTCTTTGGATGCACAACGACCAATGGGAAGGGCAGAGATGGAACATCTCGCCGGGCAACCTGTACAGCGCCGTGAGCAAGGTCTTCATCGATCCCGGCGAGGGGAAGACGATCCGGCTCGGATGCGACAATGTCATCCCTCCCGTTGAAATTCCCGCCGATACCGCCTATGTCAAGCGGATCAAGTTCCAGAGCGAGATCCTGACCAAGTTTTGGGGACAACCCATCTACCTGGGGGCCACCGTGCTTCTCCCGGAAGGATATGACACCCACCCGGATGTTTATTACCCGGTCTGTTATGACCAAGGGCATTTTTCTTTAAGAGCGCCCCACGGCTTCGCTGAGGGCAATCCCTTTCACAAACTGTGGACATCGGAAGGTTTCCCTAGGATGATCGCCGTTACTTTCCAGCACCCGTGTCCCTATTACGATGACTCTTATGTCGTGAACTCGCCCAATGTCGGGCCTTACGACGAGGCCATCATGCAAGAGCTTATCCCTTATGTCGAAGAGCATTTCCGCATCATCCGGAAACCCTATGCGCGGGTGCTCACCGGCGGATCGACCGGAGGCTGGATATGTCTGGCCATGCAGGTTTTTCACCCCGATTTTTTCGGTGGGACCTGGTCCCTGTGCCCCGACCCGGTGGATTTCCGATACTACGAGCTTATCAACATCTATCAGGATGAAAATGCCTACTTCAGGATTCACAATCATATCTCGGCCGAGCGTCCCGAGGCCCGCGACCCGGACGGCCAGGTGTGGCACACCGTCCGTGACTCCTACTATTATGAATGGACTCTCGGGGACCGGCACAGAAGCGGGAATCAGTGGGCCATCTGGGAAGCCGCTTACACTCCGATCGGCGAGGATGGCTACCCGAAGCCCCTGTGGGACTGGAAGACGGGGAAAATCGACCACGAAGTCGCGGAACAATGGAAGAAATTCGACTTGCGCTACCATCTTGAAAACAACTGGTCCTGGCTGGGCCCTAAGCTCGTCGGCAAGCTCCACATCTATGTCGGCGATATGGACACGTTCTATCTAAACAACGCGGTCGTCCTGCTCGAGAGGTTCCTGGAGAGCACCAAGGAGCCGTACTACGCCGGCGTCGTGAAATACGGGGATAGAAAACCTCACTGCTGGGGGCCTGGCGGCGCCGAACTCTACCAGCTATTCAAGGAGCAGATCCTGAAGAACGCACCCGCGGGCGAAGATACGTCAGCTTGGAATTACTAAGCGACTTCTTTTGAAAAACAGCCTCTCCCGTGGAGAATCGGGGAGAGAAAGAGATGAGACATCCGAGGCAGCTTCTCGTCATGGGCCTTTGGATTCCGATAGCGCTCCTCTTTTCCGATGTCGTTAACAAGGACCGGCCGCTCAAGGGGGAATGGAACCTCAACCTCCGGAAGGTCTGGGAGATTGACCGGGCCGGCCCTGAGGTCTTCCTCGAGCCGGACAGGCTCCAGGCCGCCGATGACGGAACACTCTATGTCCATGACGAGATGAACAGGGTCAACTACATCTTTGATCAGGATGGGCGGTTTGTGAAGTCTTTCGGCAAAAGGGGACAGGGGCCGGGGGAGATCCAGGAGCAGAAGGGTTTTTTCCTCGTGGGAGATAAGCTCATTCTGGTAGATACTGCGAAGCTTCATTATTTTGCGAAAAATGGAGAGTATCTCAAATCGGAGGGTAACTCCTATTACCGGCGCCGTCCCGCGGCTTTTATCGACGAGAGGCGGTTCATTGCCGCCCCGCTAGGGATCTTTGAAGCCCTTGATGGGAAGGGGAGTGTCACTCTCGTCGATTTGGATTCCGGCAAGGATACGGTCATCGCCGAATTCACTATATTCCAGGGGGGAATAGCCCGCACCGGAAGCTTGGTCGGATCACTCCTCGTCGAGGGGCTGACTCCTCTCATGGTTGTCGGTTTCGGCGGCAACAGGATTTACTACGGGATGAGCGACGTTTATGCAATTCATGTCGCCGACCTCAATGGAAAACAGACCGGCACATTTTCACAGCAGCGTGATAAAAAGAAGGTTTCGGCCGAAGAAAAGGCGCTCCGCTTCGAGGAATATCCGAGGATGCAAGCGGAGGCCCGCAAGCAGATCATGGAGACGACCCCGGATGAGACCACGTTTTTCAGCCGGATCGAATCTCACAAGGGACTGGTTTACGTCTTCGAGCCGGTGGTCAACCGCCGGAATATCCAGGCGATCGACATCTTTTCCCCGGAGGGAAGATACCTCTACCGGTCAACGATTGCCGTGGATGAAGGATTGACCATGACGCCGCAGCAGTCCGCCAACCCGCTGCTCACAGATGACCATCTCTATGTCGTTTTAGCCGACAAGGATACGAAAGTCAGGATCCGAAAATATAGGATATCGTTGCCGCAATAGCTAGACACGCTTCCAGGTCCGAGCCTGTTGTTCACTCTCATCGACGGCGGGTGCTTCTGCTCGGCGGGACATTTCTGCGCTCTCCTGAAGCGGCATAGATAAAGCGGAGAAAATCCCATGAAAAAATATGTTCTGAGCAGCGCTCTCTTGACAGTCGTTTTCGGAGTCTGGCAGGCGGCTTTTGCCGCTGAGATCCACGATGCCGTTCGGGCAGGTGACTTGGCCAAAGTCAAGGCGCTTGTTGCTGTGGACCCTAAAGTCGTCAACGAAAAAGACGACCGGGGCCGGACCCCTCTCCATTTCGCCGGCGACCTAGGAAATATGGAGATCATTTCATTCCTCATCGCCAACGGCGCCGATATCAGGGCGGCCGACCCCGACGGATTCACGCCCCTCCATTGGGCGGCCTCGGCCGGACAGGCCGACGCGGCCCAGGCCCTGATCAAGGCCGGTGCCGACCCCAATGCTTTGAGCGCGCGCGGCGTCTCGACGCTCGAATCGGCCTTCTATGGGCGGCATCCAGAGGCGGTCGAAGCGCTTCTTCAAGGGGGATTAAGGGTCGAGTCAAAAGGGGAGGAGGGACGGGCCCTCCTCCATCGAGCGGCATTGGCCGGTTTTATCTCGCTCGTGGATCATCTCCTTTCTCACGGGGTTGACATCTCCTCAAAAAACGATGGCGGCGGAACCTTGCTCCATTCGGCGGCCGAGGGAGGACTGACCGGTCTGGCCGGAAGATTGATCAAGGGCGGGGCGGCAGCTAACGCGGCAGATGACCTCGGCCAGACGCCGCTCCACTTGGCTGCGGCGAGGGGACATAACGAAACCGTCGACTTCCTGATCGCCAACGATGCGGATTTGAAGGCGGCTTGCCGGGATGGACGGAGCCTGCTCCATTCGGCCGCCGCCGGCGGGCTGGTCGATCTGATGGACCGCCTGCTCAAGGCCGGAGCCGCGGTCAACGGCCGCGACCGCTACGGCCGCACGCCGCTTCTCAAAGCCGCCGAATCAGGGTCGGACGCCGCCGCGGAGCTGCTCCTCTCTCGCGGAGCGGACGTCATGAGCCGGGATTATTATGGCCAAACTCCCCTCCATGAGGCGGCGTTCTCGGGAAATCTCCGTCTTCTGGATATCCTGGTCAAACACGGCGCCGATGTCCATGCCGTTAACGAGGAAGGCTCGACGCCCTTGCTTTATATCTCCCAAGCCGGCCGCGAAGACGTCATCGACTGGCTGCTCGAGCACGGCGCGAGGCTCGATGTCCGGAACAAATGGAATGAGACCGCTTTGAGCTGGCCGCTGGTCAATGGTTTCCAGGAACTCATCGAGAAGCTCTGGCCTCGCATAGAGGCACTGAAAAAAAGGGACCTGCTGGAGAAGTATCCGCTCCATCGGGCCGCCTATAATGGACAAACGGCCGCCGCCGCGTTCCTCTTGGGCAAGGGCGTTCCGATAAACCTCAAAGACGAGTCCGGACGGACGCCGTTCCAGCGCGCCTCCCAGGGAGGAAGCACGGAAATCGCCCAGATGCTCCTTGACAGGGGCGCCATGGTCGATGCCCTGGACCCGGAGGGGTCAACTCCCTTGCACTTGGCCGTAAAAAAAGGACGGACCGATATGGTCAGCTTTCTTCTCCAAAAAGGGGCGGATCCAAAGATAAAAGACGGGCAAGGGAGGACTCCGCTTGACCTGGCCGGGGAATATTCGTACCCGGCCATCGCGGGAAAGCTCAAGGATGCCGGAGCGGAGCCGACGCCGGGGCGAGCGCCTCAGGATGTCGCCGCACAACTGGCCAAGCCTCTCAAGGACGGACAAGCGATCGTCTGGTCCCTGGGACATTGCGGTTTCGCGGTCAAAACCCGGACCCGTCTCCTCATTTTCGATTACTTCAGCCGAGGCGGACCGCGGCCGGAGAAGCCATCCCTGGCCAATGGCTTCGTCAATCCGGATGAAATCAAAGACCAAGATGTCACTGTCTTTATCTCCCATGCCCATGGCGATCATTTCGATCCGGTGATCCTCTCCTGGCGTCCGATAATCAAAGATATCACTTACGTCTTCGGCTGGAATGCGAGGAAAGGGGAACGCACGATCGACATGCCGGCGCCCAGGGCCACGAAGACACTCGGGGCGATGGAGATTTTCACTGTGAATTGTGAGCACAACGACGTGCCCGAGGTCGCCTATCTGGTCAAGGTGGACGGCTTGGCGATTTATCATTCCGGCGATTACATGGGACCCGTCGACACTTATCAGGGCGACATGGCCTATATGCTGAAGAAGGCCGGAACGATCGACCTGGCCTTCATCGGCAAGTTCCAGCAGGCCGAATCACTCAAGCCCAAGGTTGTATTTCCAATCCACGCCTATAACCGCGAATATATGTACGGCGCCTTCGCCCGGGAAGCGGCCCAGAAAAAACTCCCGTCACGAGTCATCTGTCCCGAAAACAAGGGCGACCGTTTTCTTCTTTTTGCCCGACATTGAGAAAGGAGCCATTATGAAAGGGCCGATTCTCTGTTTAGTCCTGATCTTGGCCACCGCATTCCTACCCTGTGCGTCAGACGAAAAAAAACTGACCGCACAACAATGGCTGGAAGATCTTGAATTCGTCGTCTCGAAACTGGAATCGAACCATCCCGACCTCTTCTATAAAACAGACAAGACAAAATTCGACTCCATTGTTGCCAAAGCTCGCCGTGAGATCGCCCAATCCCAATCAGACTTGGAATCCTACCTGGCCCTAAGAGAGATAGTGTCCTGTATTGAAGACGGGCATACGGGATTGTTGGATAACGGCCTCTTTGATCTTCTTGATTTGAGGTTTCCATTCCGCGTGGCTGAATTCACCGACGGCATCTACATCACTGTCATCAGGAAAGAAGATGAACGGTATCTGGGTTCTCGCTTGCTGTCCATCAACGGCCGGCCTATGGAAATGATCCTCACCGCGATAGAAAAAGTCGTCGGCGGTGACAATAAATTCAGCCGAAGACACTGGGCTTTGAACGGAATTCCCTTTGCCCGCCTGTTGGCTGGTCTGAAACTCATCGATCGTCCGGACTTTGTGGACCTGGAGTTGATCACAGAAAACGGAGAGTCCGCCGAGCTGAGAATTCACTCCCTGCCGGACAACACTCCTATTGAGTACGGTTGGGGTCTCCCTCTTCGCATGGGCCCGACAAAGGGGGAATACGTCAGTCCCTCCGTGAAGCCTGGAGAAAGAGGAACGCTCCATTTCCGGAACCAGGGAAGTCAGGTTCAGTTTTATTGGTTTGAACACCTGGTCAAAGAGCGGGCTCTCTACCTCCAATTCAATCAGATCATGAACCAGCCCAATCATGAGGAAAACTTCGCCCAGTTCTCGACCCGGATGTGGGATTATGTGGATAAAAACGCCCGGGATATCGGCAAGTTCATCATTGACCTCCGCTATAACAACGGCGGCAACGGCACTTTGATCCTTCCCTTCCTGAATCAGCTCATCAAAAGGGACTTTATCAACAAAGAAGGGGTCCTCTATGTGATTTCGGGGAGGACGACCTACAGTGCCGCTTCCATCTTCCTGTATGAACTCGCGGTCCATACGAGGGCCAAATTCATAGGAGAACCGGATGGCTGCGGCTCCGATCTCTTCTCCGACAGCCGGTTCGCGGGAAACCTGCCCAACAGCGGCTTTCCTCTTTGGATCGCCAGTTTGGAGTTTACGAATCGATGGCCGATCGGCCAGTCTGAATATTTTATCCCCCATTTTCCGGCAGCGTTTTCGAGCCATGATTATTTCCGGGGCAAAGATCCGGCCCTGGACTTGATTGTGAGCGAGGATTTGAGGTTGGTGGCGGAATTCGCGGCCGATGAGGGAGCGGAAGCCGCGGTCGTCCACTATCAAAGGCTGAAGGAAAAATATAAGGGGTATGAATGGTGGACTGCACTGGACCCCCCGATCCTTGAGGACAGCAACAACGACAAAGGTTATGCTCTTATGCAGAACGGCGAAATGGAGAAAGCCTATCATGTCTTTGTTCTGAATACGCTGCTGTTTCCGAGC
>Ga0315295_10005767_pt1 | contig 10574 bp, 7 predicted proteins | sample YL17G14_0_MG_FD_204453 | JGI IMG/M metagenome (GOLD analysis project Ga0315295, IMG submission 204453) | Sediment microbial communities from Yellowstone Lake, YNP, Wyoming, USA - YL17G14_0 | ecosystem: Environmental > Aquatic > Freshwater > Lake > Sediment | place: USA: Wyoming | collected...
CCTGACTCTGGATCAGGAAAGTCTAGGTTCGAGCCCTAGAGGGGCAACTGTGAGAGAGCCCCGTCGGCCACCGGCCGGCGGGGCTTCGTGCGTGTACGCCCGACATGGGCGGTAGCCAGGAGGTGAGAGTCCTCCCGGGACCTGGTCGCAGGGACCGAAGCGATCCGCAAGGCGCCGACCGCGAGGGGAGCGCTGAAGGAAGCGGGGTAGCGAAGTCGCGAGCCGACGAACAGAAACCGGATACGAGGCGTTGCCGACCGGGGCGAGCGGGCACGCAACCGCGAAGCTCCTGCGACCAAGGGGAGGCGGCGTAGATCCGGCGGTTGTGCGACGAAGGCCACCGTTCTTATGCGGGGAGATCTCGCGTTGTCTCTGAAAGGGGGACGTGCGGCAGAGGTACGCGGCACGGCGCGAGAAGTCAGCAGCGGCCGTAGTAGCGGGACGGCATCATCGACGCCCGGACCGCGAAGGGCCAAACGGAGAGGAGAGCGAGACGACCGTGCATCTCGGGGAGGCTGCGCACCAGAAGTCCACGGACCAAGTGGAGCTCCCGCTGGAGGGTAGGGGTGAAGCCCCGAGCCGAACGCGGAGCGGTGAAGCCCAACCGGCGAGGGATGGACTCGGACGCTCAGGAGACGACAACGCGCAATTGATGGAGCGCGTCGTCGAGCGGGGGAATCTGCTGCGCGCGCTGAAACGGGTGCGGCGGAATCAGGGGAGCCCCGGCGTGGATGGCCGGACGGTGGACGATCTACCCGCCGATCTGCGCGCGCACTGGCCCGCGATTCGGGAGCGATTGCTCACGGGTCGCTACCAGCCGAGCGTCGTGAAGCGGTGTGAGATTCCGAAGCCGGGCGGCGGGCTGCGGCAGTTGGGTATCCCGACCGTGCTGGACCGGTTCATCCAGCAGGCCGTCTTACAGGTCCTGCAACCGATGATCGACCCCAGCTTCTCGGACCACAGCTACGGATTTCGACCGGGGCGCAGTGCGCATGGCGCCGTATGCCAGGCGCAGCGATACGTCCAGTCGGGCCGGCGCTGGGTGGTGGATGTGGACCTGGAGCAATTCTTCGACCGGGTCAACCACGATGTACTGATGGGACAGCTGGCGAGACGCATCGCGGATGGTCGGGTGCTCAGGCTCATCCGGCGCTATCTCGAAGCCGGGGTTATGGCAAACGGGGTAGTGTCGGAGCGGCACGAAGGGACACCGCAGGGTGGTCCCCTGTCGCCGCTGTTGGCGAACGTGCTGCTGGACCCGGTGGACAGGGAACTGGAGCGACGCGGACATCGGTTTGTCCGCTACGCCGATGACTGCAACGTGTATGTGCGGTCGCGGCGGGCGGGGGAACGGGTGCTGCAGGGCTTGGTGAGGCTGTACGCGGGACTCCATCTCCGGATCAACGTGGCCAAGAGCGCGGTGGCTCGGGCGTGGGAGCGCACGTTTCTGGGGTACAGCTATTGGGTAGCTCCGGGACGGACGATCAAACGCCGCGTGTCGCCGAAGGCCCTGAAGATGATGAAGGAGCGCATCCGGGAGATCACTACCCGGAGCAGCGGTCGCAGTGTCGCCCAGGTCGTGGCGGAACTGCGAGGCTACTTGGTGGGGTGGAGAGCATACTTCCGTCTCGCCGACACGCCCGGCGTCTTCGCGGACGTGGACAAGTGGCTCCACCGTCGTCTCCGCATGGTGCATCTACGCCAGTGGAAGCGTGGACGGACGACCTACCGAGAACTGCACCGCCGAGGGGTTGGCGGGGTGGCGCTCGCTACGGCCGCAAAATACGCGCGAAACTGGTGGCATGTGGCCGGACACCAGGCACTGCACATCGCGCTCCCCGGCGGGTACTTCGACTCGCTCGGCGTACCGCGCCTGGGTCCCTCGTGACCCTCAACTTTCCGAACCGCCGGATGCGGACCCGCATGTCCGGTGGTGTGGGAGGGGAGTAGCCGGTCCCTACCGGCTACCCCCTATCCCGATCCAGGGCGGGCCCGACGTCCGAACCGCTCGGCGCATTCCGAACCGCCCCTGTCACGGTTGCGCGTCCCCGGGCCGCTCGGCACGTTGGTGACGGTCTGGACGTAGGGAATCCAAGACCCCGGGGAGGGGGAGGGATGACAGCCGCTGCACGATTGACCGACGTACGGAAGACCTACCGCGTGGGCAGCCTCGAGGTCCCCGCGGTCCGCGGGGTGAGTCTCGAGATCGAGGCCGGGGCGTTCATGGCGATCGCCGGGCCCTCCGGCTCCGGGAAGACGACCCTGCTCAATCTCCTCGGCGCGCTCGACACCCCGACCGGCGGCGCCGTCGAGATCGCCGAGCGGCCGACGGCCGGGCTGTCGGCGCGCGATCTGGCCGACTTCCGCGGCGCCCATCTCGGATTCGTGTTCCAGACGTTCAACCTCATCCCGGTCCTCACGGCCCGGGAGAACGTCGAGTTGCCGCTGCAGCTGCAGGGCGTGGGAGACCGTGCCGAGCGCAGGGAGCGCGTCGAGCGGGTCCTCACCGACGTGGGGCTGGCCGACTTGATGGACCGCCGCCCCACCGAACTGAGCGGAGGACAGCAGCAACGGGTCGCCATCGCGCGCGCCCTCGTCAAGCGCCCGACGCTGGTGCTGGCCGATGAGCCCACGGCGAATCTCGACAGCGCCACCGCCGGGGAGATAATGGCGCTGATGCGGGGGATGAACGAGCGGCTCGGGACCTCGTTCGTCTTCTCGACGCACGACCCGCTGGTGATGGAGCACGCCCGCCGCCTGGTGCGCCTGCACGATGGCCTGGTGAAGTCCGACGAGCGACGGGACGGGGGCAGCGGTGTCCACTGAGGCGCGCGCGGGCCGCCTCGGCCCCTTCACGCTCGGGCGCCTCGCCTGGCGCAACCTGCGACGCAACCGCCGGCGCACCTGGATCACGGCCGTGACGGTCGCGGTGGCCGTATTGCTGCTGCAGTTCGCGATGGCGCTGATGATGGGAGTCGAGCGTCAGTCCTTCGACAACCTCATCAACTACCAGACGGGGCACGCCAAGGTCTTCGCCAATGGGTACTACGCGGCGCGGGAGGATCTGCCCCTGGACCGCGGGATCGCGGCAGCCGAGACCCTTCAGGTCCGCCTGCGCGCGGTGCCGGGGGTGCTGGCGACGGCGGCACGGCTCACCTTCCAGGCGCAGCTCTCGAACGGCTCGGATCAGCTGCCGTGCGTGGGCATCGGCATAGACGTGGGCGGCAGCGACGCCGACGTCTTCAGGATACCCCAGGCCGTGACCGACGGGGTGTACCTCGAGCCGGACCGCCTGGGGATGCTGATCGGGGGCGGGCTGGCCGAGGTCCTCGGAGTCGGTCTGGGCGATTGGCTGACGGTGCTGGCCAAGACCCGCAACGGAGCGTTCGAGGCGGTGGACCTCGAGGTCGTGGGCGTGCTGGGAACCGGCAATCCTGCCATCGATCGAGGCACGTTCCTGGTGCCGCTGGTCCTGGCGCAGACGATGCTGGCGATGCCGGGAGCCGCCACGGAGATCGCGGTGCGCTTCCGGCCGGCCGCCCGCGAGGGCGCCACGCTGGGGCGGCTTCGCGGGGCGGCCGCCGAGGCGGGGCTGGACGCGCGCGGCTGGCGTGAGGTCGAGTCCGACTTCCTCGCACTGGTCTCCGCCAAGCGCACTGGCCGGACCGTGGCCCTCGTGGTCTTCCTGACCGTGGCGCTCGTGGGCGTGACGAACACCATCCTGATGGCGGCGTTCGAGCGGACCCGCGAGATCGGGATGCTGATGGCGCTCGGTCTGAGGGGTGCCGGGGTGCGACGCCTCTTCTTGGCCGAGGGCGCGCTGCTGGGCTTGCTTGGAGGGGCGGTGGGCACCCTGGTCGGTGCCGCGCTGATCGCCTGGCTGGCTGTCTCGGGGCTGGACATCGCCTCCTTCTACGGTGACATGGACATCGGCTATCCGGTGCAGGACCGGATCTACACCGCCTTCGACGCGGGTGCTCTGCTCTTCGGCTGGCTCCTGGCGGTGGCCTTGGCGGCGCTGGCCTCGCTGTATCCGGCGGCCCGAGCGAGCCGGCTGGACCCGGTGGAGGCGCTGCGCCATGTCTAGGGCCAGGAGCAGGATCCCGCTGGTGCGCCTGGCGGCGCGCAACGCCCTCCGCCACACCCGCCGGTCGGCGCTCACCGCGGTCGCGATCGCCGTGGCAGTGACGGCACTCGTCTTCTTCCAGTCCTACATCCGCGGGGTCGTGGACGATCTCCTGGACACGTACGCCCGCACCGAGTCGGGCCACGTGCGGATCCGCCGTGAGGGGTACGCCGCGCGGGAGCACTTCCTGCCGGCGCACCTCAACCTGCGCGAAGTGACGGAGCTGGTGTCCGAAGTGGCGCGGGACCCGGAGGTACGGGACGTGGTGCCGCGGATCCGGGCGTTCGTGCTGGTGGACGGAGCGGCGAGCAATCGGCCGGGGCTCGTCCTCGGCGTAGACCTCCCGCGGGAAGCGGACTACCTGCGGCCCGCGGGGATGGTGGCGGCGGGCCGCCTTCCCGCGCCGGACAGGGCGGAGGCACTGCTGGGAGAGCGCTTCGCCGAGAAGCTGGGGGTCGGCGTGGGCGACAGCCTCACGCTCCTCTCCCAGACCGCGTACCGGTCGCTCGGCGGCCTGCGCGTGGAGGTTGCGGGGATCGCCCGGACCGGCGTGTCATACCTCGACGCTTCACTCGTGGTGTTGCCGCTGGGGCAAGCCCAGGTGTTGCTGGACCTCGAGGAGGGTGCGACGGAGTTGGTGGTGTTCGCGCGGGAGCCCGAGGGGGCGGACTCCCTTGCCGCCGCCCTCGGAACTCGGCTCGGCGACCGGATGGGCCCGCTCGAGATCCGGTCGTGGCGGGAGCAGGGCCCCCTCGTCCGCCTCACGGACCTGATCGGAGTGATGATAGGCTTAGTGATGCTCCTGCTCTTCGGGATGGCGTCACTCGTCATCGTGAACACGATGCTGATGACCGTGCTCGAGCGGAAGCGGGAGTACGCCACGCAGGCTGCCCTGGGGATGCGCCGCGGTGACCTGGTCCGGCAGGTCGTGGTGGAGGCCGCGGTCATCGGCCTCGCCGGGGCGCTGGCTGGGGCGGTGGCCGGCAGCGCCGTGGCGCTCTGGCTGGAGCGCGTCGGCTTGGACTTCACCAGCGCGAGCCGCACGCTCGAGCTGCCGTTCGAGAGCATCGTCCATCCGGACTGGCGACTCGGGCCCGCGCTGGGCATGGCCCTCGCGGGGGTGGTCGTCGCGGGCATCGCGGCCGTGGTGCCGGCGTGGCGGGTGGCGAGACAGCCGCCCGCGGAGGCGCTGAGAGGATGACGGACGTGACGAGGCGATTGAGCCGGTCGGCGGCGGCCGCGAGCCTGGTCCTGCTCGCGCCGTGTGCAGCGGTCGCGCAGACGCCGGCCGAGATCCTGCGGCGCGTGGACGCGAACATGACGATCACGACGGCGCACGCGCGGGCCGAGATGGTGATCCGCTACCGCGGCGGAGACGTGCGCACGCTGAGGTACGAGTCGTGGGCGCGGGGGACGGACGAGGCCTTCATCGAGTTCACGGCTCCGGCGCGGGACGCCGGGAGCCGGTTCCTGCGGCGGGACGACGCGATGTGGATCTTCCTGCCGCGCGTGGGCAAGAGCGTGCGCATCCAGGGGCACATGCTGCGCCAGGGGATGATGGGGAGCGACATATCGTACGGCGACGCGAGCGAGCGGCCCTCGATGGTGGAGGACTACGACGCGACGATCGAGCGCAGGGACTCGCTGGACGCGCGGCCGGTGTGGGTGCTCCTCCTCGTAGCCCGACGCGCGGACCTCTCGTACCCGAGGCGGCGCTTGTGGGTGGATGCCGAGCGGAACGTGCCGCTCCGCGAAGAGCGCTTCGCGGCCGGCGGCCGCCTCCTCAAGACGGCGGTGCTCGGCGACGTGCGGCGCGTGGGAAGCCGCTGGTATCCGTTCCGGATGGAACTCGACAACGCGTTGGACACCGAGACCACCACCACGCTCAACATCCTGGAAATGCGGCTCGGGGTGTCGGTGCCGCCGGAGGTCTTCACGCTCCGGTACCTCGAGGGCGGGCGATGACGATCGCGCGGACGGCGCTTGCGCTCGCGCGCCTCGCCGCGGCGCTCGCCAGGGGCCTGGCCCGCGCGACGGCGCGGCTGCTGCGTCGCGCTGGGCCACCGTGCGTCATCTTCGCGCTCGCGGCCACGCCGCTCGCGGCCCAGGCCCCGGAGCATCCGGACTCCGCCGCGTCCGACAGTGCGGCGCCCGCGGTGCGGACGCGCGTCACGGGGTACCTGGAGCACCAGTTCAGCGCCAGCCGCTCGCGCGGGCGGTGGACGCAGCTCGACCACGACCGCCTGCGCACCGACCTCGTCGCCCGCGCGGGACGCGGTGTGCGGCTCGAGGCGGCGGCGGTCTGGCAGCTCTACCGCGGCGACACGCGCGTGCGGTTGCGTGACCACCTCCCCGCTTCCGTCGCCGCGAGTTTGGACACCGCCTCGCTCGTCATCGAGGACCGGCACTTCGTGAACCACGCGTACCTGGTGCTGTCGCCCGGCGGCGTCGAGATCACCGCGGGGAAGCAGTACCTCACCTGGGGCGCGGCTTGGGTCTTCAACCCGACGGAGCTGTTCCGGCCCAAGGACCTCTTCGAGCCCACCTATGAGCGCGAGGGCGTGGGTGCGCTGAGCGCGCGCCTGCCGCTGGGCGCGCTGGGCGACGTCCTGGTGGCCTACGTGCCCGACGGCCCGTTCCGGACGAGCGGCAAGGTGGCGCGGGCGCGGCACCACGTGGCGGGGTTCGATGTCTCGGCGCTGGCGGCGGCGGTGTACGAGCAGCCCGCGGCGACGCCTGCCGGCGCGGCGAGCACGCCATCACGGCGGCTCGTCCTCGGCGGCGACCTCTCGGGCGAAGTGCTCGGTTTGGGTGTGTGGGCCGAGGGGACGTGGAACGACTTCGCGGGCGACCACTGGGCGGAGGCGACCCTCGGCGGCAACTACACCCTTCCGGACCGGACGCTTCTTCTGGTGGAGGGCTACTTCAACGGGCGGGGTCGGTCGGGCGACCCCTATCCGGCCGCGGCGTGGCTCGCGCGGCTCGCGGGCGAGCGCCGGTCGCTGGGCCGCTTCGTCGCGTACGTCGCCGCCAACCGCCCTGTGCGCGAGGTCTGGCGCCTCGGGGTCGGCGCGCTCGTGAACCCCGGGGACGGGAGCGCCGCGCTGGTGCCGTCGGTGGCGTGGGAGTTCGCGGAGAACGTGGAGCTGATCGCGAACGGTCTCGTCTCGATCGGGGCGGACGGGACCGAGTACGGGCGCGGCGGGGTGGGGGGCTTCGTGCGCGGGAGGGTGTACTTCTAGTCGTTCGCCCCCACAGCATGGTCGGGCCGCCCTCACTGGTTGCGGCCGGGGGGAGCCTGCCGCCGCAGTTCGGCGAAGAAGTTCGTGACGACGTTGATGTGGTCGGCGGTCTGCTGAGGGGGCCCGAGGAGGAGCACCTCGCGCAGGCCGTCCGGGAAGACGTCGTGCGACATCCCCGGCACGTTGTGATAGCGACCCTGGAAGAGCAGCCGCGGCCGACCCAGGCGCAGACCCGTCCCCGCAGGAGCCACATCCACGATCATCCACTGGGTGCTGTTGCGGTACACGATCTGGCGCCCGGAGCGGAGCCAGATCGGCTCTTCGCCTCCGCGGTCGGAGACGGGATAGCGCTCGTCCGGCCGTGCTGTGCCGGCGACCACCACCTGCGATGCGCCTGACTGCCGGGAGGTGTACGCGACCCACGTCCCGTTCGGTGAGAAGTAGGGGTGGGCGGCCTCGGCCTCCAGGAGCACGCCGCCGGTTGTGTCGCCCAGCGTCGTGAGCCGCACTCCCTGACGGTCGCGGGGATAGAGCGCCAACCGCCGCCCGTCGGAGGCCAGCTTCGCGAACTGGTGCCCGCCGGTCCGGATCGTGTCCCTCGGGCTCGCGCTCGCGGGGGACTGCCGCACCAGCACTGCGGGCTCCCCGAGCGTGTCGCCACTGATGCTGAACACGATTTCGCGGCTGTCGGGTGTCCAATCGAAGGACACGTACGCCACCGGGCCCCCCTCGGGCACCCGGCTCGATGTCCGCCTGTCGAGGTCCAGCATCCACAACTCGGGCCACCCCGATGGAGGCCAGGCCATCGCCAGAACGCGTTTGCCGTCCGGCGACACCCGGAAGGTGCCATAGTCCCGAGGCGGTCCGGGAAGCGTGTCGAGGCGGCCGGCGCGGTCTAGCGACACCAGATGCGAGATGGCGGCGCTCGGTCCCGGCGCGTACACGAGCACTCCGTCGTCGGAGACGCTGAATTGGCCGGCTCCTTCGGATTCCTGCCGCACGTCATCCAGCACGGGCATCGGCGCGCCGAGCACCTGGCGCTTCTTCAGGTCGAAGGGGAGTGCCATCAGGGTGCCACGGCCTCCCGATGCGAGGAAGACGATGTACCCGCTGCCGACGTAGACGGGATTGGAGCCGAGCAGCGCGTCCTCGCGTCGCGCCTCTCGGCTCCGCAGCAGGCCGGTGCGAGTGAGGACCCACGCCTCACCGGTCTCCAGAGACACCAGTTCCATCAGACGATTGCATGACGTCAGCGCCCAGGGCCGGGGCAGCAGTTGCATCGTACAAACGCCGTCTGCAGGCTGGGCTCGCAGCGGCTCCGGGCGACCGCCCGCCGCCGAGACCCAACTGAGTCGCATGCCCAGGAGTTCCGACACCAGAATGCCACGATCCGCGGACCACGCTGCGGCGTAGGGTTCCGATACCTGGGCGAGCGTCACCGACGGGCCCCCGGCGAGCGGCGCCTTCCGAAGCTCGGTGCCCACGAAGTACCCGACCCATTGATCGTCGGGCGAGAGGAAGGGGCTGTACGCTCCCTCGGTCTGGGGCAACGGGACAACGCTGTCGGTCGTCAGCCGGCGGACGAAGAGCTGTGACGTCGTGCCGCGGGCGGCGACATACACCACGGTGCGGCCGTCCCGGGTGATCGCGATGGACTGCCGCCCGACGCCGAGCGGCGCGGCGCCGACGAACGCAAGCGGGGTCGTGTCCGGCAGCACGATGTTCCAGAACAGCGCCTCGCCTTTGACGCCACCGCCGGCGCGTCGCAGCACGAAGGGCGCGACGATCGCGACGGCGATCGCAGCAACCGCCAACGCCGCCGCCAATCCGACGCGCCGACCCGGTCGCCTCGCCTGGACGGTGGGTCCAAGCGTACCGGGGGCGGTGACGGGAAGCGCGGGGTGCGTGAGGCCCTGCGCAAACTCCGCCGCCGTCGCGAAGCGGTCCGCCGGCAGCTTCTCCAGCGCCCGGAGGATGGCTGTCTCGACGTGCGGCGGCACGCTCGGCCTCGCCGCCGTGGGGGGCTTCGGCCGCTCCGCCAACAGCTTGCCGATGATAGCCTGGACGGTCGGCCCGGCATGCGGCGGCTCGCCCACGAGCATCTCGTACGCCATGCACGCCAGCGAGAACTGGTCGCTCCGCCCGTCGATCGCCCGGTCCCCTGCCGCCTGTTCCGGGCTCATGTAGCTCGGCGTCCCGAGCGACAGCCCGGTTCCCGTAAGCCGGTCCGCTCCGGCCGCCCGCACCGCCCGCGCGATCCCGAAGTCCGCCACGAGCGCCCGCCCGTCCTGCAGCAGCACGTTGGCCGGCTTGATGTCCCGGTGCACGACGCCGTGCCGATGGGCGTAGTCCAGAGCGTCCGCCACCTCGCACGTGATCCGGACCGTGTCTTCGACCGACAGCTGCCGCTCTCGCGTCAATCGGTCCGCGAGCGACTCGCCGTCGATGTAGGGCATCACGTAGAAGAGCTGCTGCTCGACTTGGCCGGAGTCGTAGAGCGTCAGGATGTGCGGGTGCTGGAGCTGGGCGGTGAGCTCGATCTCCCGCAGGAACCGCTCGACGCCGAGCACGGCTGCTAGCTCGGGGCGCAGGACCTTGATGGCCACCTTGCGGTGATGCCGCACGTCCTCGGCGAGGTACACCGTCGCCATCCCGCCCTGCCCGATCTCGCGCTCGATGCGATAGCGGTCCGCGAGGGCCGTCTGAAGACGTTCCAGGGTATCGGTCACACCCTCAGCCTGTCCGGGGATTGACCCCTACACTACGCGCGGCGTCCCATGGAGGCCAGAGGGGAACACGGAGGCGACGCACGCGATCGCGGCCCAGGCGCGGGCGGCCAGCGGGTTCGCGCGAGACGCAGGACGCTCGGCGGGCTGGCCGCTTCCCCGCCGGGTGGAGCATCCGCTCCCTCCCCGTTACCTTTCCGCCCGCGCCGCAGAGTCGCCCGTTGAGTCACCCTCCAGCAGTGCAAGGCGTCATGAAGGCTTCAGAAGTCCGCAAAGGGCACGTGCTCATCATCGACAAACAGCCCTGCCGCGTGATGGATTTCCAGCACCGCACCCCCGGCAACCTGCGCGCGTTCATGCAGCTCAGGCTGCGCAACCTCATTTCCGGCAACACCTTCGACACTCGCCTCATCGCCACCGAGTACGTGGACGAGGCGCGGCTCGACACCAAGGACTACCAGGTGATGTACCGGGACGAGT
>Ga0315295_10005768_pt1 | contig 10574 bp, 5 predicted proteins | sample YL17G14_0_MG_FD_204453 | JGI IMG/M metagenome (GOLD analysis project Ga0315295, IMG submission 204453) | Sediment microbial communities from Yellowstone Lake, YNP, Wyoming, USA - YL17G14_0 | ecosystem: Environmental > Aquatic > Freshwater > Lake > Sediment | place: USA: Wyoming | collected...
CCACATTTGCCGGTCGCGCGGCGTCTTGACCATCATCGACGAGATCCAAAGCGGAGCAGGACGGACCGGGACGTTCCTGGCCTCCCAGACAGAAGGGTTCAACTACGACATTCTCACTCTGGGCAAGGGGCTGGGGGGCGGCCTTCCCATAGGCGTGACCTTGGTCTCAGCTGAAGTGGCGGAGGCCATCCCCAAAGGGGCTCACACCTCAACCATGGGCGGAAATCCCCTGGCCGCAGCAGGTGTCCTGGCCACCCTGGAATTCCTGGACGAAGCCCGGCTGGCCCATATCGCGGAGGTCGGGGACTATTTCCTGGAAAGCTTGAATGCTATCGCCGCGCCCCTTGTCAAAGACGTTCGGGGCCGCGGCTTGATGATCGGGATGGAAATGGCCTGCTCCAGAGACGCGATCCTTAAAGCCCTGCAGAAGGACCGGGTGCTGGCCATTCCCGCCGGCGACTCTGTTGTCCGCTTCCTTCCGCCTTATATCCTAGAAAAGTCCCATGTGGACATCCTCTGTGAAAAGCTCGGCCGTATCCTCGCCTCGCCTCTGCCTGAGACGGTCAGACCATGTGCCGGTTCCTGATGATGAGGTCGGAGGCCCCGCTCCGGCCGACGGACCTATTGGAAAAGTTCGCCGACATGGCCTCCCGCAGCCGGTCTCCGGACGGCGACCGTCAGGCCGACGGCTGGGGCGTCGCCTGGCTCGACGAGCAGGGCGGCTGGAGCATCCGAAAATCCCCCAATCCCATCTGGACGGAGACGCAAGATTTCTCGAACATTCCCCCCTGTCAAATCCTGGCCGCCCATGTCCGAAGCGCTTCCTTCCCCGACCATAAAGGAGTCGTGGAATTCAACCAGCCGTTCCTGGCTGATTCCCATACTTTTGTCTTCAACGGGCTTCTCCAGGGTGTATCGTTCCCCTTCCCCGTGGAAGGCCGCATCGGCTCGCAAAAAATCTGGTCGCTGCTGCAAAGGTCTATAAACGGCGGCGGGCCGGCGGTGGGAATGTCAATCCTGGTCCGCCTGCTGGAATCCCGGGCCCGGGAGATTCAAGCCCTCAACCTCGGACTCTTTGAAGGCTGTCGCCTTTTTATCTATTGCCGGCAAACCGAAGCCGGGACGTACTATAGGCTCCAGACCCATCAGACCCCGTCGCTGACCCTGGTCTGCTCCGAGGAACTGGACGGCCTCTCCTGGCGGAGCGTCCCTCTCAACGTTGTTCTGGAGCTGTAGCCAAAGGGATAAGAAATTGCTTTTCGGCTACGCCTGTTCGCGGCCGCGTTGTCGCCTCGATAATCCCATCCAACCATCGTGGGGAAGTATAAATTAGAGCTCAGGACACGTCAAGGACAGCTTGAGCACAGAGACGGGCGACCCGGAAGGCGTAGACCTTCCGGATCATGGCCGCCCAGCCTTTGGAAGGGACGGGCTTGAGCTCCTACTCGATCATCCGGAGGGCCAAAGCAACGGTGGATGATTTCCCCTGATTTTCCTTGTTTTCCCTTTACGCACCAATAGTCAGAATTAGGCGGGTTTAGGCACAATTGGTGACACGGGCATGACATGGCCCATAAGCGGGGAAGGTCTCCTGCATCTTCCGACCGATCTCCTCCACGCTTCTGACCAGGCACCCGAAAGGGGCTGCCTTCCCGCCGGATCGCTGGCCGGCTCACATCGGAAGGGTTGGCTGGGGTCCGTCTGGATGCCCGGCCGGAAACCCCTTGGAATAAGTGGCTCTCTGGGCTCCTGCGAGGCCTGACGCCCCAGGGGGGTATGGGACGGCCACCCGGCTCACGCGCGGACAGGGCTACATAAATCTCTGCAGAAATTTACCATATTTTTTCACTAAAGGGGCCTCTGAAAATATACTCTGCTTTACCGCCTCGAGGGGTTCTTGATATCGCCACCCGGCCGGCGATACACTTCCGGCATGGATAGGCGGGGAGATTCATCGTCCGGAGCGGGAATCCGTCATGCCGCGGAAAAAGCAAATTCTTATAATTTGAAACAGAGACCTGCCGCGGCGCGCCTGTCTTCGTCAGCATGATGTTGCCGGGCTTCAGGTAGTCAGTCCTTCTTCCCGCCGGCGTCGGCCATCTTCCGCTTCAACTCTTCGACCCAGTTCAAGACCACGACGATCTTCGTGGCGTACATCTTCTGATCGCTTTCCCTGATCATCAGGAACCGCTGGCCATCGGGCGAGACGTCGTAGCTGGTCGTCGTCGTTCCCTTGATGCCGCAGCCCGAGCTCGGCCCGAACATGTAGTCGCCTTCCCAGAGCAACTGGGGCCTGCCTGCCCGGAATGAGGGTTGGGTGCTCACCGCGACCGCCATCATCTTCGTGCCGTTCCGATAGAAGATCTCTTTCCCGTCCGGCCGCCACACCGGGTCCATGCCGCCCTCTGAGGAGATCTGGATCTTCGGTCCCGGCCCCGGCCACGGCTGCACGTAGATTTCGGCCTTGCCCGATTCCATCGAGCAGTACACCAGCCTCTTGCCGTCCAGCGAGAACTTCCCCGCGCCCTCCGGGAACTCGGTCGCCGCGAACGGGCGCGGCTCGCGATCTCCCTCCATCGGTAGCACCCAGACGGCGGGTCTCCTCTCGATGCCCAATTGGTCGAACACCAGCCACTTGCCGTCCGGCGAGAACGAAACGGCCTGCTGCCACCCCTCGAGCTTCGTGAGAAGGCGCTCTGGCTGCGCGCTTCGGTCCGCCGGCATCCACCACAACGTCATCTTCCCTCCCCTCCACGATCGGTAGGCGATGTGTTTACCGTCGGGAGTCCAGATCGGCGCGTGGCTGAGGCCGTCGTTCGTCATGTTCGTCATGACCGCGCGATCGAAGTCGTAGACGTAGAAGTTGTGGTTGACGCCTTCCACCTCCACCGCGAGCTGCTTGCCGTCGGGCGAGATGCGCGGATTCAGATAGGACCGCGCAGGCAAGGGTAGCTGGGCGGCCTTCCCCTGGCGGTCTACCCATTGGAGCGTCCGTTCGCCGTTCTCCTTCGGTCCCGCGGCGTACGCGAGGTCGCCCGCCGGCGAAATGTCGAAGTAGGCCGAGCCGATATTGATGCTCATCAGCACGCCATCGAGCATTCTCACGGGCATCCCCGTCGCCTCGAGCCTGGCCGTGTCGAACGGAACCGCGAAAAGACTCCCGGCGCGTGCGTAGACGATGTGGCCCGACGGCGAGTAGCGCGGGTTGGTGCCCCCTTGAACGATCGGTTTGCGCTTCTTGGTGGCCAGATCGAATGCGTCGATCCTCGCGTCGTCGTAGGAATCGATCCCGCCCGACCCGACGGTGAAGATCAGGGCCTTATCGCCGGGCAACAGTTTCGCGTAGCGATGCGTGCGCTCCTGCCTGGCGACGTCGAGCTCGGTGACCGGTTCGTTCTTACCCCCGTTCTCCGGCGTCCGGATGACGGCGCCAATCAGCTGGTTGGTCCAGTAGATATAGCCGTCGCTGCCCCAGTCGCCATTAAACACCATTTCGACCGGCGTGATCGGGAGCGGCGCTCCCCCGCTGAGCGGGATCTTGACGAGCAGGGCTTTGTTCCAGTCAACGGTCGCAAGCCAGCGCCCGTCCGGGGAGTAGATGGGGTTCCTGAGGCCCTGCCCGTCGGGCAGAAGCCGGCTCTCGACGTCGTCCAGGCGTCGCTCCTGGAGTCCCACGATCCCCGTGGTCGCGTTGGCCAGATACAGCAGCGTCTTCGAGTCGCGCGAGAAGGTGAAGTGCGTGTCCCAGCCCGGAACGATCCGCTGCCCCGGCGGCAGGTCGATCGTGAAGCGCACGACGCGCGGCGGGGCCGCCGGCACGGCGCTCCGCCAAGTCCAGATCCCGAGAGCGATGGCCCCAATCGCGAGACCCGTCGCGACGCCGGCCAGTAGCGGCGTGCCAGCGCGACGCCGCCGGGGCACCGTCACGGTTGTGGCCACGCGTCCGGCGAGCGTGTCTTCGAGCTCCAGCCGCGCGTCGGCAATATCATGCAGCCGGCTGCGCAGGTCTTTCGTTAAGCACCGCTGCAACAGGCGCTTCACGTTCTCGGGCGTGTCGGCCGGCAGAGCATGCCAATCGGGTTCCCGATCTAGGATGCCCACGAGTAATTCGGTCGTCGTATCGCCTGGAAACGTCCGCTTTCCGGTCAGCGCCTCGTATATCACGCAGCCAAAGGCCCAGATATCCGTCCCCCGGTCGACCGGCTTGCCCGATGCTTGCTCCGGGCTCATGTAGGCCGCCGTCCCCATCACAACGCCCGCTTGCGTCATCTCCGGAGTGATGATCTCGGTCTCAGCGCCGGTTCCACCCGGCCGCGCCGCCTCAAGCGCTTTGGCCAGCCCGAAGTCCAGCACCTTCACTTTCCCCTCGGGCGTGATCTTGATGTTCGCCGGCTTGAGATCGCGGTGGATGACACCGGCCTCGTGCGCCGCCGCCAGCGCATCCGCAACCTGCCGGCCGATGTCCAGAACCTCCTTAAGCGGCAACCGGGCCTTGGCGAGGCGTTGAGCCAGCGTGTCGCCGGGCACGTACTCGAGGACCAAAAACTTCACTTCGCGGGCTTCTTCCAGCCCGTAGATCGCCGCGATGTTGGAGTGGTTGAGCGTGGCCAGCAATCGCGCCTCACACTCGAACCTCGCCAGCCTTTCGGGGTCATTTAAGCTCGCCTCGTGCAGCATCTTGATGGCGACCTGCCGGCCCAGCCGGGTGTCGGTCGCCTGATAGACCACACCCATCCCGCCTGCGCCGAGTTGCGACTCCACTCTGTAATTACCGAGAATCTGTTCGGGCATGCACTCCTCCTGACCGATCATTGGCCCGTGGACCCCAATCTTGTCCACTCTATAAGGATTTGCTTTTCGGCTGCGCCTGCCCGCGGGCACCGTTGCGCCTCGATGATCCCATCCAATTATCGTGAGGAAGCATAAATCGGACCTCAGAACCTGTCAAGGCCGTAGTAGCGGACCATGACCTGGCCCTTGTCCGGGATGTGCGAGGTCACCCGGGCGATGAACTCCAGGTAGTCCATCGTCTCCTGGTCGCCGGCGCCCTGGCCATGCCGATAACCAACCTTGCCCTCAGGCTCCAATAAAAAGCGGAAATAATCACGTTGGTGCAACAGAGCTTCTTTGGTCTTATTTTGGATCTCATTATATTTCTTTACAAAATCATGACCTGCAGTAATATGAGGTGCTCAGCGCTCAAGGCCTGGCGATTGGAGAGGTCTGTCGCTGAAGACGCGACGACTCCCGATCGGTCCAGCAATGTCGCCCCGTCACTTCTTCTGGTCTTGTCCCAGGCGCTTCAGGTCTTCCATCCAGTTCAACACCACGACGATTTTCGTCGAGCCGTTGTCCTGGTCGCTGTCCTTGATCATCAGGAAACGCTGGCCGTCGGCGGTCACATCGTAGTTGGCCGAACTGACTCCCGGCGGGCCGCAGGAGGAACTCATGCCGTGAGAGTAGTGGCCTTCCCACAGCAGGCTGGGCTGGCCGGCTTCGAACCCCCCCGCGGTTTTGATCGGCACCACCATCATCTTGTCGCCGTTGCGGTAGACGATCTCGCGATCGTTGCGGCAGAAGAGCGGGTCTGTGCCGCCCTCCGACGACAGCTTGACCTTCCAGCCGGGTCCGGGCCACGCTTGGACGTAGACTTCGGGCCGGCCTTCCTCGTTGGAGCAATAGGCCACCAACTGGCCATCTGAAGAGAACTTCGGTGACGCCTCGTCGAACTTCTTATTCGCGAACGGCCGGGGCTTGCGGTCGTCGCCCTGCAGGGGAAGGATCCAGATGTCGGAACCGGTGCCCATCGCCTCCATCCCGCTGCCGGTGTCCATCTCCTCCATCCCGCGACCGGTGCTCATCTCCCCCATCTGGTTGAAGGCCAGCCACTTCCCGTCGCGCGACACCGAGACGACGCTCTGCCGCGCACCGACCGTCGTGAGGCGTTCCTCCGGTCGGCTTTGGTCCGAAGGCATCGACCACATGGTCATTGTTCCGGCCTTCCAGGAGCGGAAACAGATGTTCTTTCCGTCCGGCATCCACACCGGCGCGTGGCTCAGCCCGTCGGTGGTCAATTTGGTCAACACGGCGCGCGTAAAGTCCCAGCTGTACAGGTTGTGGGTGGCGCCTTCCACTTCCACGGCGAGCGTCTTGGCATCAGGGGAGATGCGCGGGAACAGGTAGGAGCGGGGCGGAAGCGGCAGCGCGTCCGCCTTTCCCTGGCGATCGACCCACACCAGGGTGCGTGCCCCTCCTTCGGGGACGCCCGGGACATAGGCCAGGGCGCCCGTGCTGGAGACATCGAAGTACGCCGCACCTGTGTTCGTGCTCATCTGCACACCCTCGACGACTTTGATCGGAAGGCCGGTCGGTTCCAGTTTTCCCGGATCGAAGGGCAGCGCATAGAGATTCCCGGCGTTGGCATAGACAATGTGGCCTGACGGAGAATAGCGGGGGCAAAAGCCGCCCTGAACCAGGATCTTCCGCTGCTTGGTGCCGAGGACTTGGAGCTCGATGCGGGCATCGTTGTAGGATTCCATGCCAGCATCCACCACCGTGAAGATGATCGCCTTTCCACCGGGCAGAATCTGCGTGTGCCGGTGCGTGAATTCATTTTTTTTCGGATCCAGCGTCGTCACGGTTTCTTTAGCGCCGCCATTCTCGGGGATGCGCAGGACGGCACCGGGATACCGATCGGTGAAATAGATGTAACCGTCTTTGCCCCAATCGCCGCGCCCGAACATATCCGTCCCCGTGAGCGGCACAGGGGCGCCGCCGTCGACGGCGATCTTTTTAAGCGCCTGATCCATCGTGTCGACCATGACGACCCAGCGCCCGTCGGGCGAATAGACCGGGGTGCTCAGGGACTTCACTCCCCCCAGGGGCTTCTGATCCAATTCCTTGATCGGCCGCTGAAAGGCCGTGGTGATCCCATCCACCTCGTAGTTGAAGGCCAGGGATTTCCCATTCGGCGAGAACATCACGCTCGGATTCCAGCCCGGAGTCATCCGTTGGCCTTGCGGCAACTGATGCGTGAAGCGAACCACCTCCGGAGCCGGGGCGCGGCGCGATTGAAGCCACGACCCGATCCCGACCGCCAGCCCTAAGATGGCAAGGCCGCCCAGGGCTCCCGCGAGCATCCGTCGGGTTCGCGCTCTTGGCCGCACCGCCGCAATGGTCGTCGTCACCCGCCCGGCGAGCGTTTCTTCCAGCTCAAGACTGGCGTCCCCGATATCGCGCAACCTGGACCGCCGGTCTTTCTCCAGGCACCGCCGCAGCAGGCGTTTCACGTTCTCCGGCACCGTCGCCGGCAGCGCTCCCCAGTCCGGATCCTTGTCCAGGATCGCGGCCATCATCTCCGTCGTGGTGTCCCCGGCAAACGTCAACTTCCTCACCAAGGTCTCGTACAGCACGCATCCGAACGCCCAGATGTCCGTCCTGCGGTCCACAGGCTTGCCGCAGGCCTGCTCGGGCGACATGTACGCGGTCGTGCCCATGACCATGCCCGCCTGCGTCATCTCGGCGGCGAAAGTGGCTGTCCTGCCCTGGCTGTCGGGCGACGAGGATACTTCCGTCGCCTTCGCCAGTCCGAAGTCCAGCACTTTGACTTTGCCCTCGGGCGTGATCTTGATGTTGGCCGGTTTCAGGTCGCGGTGGATGATGCCCTTCTCGTGCGCCGCGTCGAGCCCTTCGGCGATCTGCCGGCAGATCTCGAGGGCTTCCTTCAGCGGCAGCGGACTTCTGGCGATGCGCTCCTCCAGCGTTTCACCCGGCACGTATTCCAGCACCAGAAACTTCGTGCCTTCCGATTCCTCGAGCCCGTGGATGGCAGCGATGTTGGCGTGGTTCAGCGCCGCCAATACGCACGCTTCGCGTTCGAAGCGGGCCATGCGCTCTGCGTCTTGCACGACGGAGGCGTGGAGCAACTTGATGGCGACCTTGCGCCCGAGGCGGGTATCGGTGCCCTCGTACACCACGCCCATCCCTCCCGCGCCGAGCTTCGACTCCAGGCGATACCGGCCCAATGTCCGACCGAGCATGGACAACCTCCAATCGTACTGCGCTACTTCGCCGCGGGGCTGAGGCGCTTGAGTTCCTCGAACCAGTTCCGGACGAGGTTCAGTTCTGTCACCGGCGGGAGTGCAAAGTCCTTCTTCTCCCGGATGAGGAAGCGCCGGCCGTCTGAGGTGATGTCGTAGATGCGTACGAACGCCGAGACGGCCGCGTTGAACTCGAATAGCACTCTGGGTGATCCCGCCGACAGATTCTGGCCGGGGGTGATATCCACCTTCATCAGCTTCTTGAACGCGATGTCCCAGTAGAAGAGTTCCCGTCCATCCGGCGCCCACACCGGGGACACTCCACCCTCGCTGGAAATCGGCAGCGTCCTCTTGCCGTCGGGAAAGGAACGGACGTAAACCTCGTTACGTTCCGATTCGTTCGACGCATAAGCCAGCCAGCGGCCGTCGGGGGAGAACTCGGGAAACGCTTCGTTTGACTTGGTGGCTGCGAAGGGGATGACCTGCCGGTCCGCCATCCGAAGCACGTAGATGTCCAAGCCCGTTCCGCGGCCCGAATCGACAAAAGCGAGATACTTGCCGTCCTGCGTCCAGGAACTTGCCCGTTGTTCGAATTCGGTCTTGGTCAGTTGCTCCTTCTTTCCGCTGCCGTCCCTGGCCGCCCACCAGATCTCCGACGGGCCCGTTTTCGCCCAGGAGAAGGCGACTCGTTTCCCGTCCGGCGTCCAGGTTGGAGTCCAGGGCTGCCCGTCCGACGTCAACCTGGTCACCGTGTTTCCCTGGATATCGTAGATCCATACGCCGCGATTGAGCCCAACGGTGCTGAACGCCAATTGCCGGCCGTCGGGCGACAGGCGTATCCCCATCACCGCTCTCGTGCCGAACGCCGTAAATTTCTCAGCCCGGCCGCTGCGTTCGACCCAGTAGAGATCGGACACCAGCTCCGGGAAAATGCCTCCGGAGGCAAAGACGAGGGTCCCGGAGTTGGACACGCTATACTGCCCGGCGCCAGAATTAATGCCGACCATGGTGTCATTGAACGCCTGCATGAGCCCCGCGCTGACCGTCACGGCAGGCCCTGTGGTCTCCAGCCGGTCCAGGCTGAACGGCGCCGCCATCAACGTGCCTCTCCGCACAAAGATTAGATGGCCCGTCGGCACGTACCGTGCGTCGGCTCCGTTTTCAATCAGAACCTTTCGCTTGCCTGTTTCGAGCGACAGTAACTCGATGCGTGCCTCCACGCCATACTGAGAAGGCATCGAGGTAAACACCAGTGCTTTCCCACCCGGAAGAGTTTGCGGCAGGCGGTGCGTCGCTTCTTTGCCGGCATCGAGGGTCGTCAGCGTTTCCGGCGTGCCGCCGGCTGCCGACACGCGCCCCAGGCCTGATCCCAATGTGCCGAAGATGATTCTTCCATCCGATCCCCAACAGATTCCGACGGTATCAGCCCCGAGATCGCAAATCGGGCTGGGCACTCCACCCTTCACCGCCACCTTATACAGTTTTCCCTTGGCCCAGAACCCAATCCACTGGCCGTCGGGAGAGAAGAACGGCATGCATGGCGCTTCGGTGCCGGGGATCACGGTCGATTCCTCGCGGTCCAGGGAACGCCGGTAGAGCATTGCCTTGGCCATGGTCCCATCCGGGGTCGCGCTGAAGACCAGGAAGCTACCGTCGGGAGCCAGTGCCACCTCCGTCCGGAACGGGCCGCGCGGCATCCTGGTCAACTGCCAGCCCGGCGGGAGACGGATAACCTCGGGAGCGGCCGCCGCAGGCTTCGTCTGATCCAGGCCTGCCGGAACGCCGCTCAGCGCCGTCGCGTTCGTTGTGAATGTCATCCAAAGGACCAGGACCGCCAGAAACGCCATGAGAATTTTCTTCCTGTTCATGTTTCCTCCTCGTTGCTGCAAAATCGCTTTTTCCGCGACGTGGGGATTTCCCGCTCCGGGCGATGAATCTACCCTCCTGATTATGATGGAATACTACAACCGGCCGAGCGGCGCTGTCAAATACCGCGAAAAAGCGTCCCCGCTCTTCAGCCGCCATCAGGGTGACCTCGGTAAAAACATGAGACGGCGGGGGCTTCATCGCGACAAAGGTCAGCTTCAGGTGATTGATGATCCTGTCCACCACGAAGAAATCCGTGAGGAAGGCGACAATCTTTTTATGGAAGACGCCCGCCTCGTCCACTCCGCCCTCGGTCACCAGGAAATGGAGGTGAGGATGAAGGTCCCCCAGGAGCCGGCGATTGTACTTGAAGAAGATCCGCAGCATCTTGGGGATGGTGAAAACGACCTGATTCCGGACAGCGGATGCGGGCGAATCCGCAGCGCGGGTTGCCGCAATCCAGGTAGCGCTCTACGACTTCCTTGACGATCGGACGGAGGAAGCCGTACTCCCGCTCGAACCGGCACTCATATTTAGATACAGACATAAGAAATAGATGGAGGAAGTCCCGGCAATATTGTAAAATCAGCTTCTTGTCAATCGAGGAGGAGACGATGGAGACAAACAAAAATCACGCCGCGCGCCGGCTCTTAGGCCTGATGGCGATTC
>Ga0315295_10005769_pt1 | contig 10573 bp, 5 predicted proteins | sample YL17G14_0_MG_FD_204453 | JGI IMG/M metagenome (GOLD analysis project Ga0315295, IMG submission 204453) | Sediment microbial communities from Yellowstone Lake, YNP, Wyoming, USA - YL17G14_0 | ecosystem: Environmental > Aquatic > Freshwater > Lake > Sediment | place: USA: Wyoming | collected...
GTCCCTTCCCGTCCCCTCCTGACCACATGACGAAACCCCGCTCGCGGCGGCAGTCGCAAGCGGGGCTTTGCGCGACAACGACTTCGGTGAGTGGGCCGAGTTCGGCCGTGCAACCTTAGGAAACCGCTGCTCTATCCGTCTGAGCTACGGGGCCGTGCGGCAGCAAGATAGCGCACTTCGCTGAGCGGGGAAATCAAGCAGGCACGCGGTTCGTCAGACCGCATGTCTGACTGCGCGCCCAGGGCGAGGCCAGTTTGCGGGCGCGCAACCGGTTGCTACCATGCGGGCGGTGGCCGGCTGCGCGTCCGGCACTTTCCCGCCCCGAGGAGCCCATGAAGACCCTGCTGCTGGCACTCGCGATCGCCGCACTGATTGCAGGTGGCCGCGTGGCCACCGCGCGCGAGCTGGCCATTCCCGAGGGCGCGCGCACGCGCTGGGTCATCCGCGATCCGCACGAGATCGTCGCGTGGGTCGCCTTCGACACGGCAACCGTGCGCCAGCGGCTGCCGGGCGAGCTGCGATTCGTCACGATCGGCGAACTCGCCGCGGGAGGTGTCGGTTGGGCGGCGAAGCAACTCGCAGCGCATCCGCAGCGGCGCGGCTGGGGCGTCTCGTTTCTCGAGATCGTCAAGGCCGGCACGTTCACGCTCGACGGGCGCTCCCCCGCGTGGCCAGCGCAGGGCGCCGCGGCGCTGTGGTGCGCGCGAGTCGCGCCAGCGGACAGCGCGGCAGATCTCGGGCCCGGGCTGCCGTACCTGATGCTCGAGTTCTGGCTGCCCGACCGCGCGTTCGTCCAGTTCATGCGCGGCAAGGGCCACTACGCCACGTACGGCCGCGCGGAACTGGCGCGGGACCCGCGCGGCCACTGGCGTGGTTCAGTGCATGCCGACGGGCTCGACGTTGCCGCCGACTGCCTGCCCGACGGGCCCGTCGAGGGCGGAGACGCGTCCGCGGGCACGCAGGCGTTGTTCCCGCCGCGCGGCTCCGGGATCACGAGCGTCATCCGCATCGCGTTGGCCGGACATCGCGTGCAGGACTGCACGACAGGTTCGTGGTGGCGGCTGCGCGGCTCGCACCCGCTCGCGCGCGGCGCCGTGCTGGTGCCTTCGTCGTACGAGTTCGGCTACGAACTCATGGGTGGAGCCTGTGCGCCCTGAGCGCGCGCAGGCTCGCGAGGGCGCGCCGGGCCGCGCCCCGCACTTGGTCGCCCATTCCTCTAGAGACGATGAGGGAGGGGCGCTTGGTAGCCGTTTGGTAGCCACGTCGCGGTCCACTTCCCTCCCACGCTGACCACACCTGTCCCCCAGAGACCAAGAGCCCCAAGAGGCGCTAACCTCCTGGGGCGGCTGGAACTTCTTGGTGGCGATGCTGCTACGGCGTGAGAGCTGTGGAACGTGTGCGGGAGCTTAGGAAACCGCTGCTCTATCCGTCTGAGCTACGGGGCCTTGCGGCAGCAAGATAGCGCACTTCGCTGAGGCAGCAAATCAAGCGGAACATCAGCACACTTTGGCGTCGCTCACCGCGCGGATCTCTCCGGGTTCGCGTACTTGACCAGCAGCGCCTTGAACCGCGGGTGTTCGCGGATCGGGTCCCAGCGGGGGTCGAGGCGCAGAGTGTGAACGGTCAACCCCGAAGGCCCCGTCAGCAGTCGCTCGATCTCGTCCAGCGCCGCATCCGCGTCGCCGGCCTTGGCGAGAATCCGGGCGCGATCTTCGGCCACCAAAGTGCCGCCGTAGGCATCCTTGCGGTAGACCTCCGATTGCTGCAGCCAAGTGGCCTCCCGCAGCGCTTCATGGCGACGGCCCAGTCCCGCTAGGGCAAGTCCGCGCGCTGCATGCACTCGCCAGTCATCGGGGATCTCTCTGCTCACTGAGTCCAAGAGCGCCCGGGCCGATTCGAACGCGACGCGCGCCGCCGGGCGGTCACCGCGGATTTGGTGTGCCCAACCTGCGTACAGGGCACTGGGCAGGAAGAACCTCTGACCAGCGAAGACGGGGACGCACGAGCCCTGAAGCTCCTGCAGCAGGCCTTCAGCGTTCCGTTCCCAGAGCAGGAGTGCCGCACGGTGAGTGGCTGCACCTGCCTCTCCTCCGAGGTCGGCTTCCCTCGGGAGGCGGCTTAGCACTGTCCTCAGCGTGTCAAGTTGTCCCCGCCAGCGAACGTAGGCCCATCCTCGGGAGATCGCCGTGCTATGCAGGTCGGGCGCCAGGATCAGCACGCGATCGTACGCCCGCACGGCCTCGGCGTAGCGGTGCACATGCTCGTAGGTAGCGCCACTATTGTCGAAGAACTCCGCGTTGCGGGGATCTAGCTGTGTGGCCTTCTCGAACGCCGCGAAGACCTCCTTCCAGTTACCTAGTCGGCGCTCGATGACACCCACCAGATACAGGAGCCAGGCCTCATTGGGGAATCCCTTCCGGGCGATCGTGAACTCGTCCAGCGCCCGGCGGTAGTCGCGACGGCCCCAGTAGTGGGCTAGACCCATGGCGGTGTGGGCCTGCGGCAGGCCCGGAGCGAGCCGTAACGCGATCTCCGCCTCCTCGCGCTGGCGCGCCGCTCTCGTCGCCGACGGATCGTAGCGGTACCAGTACATCACACCATGCACTTCCGAGAGCACTGCGTGTGCGAGGGCGAAATCCGGATCCAGTCGTAGCGCCCGCTCGTAGAGTTGCTGGGCGGTCTCCAGGTTCTGCCGGAGAACACCCGGTCGGAACATGTACTCGCGACCCTGCAGGTAGAGCCGGTAGGCCTCCGCATTCGCTGTGGGTGCAGCCGCGAGCCTCCCCCGCTCGGCGCTGGTCAGCGCCGTACCGACTGCCGCCACTACCTGCTGTGCTACATCGCTCTGGATTGCGAAGGCATCGTCCAAGGTGCGGTCGTAGTGCTCCGCCCAGAGGTGCTCGTCCGTCGTTGCGTCGATCAACTGCACGGTTACGCGCAGACGCTGCCCCTCCACCTGCACCGTGCCCTCGACGATGCTGCCCACACCCAACTCGGCCGCGATCTGCTTCAGGGGTTTCGTCGTGGTCGTGTAACCCATCACTGAGGTCCGGCTGATGACCTTGAGTACCCCGACCTTGGCGAGTTGGGTGAGCAGTTCGTCGTGGAGTCCCCCGGCGAAGTAGGCGTGCGGGCCGGTGGCGCTCAGGTTCTGGAACGGAAGCACCGCGATGTCGGTCCGGCCGTGCGTGGGCGCGGGCGCCGCAGGTGGCGGTGCGCGGTTGGCGCGAACGGCCCACAACACGACGGCGACCGCGATGACGACCACGAGGCCGGCCAGCGGAACCAGCCATCGCGGCCTCGGACGGGCCGTCGCGGTCACGGTGGCGTTTCCACTCGACCCGATTGCCTCCCCGAACAACGCTACGGGGTTGAATCGGTCGGCCGGGTTCTTGGCCAGCGCCCGCTGCAGTGCCGCCGCCACCGCCGCCGGCACCGCTGGGCGGATCTCCGTCACTGGCCGCGGCGATGCGTTCAGGTGCTGATGAACCAGGCTCTCGAACGTCGGCGCGGTGAACGGCGGCTGCCCCGCCAGCATCTCGTACAGCGCGCAGCCCAGGCTGTAGAGATCCGACCGGCCGTCCAGGTCGCGGCTCCCGGCCGCCTGCTCCGGGCTCATGTAGGCCGGTGTGCCCACCGCGATCCCGGTCGCCGTCAGCTTCTCCCCACCCGCCGCCGCGACCGCGCGGGCGATCCCGAAGTCCGCCACCACCGCGTGTCCGCTCTCCAGCAGGATGTTCTCGGGCTTCACGTCCCGATGCACCACCCCCCGGCTGTGGGCGTAGCTCAAGGCATCCGCCACCTCGCGCGCGATGCGCAGGGCGTCTTCGAGCGGGAGTTGCTTCTCGCGGGTCAGCCGGTCACGCAGCGACTCGCCCTCGACATATGGCATGACATAGAAGAGCAAGCCATCCGCGATGCCCGAGTCGTGCAGCGGCAGGATGTGCGGGTGGGTGAGGCGCGCGACGGTCGAGATCTCGCGCAGGAAGCGCTCGGGGCCGATCGCGGCGGCGACCTCGGGGTCGAGCACTTTGATGGCGACACGCCGGCGGTGCTTGAGGTCCTCGGCGAGGAACACCGTAGCCATGCCGCCCCGACCGAGCGTGCGCTCGATGCGGTAGCGATCGGCCAGGGCGGTCGTCAGGCGCTGCGACAGGTCGGGCAAGGGGCGGCCTCCGGGTCGCTCAACCAGGTCAATCTAGCACACGGTCCGGCAGCCACCGCCCGCTCCCACGTGGTGATTCTGGCTACCCCTTGGCTACCCCTTCAATGTCCAGTCGCGCCCACTGGTGTCCACTCGTGTCCACATGAAGGCAAAGACCCCGCGGCACCATCTTCCGCGGGGTCTTCGCTTTGGGGAGTGTTCCGAAGGACTTACGCGAGGCCCGTTGCTCTGGCCGAAATCGGCCACCCATTAGTTACGAAACCGCTGCTCTATCCGTCTGAGCTAGGGGGCCAGATAGCGCACTTCGCTGAGCGAGCACATCAAGCAGACTCGCGGTTCATCAGACCGCTGCTGGGCGCGGCTGCGATATGCTCAACGTTGTTTCGCTTCAGCGTGGATGGGACTGGATCAAGGCCTGACCGGACTGAACCCGCTGCACCCAGGTGTCGCGGCCACATCGCCACGCGGCCCTCTACTCCACGGTGACTCGGTACTGCTCGAACCGGCCGTCCGGCATCGCCCGCGTGACGATCTCCAGCGTTCTCTTGTCGAACACCGCCCGATAGACTCGGGTCACCAAGCCGCCGCGGATGGCCTGGCGCTTCAACTCAAACTTCTGGGGCGGTCCGAGCGGTCCAAGGCTCGCCTTGAAATCACCCAGTGCCTCCGGGCTGAAATAGTCATTTGCGTTTGGAGTCAACAGGGACCGGTCGATCGTGCCCTGCTGCAGGTTTGCGAAGATCGCGCGCGCCTGGGCGAGCTTTTCCGAGTCGGCGGGCGAGCCGGTGACGAACAGCAAGTTCGCGATCTGGTCCGCCAGCGTGCTCGCCGCATTGCCCTCGTGATTGGTGAGCACGACGAGGGCCGCGTTCTCCTCCGGATATACGCGGTTCTCAGCGGTGAAACCCGACACCCCACCGGCATGGGACAGCACCCGGCGGGCCGACTCCAGGCCCACGTCGATGCCGAGTCCGTAGTGGGTCCCCGCGCCATTCTCCAGCCGCACCTCCGTTGTGAGTTCCTTGTAGACGGAAGAGCTCAGCAGTCGGCGCTCGATGAGCGACACGTCCCACCTAGCGAGGTCCTCGGCCGTCATGGCGAGTTCGCCCGCAGCGAACAGCCAGCCCCGCCCTTCCTTGGGGGCGGGCCGCTGAGGACCCAGGCCATAGTTCATGTAGCCCACCGCATCCGCGGGTGCCAGCCGGCCCTGGTCGACATCCAGAACGCCGGTCATGCCCAACGGCGTGAAGATGCGCTCGCGCAGCAGGTCCATCAGCGGCCGACCGGTCACCTTCTCCGCGATGGCGCCCGCGATGACGTAGCCGGTGTTGCTGTACTGATATCGCGTTCCCGGCTCGAAGTCGAGGGGCTGGCGGGCCCACCGATCCATCAGCGCCTGCGTCGTGATGGGCTCGCGCATCGACGCCGGCAGGAAGTCCTGCGGCCAGTAGTCGCGGACGCCCGCCGTGTGTGAGAGGAGCTCGCGCACGGTGATGTCGCCGGCGCGGGTCAGGTCCGGGAAGAACTTCGCAACCCGATCGTCCAAGGTGAGCTTGCCTTCGTCGGCCAGCATGGCCAGCGTCGTTGCGGCAAACTGCTTGCTAATCGAGCCGATGCAGTAGCGCATGGTCGGAGTGGCGGGCGTGGGCGGCGTGAACCGCGCCAGGCCGTACGCCTTGACGTAGGCGATCGTCCCGTTCTCGACGACGGCGATGGAAACGCTCGGCGCGCCTGTTGTGGCGAGGACACTCACTGCGGCCGAGTCGATTCCAGCGCGAACCGCAGACGTGAGCCCCGTCGGGCCTTGCGCCGACGCGGTGGCGGTCAGGAGCAGCAGGGCGATTGCGGGTAGAAGCCGCAGGCCTTGTCGGGCGGAGGAAGCGATTAGTCGCATGAGCGGCTCCTTGTGGCCGATTGTGGACGGGGGCTCCAGGGGAGCACCGTGGGCGTAACCGATGCCACGCAACAGGGCCAGAATCTTGTAAGGACCGAGCGTCGTGCCTGCGGTCAGCATGTTGGTCAGGGTCTCCTCGCCCGCTTCCCCCGCTCGAGCAGGCCGACCGCGTTTCGGATCATTCGCACTTCGACCGCTTCGGTCATCGTCGGCTTCATCATGAGAAAACGACCGTCGGGAGCCAGATCCCAGCTCTGATCTCCCCACAGGTCGTGGAGGTACGGGAATGAAAACAACTGCCTGGGTGCCGTCGCCGCGAACTCCGGTCCGGGCACGACCTGCGCCACCATCACCCGGTCGCCATTGCGGTAGAAGAGTTCACGGCTGTCGGCCGACCAGATGGGCTCCGTTCCGCCCTCCGACGACACGACGCGTCTCCGGCCCGGATTCGGCCACGGCATGACCAGCACCTCGTAGCGTCCGCTGATCAAGGCCTGGCAGGCGATCCACCGGCCATCGGGAGAGAAGCGCGCCCCCCTGGCCCCGGGAAGCCCGATCTTCGTCGACTCTCGCGTCCTGATGTCCATCACGTAGAGACCGTCTCCAGCATCGCTTGAGCCGCTCACGTAGTACAGAAGCAGATCCCCTCCGCTGGAGACTGACGTCGGCCACACTTCGAGTGCTGACCGGATCAGAGTAGTGCTCGTCAACCCGTCCGAGGACAGAAGCACCAATCCCTGTGAAGGAGTGGCGCCGGTGGAGGATATGATCCCGGAACCGTCCGGCATCCAGACCGGTTCGGTACCCATGGAGCTCAGCGCGGTACGAGTTCCCGTCGAAAGGTCGAACACTTCAAGCGGTCCGTCCCCGTTCACCCCAAAGGCGAGACGGTCGCCCCGAGGTGCCAGTCGGGGCCAGCGCATCAGTGGTTCCTGGAGTGGCACCGGGAGCGGACTCTCCCGACCCGACCGATCCACGTAGACCAGCTGGCTCGTCACTCTCTCTGTCGAGAACCACGCGAGCGAGCCAGCCGCCGAAACCGTCAGCGCTTGGTAGTCGGAGACGGAGGAGCCGAGAGCGGTGACGAGGTCAAGTGGCTCCCCGGTGGTGGTAAGTCGGCGTTCGTCGAAACGCACCGCGATCGTGCCCGTTGGTGATGCGTTGAACAGCCAACCGCGGGCGAACAGGCCGCCCATCGTCCCAACGACGCGTGCGATGCGCCAGTGGCCTGGTTCGATGACGCCCAGGTGGTCACCCGAGGTGTCCGAGGTAGACACCAGCACGCGGTTGTCTCCCAGCAGACTGAGCCTCGCGAATCGTTCCTGTTGCGACGAGTCCGAGGCCACGACCATGGCGGCGTCGCCGCCGTTCGCCGACATCCGGTAGAGCCCGCCATTCGTGCAGATCAGGATCTCCCCGCTTCCGAGCCACATGGCATCCCGGACGTTCCACGCGGCCGCGGGAATCGTGCCCACCCGCACAGGAGCCAATTGATCGATGGGAGTGCGCCATACCTCGGTGCCACGGAGAAAGCCGAGTGAGGCACCGTCCGGGCTGAAGAACGGAGTCGCTCCACCGCCGTCGACTTCATGCAACGTGAAGCTCCCCAGTCGACGAACAAAGAGAACCGGCGTGCCCCGACGCGAGCCCCCGAACGCGACGCACTGATTGTTCGGAGAGATGGCGATGTTCCGCGCCGCCGAATTGCTCGGCCGCTGGACGTCACGCACGGTCGTCGGCAGAGTGACGGACAGGCACACGGTGTCGCGCGTCCCGTCGACGCCGCCCGCCCTCAGGAAGCGGCCTGCCACGGCGACGAATGAGAGAATGATGAGCGCGCCGGCGGCGGGCAGAATCCACCCAGGGCGCTTCGGCGCGGAGGCTCCGCCGACCGGGGTGGGACTCGCTCCGGCCGCGCCGCTCCCGCCCACGCCCTCCATCGCGAACGCCAGGTCGCTCGCGCTCTGGAATCGCTCTTCCGGATCCTTGGCCAGGCACCGCCTCACCACTCGTTCCAACCCCGGCGGCGTCACCGGCCGCAGCTCCGTCATCGGGTGCGGCTCCCCCGTCATGATCGCCGCGATCAGCGACGCCTGGCTCTCCCCCGCGAACGCCCGCGCCCCCGTCGCCATCTCGTACAGCACGCACCCCAACGCCCACAGGTCGGCGCGGGCGTCCGCCTCCTTCCCCTCCAACTGCTCCGGCGCCATGTACTGGAACGTCCCGACGATCGTCCCTTCCGCGGTCAGCGGCCGGCTCACGGTCGGCGACTGGGTCATCGCCCCAGCCGCCGGCGCCAGCCCGTGCGCGCGCGCCAGGCCGAAGTCCATCAGCTTGGCCCCGCCCTTGGTCAGCGTGACGTTCCCGGGCTTCAAGTCTCGGTGCACCACGCCGGCCCGGTGCGCGCGATCGAGCGCCTGGGCGATCTGCGCGCCGAGTGACAACACCTCCGCCACCGGCAGCGGGCCCTTCTCCAGCCGATGGGCCAGCGTCTCGCCCTCGAGCAGCTCCATCACCAGGTAGTCGGTGCCGTCCTGGTGGCCGACGTCATACAGCGTGCAGATGTGCGGGTGGTTGAGCTGCGAGATGGTGCGCGCCTCGCGCTCGAACCGGGCGCGGACCTCGGGGGTAGCGGCCAGGTGCTGGGGGAGCACCTTGATGGCGACGTCGCGCCCGAGGCGGGTATCGTGCGCGCGATAGACCTCGCCCATCCCGCCGGCGCCCAGGGGGGCGAGGATCTTGTAGGGACCGAGCGTCGTGCCTGCGGTCAGCATCGCCTCTCTCCCGGCGGTGGGAACGAGCGGGACCAGTTCCGCGAACCGGACCTCAGACTACACGGCCCCGAGACCGGAGCAAACAGCGACGTGAAGGCCTGTTTGGCCGCCGATAGGCCCCGGAAAGTCCTCTCCTGTTCCTTCCCGACCACTCCTGGCAACAAGAAGAGGCCCCGCCTGCGGCGGTAACCGCTGACGGGGCGCAATCGAGGAACGGCTTCACTTCTTCGCGCCGGGAGCGGTGAGCCGGTTGTACTTGGCGAGTACCGTCTTGAGGCGATCGTGCGGCAGGCGGATTGCGGTGTGCCCGTCCACACCGGTCATCGTGTCGGCCGCGACGAGGGCGTTGACAATCGCCTCCTCGGTTGCCTGCACCGCGCCCTCGAACACCGGGTCGAGGTCGTCGTTGGGGAGGAAGCTCGCGGTGCGCAGGCCGCCCGCACCACCCGCGTCAGCGTTGGCAGTCGAGAAGGCGAGGAAGAGGTCGCCAGAGCCGTTGCCGCTGACGCTGCCGAGCCGCGCCAGTCCCATCGCGGCGCGGCGCGCGACACGCTTCAACTGCTGCGGGAGCAGCGGCGCGTCGGTGGCGATGACGATCAGGATCGAGCCCGTCTCCTGCTCGTACGCCGGATGCTCGGGGATCTCGCGGCCGACCGGCACACCGGCGATCGTCAACTGGGGGCGCCGGCCGCAGTTGCATTGCACGAGGACGCCCAGCGTGAAAGCCCCCTCCTTCGTGGCGAGCCGGCGCGAGGCGGTGCCGATGCCTCCCTTGAACTCGAAGCACACCATGCCGGTGCCGCCGCCGACGTTGCCTTCCGCGACGATGCCGCCGGCTGCGCTGTCGATCGCCTCGAAGACGTGCTTGTCCTTGACGTGGAAGCCGTTGACGTCGTTCAGGAAGCCGTCCCACGTCTCGCCGACGACCGGCAGCGACCACCAATACCCTTCCTTGTCCGACCCGGCGTGTTTCACGCGCCAGGCGATCGTGGCGTCGCGCACAACGCCGACGCTGTGGGTGTTGGTCAGCATCACCGGGCCGTCGAGGAATCCAGAATCGTCAAGCCACGTGGTACCCGTCATCTCGCCGTTTCCGTTGAGCGAGAACCAGCCGGCCATCGTCATGGCGCTCGACGCCTTCCCCCGCGGAAGGACGGCGGTGACGCCGGTGCGCACGGGTCCCTTGCCGACCTCGAGCTTGCCTTCGCCCGAGATGATCGTCGCGTGCCCGACCTCGACGCCGGGCACGTCGGTGATGGCGTTCAACAGCCCCGGCGTTCCGTCGAAAGGAACCCCGAGGTCGCGGGCACGCGTTGCCGCCGCCGCGGCGGCGACCGAGCAAGCAAGCAGGATCGAGACGAGAGCGGCAAGCGAAAGACGGTGCATGGGGCCTCCCAGGGAATCGTGAGGGGTTCTAGCTTGGCCCGGCCCTAGAATGCCGCAATGAAATGGGCCGACAGGAGGCGCCAACGCCCCCCGAGCACCGCTCCCCCACCCCAAGTGACGGCCGACGAGTGGGTCCGAACCGTGGAACCGGTCCCAAGGTCCTGCCCGCGCTGTGCGTCGTCAAGTGGTTTGAGATTCTGAGACAAATCGGCGTCAGGGTAGGAGGCAGTTCCCGGAAGAACGAGGGACGACCTCCTTCACGACCGAACGCGGCGGGCCGTGGGGCGGCCGGCGCGCACTTCGTGTCCCCCTCCCCGACGACGGTGGACACGTATCTGGTCGCCCTTTGGTGGC
>Ga0315295_10005770_pt1 | contig 10571 bp, 11 predicted proteins | sample YL17G14_0_MG_FD_204453 | JGI IMG/M metagenome (GOLD analysis project Ga0315295, IMG submission 204453) | Sediment microbial communities from Yellowstone Lake, YNP, Wyoming, USA - YL17G14_0 | ecosystem: Environmental > Aquatic > Freshwater > Lake > Sediment | place: USA: Wyoming | collected...
GAGTTTGATGCGCTTCTGAACATTCTAAACTTAAGTTTGTTAATTAATCAAACATTTGAAAAATATGATAAAACACAAACTACTGATTACGGCTCTAATAATGACTTTACCTATACCTGTATTTTCGCAACCCCAGAGTTTTTACGATTTCAAGGTAAAGACTCTTGAAGGGAATGACTTTGACCTTTCATCACTGAAAGGGAAGAAAGTTATGGTTGTGAATGTTGCATCCAGGTGCGGCTTTACGCCCCAATACAAAGATCTGGAGGAAATGTACAGGAAATATGAGGGAGAACTTGTAATTATTGGATTCCCTGCTAATAATTTTGCTAACCAGGAGCCTGGAACTGCATCCGAAATACGTCAATTCTGCTCTCAGAATTACGGTGTTACGTTCCCTTTAATGGAAAAAATTTCCGTTAAAGGAGATAATATGTACCCCCTTTATAAATGGCTGACCTCTAAAGATAAAAACGGTTTTATGGATTCGGAAGTAAAATGGAACTTCCAGAAATACCTGATTGATGAAAACGGAAAGCTTGTTGATGTGCTTTATTCAAGGGAAAAGCCTGAATCAGAAAAAACAATGAAATGGCTGTCGGCTAAATAATAGAAGATTTATTTTTTGATTGGGTTTATGTGTGAAGGAAGTAATTACAAAGTAATAGTAAGAGTATTTCCGGATTTTGATATTGAGTGCGATGTAAGAGCAGTCGTGGCAGGTCCGTTAACAACACTGCCCGTAGTTGAAAAGACTGACCCATGACATGGGCAAGGGAAATTATTATTTGTCGAACTGTACGCAATAGTACAACCCTGGTGAGTGCAGGTGCTGTCAAGAGCAAGGTAGCCGCTGGCGGTGTTTGCAACAATTATTCCCTGTGCAACAACAAATCCTCCAACAGTGTTAAGTGCAGCATATAATGCATTTGTAAGATCAAGAGTCAGCTTATTGCCGGGGGGAGGCGTTCCTCCGTTTCCGGCAGGATCTTCCTTTGAACAGCTGTTCAGTACAGGAGGCAGGACCAAGAATGTAACTCCGCCGATCATCACTTTCTGGATTAAATCTCTTCTTGTCATGGGTTTATGTTTTGATTCAGTTTATAAACATATAGAAGGGAATTTTGTTCAAAGACCCCCTTTTTAATTTTCCCCCCTGGGGAAAAATCACTGCCCCTTATTGAAAAATTAATTGACAGTAGTCAATTTTCGCCCCCTTTGGGGGAGAAGCCAGCCATCCCGATTATAATCGGGAGGCTGGCAGAGGGGGTTTTCATTCCATTGTAGTATAACTACAGAATGAACGGAATAAACATCTTCGTCTCCTTCACATATTCCTTGTACGGCTCCCCGAATTTTTCAACCATTTCCTTTTCTTCGGTCAGGGATGTGAGATAAACAGCAGCAAGATTTACTGCTCCTAATATCAGGGCAGGAAGGTCAGGATATTTCATCATCACACCGGTTCCGAGAAGAAAGAGTGAGAAATACAGGGGGTGTCTTATAAGGCTGTAAACGCCTGATTTTACAAGAACAGAAGTATTCTCAAAATTTCCTGTCGAATTGCCTTTTCTTTTCAGGAGAAGAAAGCCGGCAAGTCCAAAATATACTGAAAGGATCAGCAATATCCATGAAATGATCTGATGCAGTGAGAACGGATCCCAAAACCAGCCATTTATATTCAGAAGAACCAGAAGGTATATGCTTTCGAAAGCAAAGAACCTCGGTATGCCGTGATACCTTTTATGCTTTATTGATAAAAACCAGGAAAAAAGGATTATGAGAAGAGTACCGGTTGTTATTGCGACTATATTCATCGGTTCAGCTATTTTTCAGGTGATTTACCGCTGGTTTTCAGCACAAAGTTATATACCTCAGTCTGGGACCGTACTGGCTTATTGCCTGGTTTTACGAATCTGTTCGACAATGCTGGATCAAGCTTCCTTGCCTTTATATTATCTGACCATTGGATCTCAAAAATCTCCTTCAGCTCATTTCTGATATTCTTGTCAAAAACCGGACAGGTCACTTCAATCCGGTGTTCAATATTGCGCGTCATCAGGTCAGCAGATGAAATATAGCACTCCTCATTTCCTCCATTACAGAAGATCATGAATCGGGTATGTTCAAGAAACCGGTCAACTATTCCGATGGCTTTGATATTCTCACTTACATTTTTAATACCGGTAACAAGCGAAAACATACCTCTGACAATCATGCGGACTGTGACACCTGCCTGGCTTGCCTCATAAAGCTGATTAATAATCTCAGAATCGGTTATGTTGTTTAATTTTAAATAAATATGAGCTTTCTTACCGGCTTTTGCATTTTTTATCTCGTTGTCAATAAGAAGTGACATCTTGTTCCTTAAGAAGAAGGGAGAGAGTACAAGATGATAATAGTTGTCTTTCCTGTAATTGACGTTAAAGAAGTTGAAAGTCTTGAACACCTCATTCGTAATCTTTTTATTGCTGGTAAGAAGCAGGTGATCGGTATAGATCCTTGCTGTATCTTCATTGAAGTTACCTGTGCCAATAGCTGCATATCGTTGTATTACATCATCTTTGGTTCTGGTGATAAGGCATAGCTTGGCATGGACCTTTAGTCCGGGAACCCCATAAATTACCTTGACACCCTCCTCCATAAGCTTATTGCCCCACAAAATATTGGCTTCCTCGTCAAACCTTGCCTGCAGTTCAACTATCGTAGTGACTTTCTTGCCGTTCCTTACAGCGTTCATAAGGGCGTTGATCACGCTCGAGTTCCTTGCCAGCCGGTAAAGCGTTATCTGAATTGATGTCACTAAAGGATCTATAGATGCTTCCCTCAGGAGGTCAATGAAATGGTCGAAGGGATGATAAGGAAAGAAGAGCATAATATCTTTCCTGTTAATGGCTGAAAGAATACTTCTTCCCGGCTGGATATCCTTATGGGGAATATGTTTGAGAGGCTCATAATAGAACTTCTTCTTTCCGAACTGTGGAAGCCTCATGAAATCTTTAAAATTATGATATCTGTCCCCCGGGATAATCGCATCATTTGGTCCGAATTTCAGCATCTTTGTCAGCATCCTCAGTATATCACGAGGCATTTCCCTGTCGTATATGAAACGGACCGGGTTGCCATGCCTGCGCTGCTGAAGACTGCGGGATATCTTTTCAGTATAGCTTTCAGAAATGTCATCAACCAGTTCAAACTCTGCATCTTTAGTCAGCTTAATGGTATACGCAAATATCTCATCAAAATCGAATATGAAAAAAATATCCTTTAAACCATACCTGATAACATCATCGAGAAAGATCAGATATTTACCTTCATCTTTCTCCGGGAGGATAATAAGTCGTGGCAGCACATCTGATGGTATTTCAAGAAGTGCATATTTCTTTTTCTCCACATTCTTCTTGGCCAGACTTATTGCAAGATAGATTGCATCATCGGTAAGGTTGGGCAGTTCAGCATCTTTATCAATCAAAAATGGCATAAGCCTGTTACGGACTTCTTTTAGAAAGAACTCCCTGACGAATTCTGTCTGTTCCTGATTTAACTCTTTTTCATTGATAATGTGGATATTATGCTTTGCAAGTTCCTGGAGCAGGCCTGTATAGATCTTTTCAAACCTGGTATTCTGCTCAAGGACTATTTCATTGACTTTTTTAAGAGTTGCTTTCGGACTGTAGCCAAGAATATCATGTGATTTTGAACCAAACTGAGACAATCTTCTGAGCGTTGCGACCCTTACCCTGAAATATTCATCGAGGTTGTTTGAATAGATTCCGAGGAACTTGAATCTTTCAATCAATGGGACTTCCTTGTTTTCAGCTTCCTGGAGGACGCGTTCATTGAACGAAAGCCAGCTGATCTCTTTGGGTATATAGGTCTTGCTCATAGTGTCTTTTCAGGTTTCAGGAAATAATCTAATGTTCCTTTTTCACGAACGATTCCCTTCCAGGTATCAGTTTTAAAGGAGATACACACTATACCGGTTTTGGGGAGGAAATCGATGCCGCTTTTTGAGAGTCTGTCAGGTATTTCTGTGAAAGAAGGGTTATGTCCGAAGAAAATGACCGAATTTATATCAACGCTTATTTCTTCGACTATCTCTGCAAAAGAATTGAGGGTAGTATGGGAATAGAGACTGTTTTTCAGGGTAATTTTGTCGGGATCATATTCAAGTACCCTGGCGAATACCAGGGCAGTTTCATAAGCCCTGAAAGCCGGACTGGTGATCAGAACAGCAGGATTTTTCTCCTTTTGCTTCAGGATCAGAGCCATCTGCTCAGAAACATTTTTCCCTTTTGTTGTCAGAGACCTTTCGAAATCAGGGATCATAGATGTGGATTCTTCAGCTCTTCCATGCCGGACAAATATCATCTTTTTCATTGTTTTCTGCTGTTTAGCAATAGCAAATTTAGTTTATTTTGTCACACAGAGGGCACAGAGAAGGCACAGAGTGACACAGAGTTGTTATTGGATGATAATATTGTTAGTATTCTTTGAAAAGTTTAACTTTATAAGGTTCAGAATGCCTTTTAAACTTAGTAATGCCTGAAGATAACTTCAAACTGAAAGAAATCAAGCCTGCTCTTTGCGGATATATAATGGAGGCTCAGTTAATGCTTGATCCCAATGTGGTACCTGATGAAAAAGTGATACATGATGTGAGGGTGCTGATGAAAAAATCGAGAGCTTCCATGAAACTCCTGAAAACACAAATGGATGAGGGATCATTAAAAAGGGAATACTTTACATTCCTGGAGGTGGGGAGAATAATGAGTACATGGCGCGAGAATTCAGTGCACCGAAAGCTTTTGAGGGATCTGAAAAGAAGATTTCCGGAATTATTCTCTCACCTGAAGGATAACGAAAAGATAAACTTGCTATTAAGCAGGAAGGAAATTATAAATGAACCTTCACTGGAAATAAAGGATGGTTTAGTAAAGATCATCGACCTCTTGCATAAATCAGGCTACAGGCTGAGGTTCAGGAGTATGAACAACCTTGACCCAAAGCTGATCACCGTTGAGCTTGAGAAAACATTTGACACTGTTTCAGCCTGTTTTCTTAAAGCCCGTAATTATCCCAAAAGCGTTAACCTGCACGAGTTCAGAAAGAAAACGAAGGATTTTCTTTACCAGTTATCTTTTTTCAGATCGCTGGATCCCAAAGCGATAAAGGGTCTGGAAAAACGGCTTGAATCACTGGGACAGAACCTCGGGAAATACAATGATTATGCCGGACTGATCAAGTCGCTCGGGTACAGATACCCATCGGAAGAGAACAGCAGGGAAATTGACGAACTGATTGTAATAATAAAGCAGGATCAGGACAAGTACCTTTTAAAAGTCTGGCCATCTGCCTTCAGAATATTCCGTCCGGGAAAGAAGCTTGCAAATCTTGCCCGGATTTAAAATGATTGTGGTTTAAGTGAATATAATCTGTGATCCCTCGCCTCCGGCATGTTCATAAAACTCACCAATAGTAAGTATTTCGCTAACCTGGTCCCATAAATCTTCCTTCTTGAACTTAAACATATCCATTCCAAGCTTGCAGGCGTACACTTTCCCTCCACCGGCTGTAATAAGTTCCAGAAATTCGCTGACTGGTGGAATATCAAGCTTTCCCATCTGATCCATCATCATCCAGGAAGTGAAAGATTCCATACCAGGGATGATCCCGAGCAATGTCGGCATTCTGAGTCCGCCGGGCAATCTTAATGCCGGATTACCAACAACTGCTGTGTGAAGCTTATCCATTCTGCTTTTCACTATCGCATCAAGTCCGAAAAACGTAAAAAAGAGGTTTGTTTCAATACCTTCCATTACAGCGCCATTGCCCATAACAAGAGTGGCATAAACATCTTCAATTGCACCTTTGGCACAAATAATATTGACCTTTTTAATTGGATATTTCTGTTCCATTTTTATATGTTTTATAGATTAAATGCAACTTGAAGGTTTTGGTATTCCGGCAATCTTGGTAGCTTTTTTCAAAGGAGCTCCAGGGAACAACTGATAGAATGTTTTCACATCAATTACACCTGAATGATTGATACTTCTAATTGAAAGAGCTTCTCCGTTATTATGTTTCTTGCGGAGAAATTCCATAATTGCAAAATGTTTATCGGTAAGGACAATACCTTCCTCCTTTGCAATCTCGGCAGCAATTTCCTTTGTCCATTGTGATGGATTTGTAAAATAGCCTTCCTCATTTACATCGACTGTTACTCCGGCATATGTCTTCTGTGCCATAATTTTGAATTTTAGTTGATTATTGTTTGGTTGAAAAAATTACTCGGTCTTTTATTTTGCCTGTCATTGACATATAATCAGTTACAGGCAGTTTTCTTCCCTTTAGAAGAACATTCCAGTAAATCCATTTAAAAACAAGCTTCCCGAAATGATTAATCCTGGTTTCTTTGAGAAGAGAAAAAGGACCAATCACCGGTAGCGGATAAGTACCGGGAAGTGGCTCAGTATCATAATTAAAGTCTATAAGGATACATTTACCGAATCCTGTTTCAATATAACAATTTGAATGTCCGTCAAATGATGCGTGTAAAGGTTCATTTGCAATAAAACTGTTAATGTTTTTTGCAAGCACTTCTGCCTGGAAATGTGCAACAGATCCTGCTTTTGAGGCAGGCAGGTTGCTCGCATCACCGATGACAAAAATATTCTCTTTGACCAGTGACTGGAGAGTATTCTTATTAGCCCTAACAAATCCGAATTCATCGCCTAATCCGCTATTGCTTACAGCCGGCTCGCCGGAATGAAGTGGTACCGTAATAAGACAATCGAACGGGACTTCGCGTCCGCCAAAATCCAGTATTTTTTTATTGTCGTTATCTACTTCACCAAGAAAGAAATCAGTAACAAGATTTATTTTTTTTGCCTCCAGAAGGTTCCCTAGCATTTTCGAAGCTTTTGGTTTTGTAAAAGCGCCTGACATTGGAGTGACATAGGTAATGTCTACTTTGTCCCTGATCCCCTTTTTTGTAAAAAATGCATCAGCATAGAAAGTGAATTCAAGAGGAGCTACCGGACATTTGATAGGATTATCAGCCACATTAATCACAAGCTTTCCACCTTTCCACGTTTTAAAGAAATCAGCCAGTGCTTCAGCACCTTCGATAGTATAGAAATCAAACACATTTTTATACCATAACTCACCTTTGAGACCAGGAGTCTCCTCCGGATTTGTCCTTGATCCGGTTGCTATTATAAGGATATCATAATCAAGAAAATCACCATTTGCGAGAATTGTTTTATTGTTTTCATGATCAATATGTTCTATCTGCTGGTAAATTGCTGTAACTCCATCAGGAAGAAACTTTTGTCTGGGGTTAACTATATCAGCTTTCTTATAAAATCCAAACGGAATAAAAAGAAATCCGGGCTGATAATAGTGAGTTTTATCCTGATCAACAATCGTAATTGCCCACTCATCCCTTGATAACTCTTTTCGCATTTTGTTTGCCATTATAGTACCTCCGGTACCAGCACCTAGAATAACAAGCTTTTTCATGCTTTTTTGTTCTGTTAATTATTTCACAATGCAAATGTAGAATTATATAGTTATCAAAATTTATAAATAGTTATGATATATATTATGCTTACTCAAATTTTAAAAGTAGTTTTTTTTAAGGAATTTGAATTATCTTCAACATTCATAATTATTTCTAAAATGGTATTTAAATCAATTATTATGCGAAAGATCGTTACATTTTGTACACTGTTGTTATTCAGCACTTCTATCATTTCAGCCCAATCTTCTGCTGACAAGAAAAATCCTGTCGGAAAATGGAAATTTGAAGCTCCTTCTGCTCCTGAAGGGTACAACTCGGGAAGTATAAGTATATCATTTGCAGAGAACAAATATTCAACAGCGGTTTCACTTACCGGAAGCGATTATGTAATCCCGGGAGACAAAACAAAGGTTGAAAATGATATTGTTACATTCATTTTACTGATTGAAGGAACCGAAATTGCAATAAGTCTTAAGGCAGAAAACGATACAAAGATGACCGGCAAGGCAGTATATTCTGAAGGTGAGATACCTTTGACCCTCACCAAAGATGTTCCAAAAAACTAGACTTCCTGTCCTTCTGTTTTGTTCGGTTTTTGTTTCCCATCCTCTTTCTGCACAGATTATCAATAAAGTGCCTCTCAGTGAAAGGACAACAGTGTACAAAATGGATGTGCAGCTTGATACTGATGCAAAAACCTTGAGCGGCAACATGGAGGCATTCTGGATAAACAGGTCAACTGATACTGTTCCAGATATCCGGATGCATCTCTACATGAATGCCTTCAGGAGTAACAGGACAACATTCTATAAAGAGTCGGGAGAATCGCCAGGGGAAAAGGACCAGGATCTGGGCTGGATAGAGATCAAATCTTTCAGGGATAAAAACGGCCTTGATCTGATTCCCAAAATGGAATATATCAGTCCCGATGACGGAAACAGGGAAGATAAAACGGTTGTCAGGGTTCTGCTTCCTGAAGCAACTAAACCAGGCGATACCGTATTTGTCAATATAGATTTTGAAACAAAGCTTCCGTCAAGAATAAGAAGGACTGGGTATAACGATGACTATTATTTTATTGCACAGTGGTTCCCAAAATTCGGCGTTTATGAGCCGGCCGGAATGAGATTTGTGACCAGAGGAGGGTGGAACTGCCACCAGTTTCATGCCAATTCAGAATTCTATTCGAACCACAGCGTTTATGATGTAACAGCTACTTTGCCAGCTAACTACGTTACTGGTTCCGGCGGAAAGCTTATCTCTGAGGCAGTTAACGGGGAGATGAAAACACAGATTTTCAGGGCTGAAGATATTGTTGATTTTGCATGGACTGCCTGGCCGGGATATGCTGAATTTAAGGACAAATGGAACAATGTCAATATTACCCTTCTTATTCCAGAGGATCGTAATAACCAGGTTGAAAGACAATTTACTGCTGTAAAGCATGCACTTGAGTATCTTACTGAAAATGTCGGTCCATATCCATGGCCTCACCTTACTTTTGTAGATCCCCCTTCTATTGGTAGCGGTTCAGGAGGTATGGAATACACAACTCTTTTTACTTCAGAGTCATCTTATTTTATGCCAGCGTTTATCCATGATCTTGAACGGGTATCTATCCATGAATTTGGCCACGCATATTTTATGGGTATCCTGGCCAGTAACGAATTTGAGGAACCATGGCTCGATGAAGGTGTGAACTCATTCTGGACCGATAGAATAACTGATCATTATTACGGAAAAAATTCCGGGAGGATTAATCATCCGCTCCTCAGGGTTCCTGAAGTTACTTTAACCCGGCTATCTTATATAATGTCACCCTCCAGACAGGCAGTAAGCAATGCAAAATACTCTTGGAATTATCCGCATGGAACGTACGGTATGATGTCATATCAAAAAACAGCCACCTGGCTTCATACTCTTACGGGGATAGTTAGTGAGGAGACCATGAACAATATATTCAGGGAATATTACAGGAAATGGGCTTTTAAACATCCATCGGGAAGAGATTTCGTCAATGTGGTAAATGAAGTGGTAAAAAAGGAACATGGCGACAGGTTCGGAAATGACATGAACTGGTTTTTTGATCAGACATTATATGGATCAGCCATTTGTGATTACAAGATATCCGGGATCAGAAACAGGAAATATCAGAAACCTGCAGGCAAAACGAATTCTGTTGATGCAGTTGCAAATGAATGGCCGGAAACCGATTCCCTTTATACAGCTACAGCTCAATTAGAAAGAATCGGAGACATGATGTTGCCGGTTGATGTGCTGATCCATTTTACGAACGGGGATGAGATCCTTGAGAACTGGGATGGAAAAGCGAGATATAAGGACTTCACATATACAGGTTACAGGGAGATACAATGGGTTAAAATAGATCCGGAGTTTAGGATCACGATGGATGTAAATTATATAAATAATTCCATAACAGAAGAGCCGAAAAGAGCCCCACTGCATCGTCTTATTAACAAGATCCTCTCCTTCGTTCAGTTCTTTCTAAGTATTATGTTATTGTAATTGTGATCAATATGAAGATATTCAGCTCTCTGAAATCAGGATTTTGCCATGCATTGAAATCATGGAAAGGTGTTTTAATTGTATGGTTCTCCCTGTTCATTCTGGTACTTATATTTATATACCCTTTAAGAAGTTCTTTGAATTCTGCCTTTGGCAGAAGCATGATTACCGAAAAGCTGGCCGATGGATTTGATATTGAGGTTTTTGCTGATCTCGGACCGGCTTTAAAGAGTCTTATATCCTTTTTTACTGCAGGCTTCATGGTTGTATATCTTATCGGCTTTGTCATGAATGCATTCCTTACTTCAGGCTTATTTGGAAGCGTTAGGAAAGAAAGCGGGAAATTCTCATCTCAGGAATTCTTCAGGGAAGGTTCAAAAAACTTCTGGTCGTTCCTGATTATTTTATTGATAATTGCTGTAATTATAAGTTTCTTTTCGGGCATCATGATCGGAGTGCCAATGATCATCGCCAGTCTCTCAGAAAACATTTCTGAAAAAAGCCAGTATACAACTATGTT
>Ga0315295_10005771_pt1 | contig 10571 bp, 13 predicted proteins | sample YL17G14_0_MG_FD_204453 | JGI IMG/M metagenome (GOLD analysis project Ga0315295, IMG submission 204453) | Sediment microbial communities from Yellowstone Lake, YNP, Wyoming, USA - YL17G14_0 | ecosystem: Environmental > Aquatic > Freshwater > Lake > Sediment | place: USA: Wyoming | collected...
ATTGAAAAAGGATCTTGATTATTATCTATTAAATCAGTTTTTCCCAGCATCCCCCAATCCTGGTTATTTAAATTTGTTTGACTTCCACAGTAAGGGCAAAAATCATACCCAGAATTTATTTTTTTTTCACATCTTTTGCATTTATTTTTTTTGAACATTGTGTTTTGTAGAATCTTTCTTTATTTAAATAGTTTATGTGTTTTTATTTTGTATGAAAATATTTTTTAATCGAGATTATTTCATGGATTTCATGAGAGATTGTAGTTTTAGCTCCTTTAAATAAGAAATTTTTGAAAACCTTTTTAGTATTAAATTTTTGTGTTTTTTTTATTTCTTTTATTTTTGGAAGCCACCAAATAGCAGTTGCGGCTCTTGCTATTGCACTTATAAAAAATATTGCTGTGATTGGAGCAATAAAATTTATGTCTAAAAATTTAATTAAAATTGCTCCAAGGCTCGCTCCTAAGAAAACTCCAATTCCCCAAACCATATTAAAGTAAGAAACAGCCAATCCCCTTTTTTCTTGACTTACATTATCGTATATAAAATTCCCTGCCCCTAAGTGGATTCCTGCCCAAGCAGTTGCACTTATTACTGATGGAATTAATATATATAGCATATTAGGATTTAAAACCCATAAAACTGCTTCTATTGGGATAAGCATGGATGCTAAGACGATTGTTCTATAATTTCCATATTTATCTGCAAATTTTCCCCATAATTCTAATAAGAATAAAGAAGCAAAGGTTCCTCCAAGGGTAATAATCATATAGCTTGTATAACTGAATCCTAAGTTCCTTAGCAAATATACTGCAATTAATGGAGAACAAATAGCAGCAGAAAAACCAAGAAGAGCTCTAAAAATTGTAAATCTCCCAAAATTATTTTTTGGAGCATTAATAATAAAATCCCAAAATGAGAAATAATATCCTTCTTTTAGCTTAATTTTTGGTTCATATTGTTTTTTAAAGATTCTCCATGAGATTAACCTTGCCATTAAAGATAAAGAAAACAATATAATAAATCCAAACATTACTAGCCCATTCTTTTTAAGAAAGTCTAGAAGAAGCGAAGCAATAAAGGCTAAAACAATAGAAATAAACCCAGTAATTAAATTTCTTTTAGAAAACCACATTCCTCGATGTTTTTCTTCTACTATGTCTCCCATCCAAGAAAACCAAGCAGGATGAGCAACGTTTAATAGACTAGTATATATTGCAAAAGCAATTAAGGCGATTAGGGGTAAAATATTTACAATTATTCCTTTGTAATATAAAATTGCTATTATTATCATAGGAATCCACATCAACGCTTCAAGAAAAACTGATTTTCGCACTATTCTTTTTCTTGAAAATCTTTCGATTAATCTGGAGCCAAGAGTCATACTTAAAGGACCTAAAAGACCCATAACAGAAGTTAGCATGGCAACAAGAGAATTGCTCGCATTTATTGCAATTGCAAATGGAGAGATATAAGAGTCTCCAAAAGAAGTTCTTGCTGAACAGAAAATTCCCTCTTGTATGCTATTTTCTCTTGCTTTTTTCTTTAGTTTTTTTATTTCTGGGGTATCTTTTTTTATCACCATCTTTACCACAATAATAATTATATACTTTTTTGAATTTTAAAATTTATGGGAAGAGTGAAAATTCAGAGACAAGTTAGGTATAATCTTTTTATAGATACTGGAGAACAAGTTTTGTCAAGATATAGATGGATTGTAGCAATTATCAACGAACCTAGAGAAATTAAGAGGATTGAACAAAGGTGTTATGAACAGTTAGCTAATGTTAATGATGTAAATGTTAATTATGATTCTTTAATTAAAGAATCTGGGCTTCATTGCAAAATAATTTCTTTTTCTAGTGAAAAGGGCAAAATTATGTGGCCAGAGAAAATTTATGCTTCTTCTAATTTTAAAAGAGATAGAGACTTAACCGAAAGATCTGAGGCTGGTTTAGAAGATTATGTAACAAGACTTTGTAAATAAAATTTTATGTTTATTTTATTTTTTTCCTGATGTCTAGCATAATTTGTTCAAATGGAGAATATTTTCTTTGTCTCATTTGTTCAAGCTTTGTATAAACTCCTGCTTTTTCCATTAATCTTTGTGTTATTGTGTAGTATTCTTGGATACCAGAATTAATTCTTTGCTCTATTTCTTTTGGGTCCCACGCACCTTCTATAACCTCTTCTATAAATTTTTTAAAATTCTTTCCAGTATAAATACCCCCCTCAGTTGCGTAATTTAAATCTGATTCTGGTTTTAGTCTTGGTAAAAGGGGGTGAACGCGGGCCCTATGATATTTCTCTATGCCCTTGTTTTCATATTGTACTATTCCTCCAACATTATCTCTTACTAAAGCGACAACAGTATAAGTTTTTCCTTTTTTTATCATTTCTTGTTCTGCTTCATCAAGCATGTCAAGGGGGTAATACCTAAACTCTTTTTCAATATCTATAAATCTTCCAAAAGCGTTTTTGCTTGGCTCTGATTCATACAGCGTTAAGACAATTCTATCAACCCCTTGCCTTTCCATCTCATTTAATCCATTTATTAAGGCATTATAAGCAGGGCTATCTCTTTGTGTTTGTTGGGTTTCTTTGTTTTTTCGTTTGAATAGTGTAATTGCCATTTGGTTGCTTGTCTTTTTTGATATGAAAGGTATTTAAACTTTTCTTTAACATAACGCTAAGTTGAAGTCATGCGCCATGCGGGAATCGAACCCGCATCATTGGCTTTTTCCGGAAAATTTTAAAATTTTTCGTCAAACTCCATGAACATTGGAAAGTTCATCTCGTGGGAAGCCAAGATTCTACCATTAAACTAATGACGCTTGATTTTATGTGGGGGGTTAGATTTTTATAGATTGCTTTTATCTTGTGTATATGGCAAAAAAATTTTATATTACAACAGCAATTGATTATGTTAATGCAAAACCACACATTGGGCATGCGTTTGAGAAAGTTGTAGCAGATGTTATAGCTAGATACAAAAGACAGAAAGGTTATAATGTCTTTTTTATGACCGGAGTTGATGAAAATGCTCAAAAGAATGTTCAAGCTGCAAAGGCTTTAGGTGTTCCTGTTAAAGAGTTTGTAGATAAGAATTCTAATTTGTTCTTGAAACTTTGTGAAAATCTTAATCTTTCCCACAATAAGTTTATTAGAACTTCTGCAAAAGAACACGCAAAGGTTGTCCATGAAATTTTAAATAAAATAATTAAAAAAGGGGATATCTATAAAGGGAATTATGAGGGATATTATTGTGTTGGTTGTGAAGCATATATTACTGAAAGGGATTTAATTAATGGAAAGTGTCCTGAACATAATAAAAAACCAGAATATATGAAAGAAGAAGCCTACTTTTTTAGATTAAGCAGGTATAAAGAGAGACTAATTAAATTTGTTGAAGGTTATGTTGTTCCTGAGACTAGGAAAAAGGAGATATTGTCTAGATTAAAAGAGGATTTAAAAGATGTTTGCATTAGTAGGAAAAACGCAGAGTGGGGAATTGACTTCCCCAGTGATAAGAATTTTAAAATTTGGGTTTGGATAGATGCTTTGATAAATTATATTAGTGGAGCAAAAGAAAATTGGCCTGCAGATATTCATGTTGTAGGCAAAGGAATTAATTGGTTTCATTCTGTTATTTGGCCAGCAATTTTAATGTCCTCAGAATATGCTCTCCCTAAGAAACTTCTTGTTCATGGTTATCTTATTTCTGGAGGCAAAAAAATGAGCAAATCTTTTGGAAACGTTATTGATCCAAATGAATTACTTAAAAAATATGGGCCAGATAGTGTAAGATATGCTTTGCTTAGATGTAGTGTTTTTGATGATTCAGATTTCTCTGAAGAAATTTTAGTTGATAGGCATAATAATGAATTAGCCAATAAATTAGGAAATTTGGTCTCAAGAGTTTCTAGGTTAATTGAAAAAAACGGAATAGAAAAGTGCGAAAATAAATTATTAAAAAATTTGGATGAAAAGAATATAGAGATTCTAATCGAGAAATTTGAGTTAGATAAAGCTTTGAATGAAATTTTTGCTTTTATTGATATATGTAATGAATATGTCCAGAAAACCCAGCCTTGGAAATCAGGGGATAAAAAAGTTCTTTATGAGCTTAAAGAATCAATTTTGAAAATAGCTGAGTTGCTTTGGCCTTTTATTCCAGAAAGCTCTGAAAAAATTAAAAAATGTTTCAGTGTAAAAAATATTAAAAAATCAGAAGTTTTGTTTAAAAAAATAGAATGGTAGAGGGAATAATTTCTTTTGATGATTGGAGTAAATTGGATTTAAGAGTCGGACAAATAATCAAAGTAGAAGATATTGTTGGAGCAGATAAATTATATAAGTTAACTGTGGATATTGGGCACGAGAAAAGAAGTTTATGTGCTGGAATTAAGGAATTTTATTCTAAACAAGAACTTAAGGGGAAAAAAATTATTGTTTTTGTTAATTTGACTCCAAGAAAGATACGGGGAATTGAGAGCCAAGGCATGCTTTTGGCTGCAGTTAGTGATGATTATTCAAAAGTTGTTTTGATCAGCCCAGAAAAAGATATTGAAAGTGGTAGCAAGATTAGTTAGGTTTTAGTTTGGAGTTATGTGTTACAGTATAATAATTCTTATAAATATTAATCTTGCTTAATTAAGAACATGAAAATAGAAAATGTATGTCAGGTATCTAGTTGGGTTAATTCCCCACAAGCTATTGAATTTATGGAAAAGGATATGATTAAAGGTAGAATCAAGTACGGAATAGCAAAAAGATCAGCAGGTTATGCTTTAATTAGAAAGGCAACACAAGGAATTGAGCCAACAACATTAGAGATTGATGAATGGTACAAGCCTTTCAAAGAAAGATGAGATAAACATGAATAAGCTTAATTTAAACTGGTAATTTTTTATTAATTAAATCCTAATTTTCTAAGAATTATTTTAATTATTTTTTCTTTGTCTTTATCTGAATCATATTCAACCTCAAGGAGCTTTGCAGCAATTTCTTTATATGCTCTTGCAGCTTTGCTTTTTGGATGTGTATGGACTACGGCATTTTTTAAGTTTAAAGATTCTTGCACAGAAATATCTTCAGGAACCATACCCAATATAGGAATTTCTAACATCTCCCTTACTGTTTCTGGTTGCATCTCAATCTTATTTCTTTTTACCCTTGTTATAATTACTCCAAGAACAGGGATTTTCATCTGTTCAGCAATTTTTATTGTTTTCAAGGCATCTGTTATTGCGGGCATTTCAGGATTTGTCACAACAATTATTTCATCAGCCATTTCAATTGCCGACCTTGCTTCATTTCCTAATCCTGCTGCACTATCAACAATTATATAATCTGCAAGAGAACTAAAATCTTTTTTAAAGTCTTTAAGTTTTTCCGAATTAATTTTTGATAATTCTTTTATTGATAGAGAAGAGGGGATTACCTTTATCCCTGATTCATGTTCATATACGGCTTCTGAGACATCTGCTTTTCTTGATAGTACGTGGTTTAAATTTATTGGAACTTCAGGAGAGTTTAGATGTATTCCAATGTTTGGAGTTGTTAAATTCCCATCAATTATTAAGATATCTTTTCCAAAATAATTTATAGCCGCACCAAGATTTATTGAAGTTGTTGTTTTTCCAACTCCCCCCTTTCCCGACGTTATTACTATTATTTTTTGCATTTTGTAAATTTTTGAGAGTTAGATAATTGAAAATTTCTACTCCTATGATAGAAGAAATTGTTTTGTAGTGCTTATAAATCTTTCTAACATATCTGCGTATACTTTTAGTTGTTCCAAATCAACATTTATTTCTTTTCCTTGATAAAAAATTCTTAAATTGACATTTTTTCTAAACTCCCCAATTCTCTCTATTCTTAGTCCATCTAATTTTCTGAGCATTTCATAAAATTCTATTGCATCTAGAAAGTTTTTATCTTTTTTGAAAATTTTTTTTATTGTTTCAATTTTTTCTATTGGAGATTTGGGCAAAGAAGATATTCTTTTTTTCTTCTTTGCTCTTTTTAAAATTTTTTCTATGGTTATATTAATCATCTCCTTCCACCTTAATAGGAGATTTATTATTACATCACAGGTTTTGGTATATTTTAAGCTTACATATAAAAGATGGTCCGCACTAATTTTTTCTTGAATAATCTCTTCCATATTTAATCCTTTTTAGAAGTATTAATTACAATGGTTTTTGGGTTTTTATATTTATCTCTAAATTTTCTTGAGTTTTTTTTAAAAGATTTTTTGCAAGGAGTAAAAATTTTTTAGCTTTTTCAATGCTTATTTGTCTTGCTTTCATATTTTCAGAAAGTATTATTACTTTTTCGTCTTTCATAAATTCCATCGAACTCTTTTCTTGATGTTCTGCAAGCTCAAATAGTTCAATTATGTCTTTTATTTCTTGGTTTGATATATTATATTTCGTTGAGCAGGTGTCTTTAAACACTTTAAAATTTTTTTTAGGGTCTTTGTATAATCTTATTTTTTTATTTAGATATTCAAATCTGAGAATTGAGTTTATGCACTTATTTATTGTTTCTTTTATTTTTATTACTGCTTTTAGTAAAATTCTTTTATCTTGAAGAAGTGGAAATGACAAATAAATTAAATGATCTGCTGTTTTAATACTTTTTGCAACTTCTTCTAAGTTTTCTTCGATTTTATACATGTCTTATAGAATTCCTTTGAATTAATATGGATTTTGGTGATGGAGTTAATTTAGGGGTTCAATTGTTAATGTGTACCGCACTTTCTGCCCTTCTTTATAACCTTTTTCTCTCAACTCTAAAGAAATTTTTTTATTTAGTTCAGAGCCATTATAAAGAGAAACACAACTTTCAAAGACACCAAACCATTCAATTTTAGGGGTCCCGGTTAGTTTATCTTTTTTCACTATACCCACTTTTTCAACACTTATTTTTTCTAGTTTTTCCACCATTTAAAATTAATATTGTGCTGGTTTTTAAAGAAACCTGTAATTTAAAATATATTTTTAACTTAACTCTAGAATTGCTTCAGCCAAATCCCCGGTTTTTTCAAGTGTAGTTCTGGCTTGTTTTTTAGAGCATCCTGTTTTTTCCATAATTGTTTTAATATCTTCTTCACTTATAGAAACTTTTTCAGATTCCTCTCTAGGTTCTCCCATTATTTGAAATGTTTCTTGCCCTTGCATGATTATTTTTGTTACAGAAGGATTATCAAAAACCAGTTTTGTATTATCTGTTTTTTCAATTATAACCTTAGAGGCATCAATCTCTTCTTGTGACATTCCAAGCTGTTTCATAACAGCCTGCATTTTTTTAGGATTTAGATTAAACATTTTAAATAAAAAAGACTGGGAGAATAATTCTAAGCAGAACAATTAAAATTACAAAGATTATAACATGTGTTGGTTTTAAATTAATTAAGCTTTCATATTCTTCACTAAATCTTGTTAGTCCGCCAAATCCTGCCGGAAGATTTATTTTATTTTCTGCCATATTTTAAGTAGACATAGATAGTTTTTAAAAGTTATTATGGATTATTTTATTATGCCTGATTCAAATCTTGATTTTAAAGAAGTTGAGGAAAAATGTAAGATGTTTTGGGAGAAAGAAAAAGTTTACAAATTTGACCAAAATTCTAAGAAAAGAATTTATTCGATTGATACGCCCCCACCAACTGTTTCAGGTAAAATGCATATAGGGCATTCTTTTCAATATTCTCAAATGGATTTTATTGCAAGATATAAAAGAATGAGGGGGTTTGAATTGTTTTACCCTTTTGGCACAGATGATAATGGTTTGCCAACAGAAAGATTAGTAGAAAAAAGCAAAAATATTAAGGCGAAAGATATTGAGAGAAAAGAGTTTATTCAGATTTGTTTGGATTTTTTAAAAAAAGAACTCCCGGAATTTATTAAGGGATGGAAAGATATAGGCATTAGTTGTGATTACAATCTTTATTATTCTACAATTGATAAGCATTCAAGAAAGATAAGTCAGTGGAGTTTTTTGGATTTGTATAAGAAAAAAAGACTGGAAAGGAGAGACGCTCCTTCAATGTGGTGTCCTGAGTGTAGAACCGGGGTTGCTCAAGTTGAGATTAAGGATAAGGAAATAGATGGTGTTTTTAGTAATATTGTTTTTAAGGTTGATGGAAAAGATTTAGAGGTTGCCACCACACGCCCAGAATTATTGCCTGCTTGTGTAGCTCTTTTTTATAATTCTAATGATAGAAGATACAAAGGGTTTAGGAGTAAAAAAGCAATTGTTCCCTTATTTAATTTTGAGGTTCCAATTCTAGAAGATAGTCGGCCTGATCCAAAAAAAGGAACAGGACTTGTCATGTGTTGCACTTTTGGTGATCAAACAGATATGGAGTGGCAAAAAGCTTATAATCTTCCAATAAAAGAAGCAATTACCAGAGACGGGAGAATGACTGAACTTGCTGGTAAATTTAAGAATCAAAAAATTAAGGAAGCAAGGAAAAATATTCTTGAAGAATTGAAAAGCCAAGGACTTCTTAAAAAGCAAGAGCCAATAAAACATTTTGTTAATGTTCATGAAAGATGCGGTGTTGAAATAGAATTCATAAAAAGCAAACAATGGTTTTTGAAATACCTGGATTTAAAAAAAGAGATGTTAAAATGGGGAAGAAGTTTAAAATGGCACCCCGGCTTCATGAGAACAAGATATGATAATTGGGTTAATGGGTTACAATGGGATTGGCTTATTTCTAATCAAAGATATTATGGTGTTCCTTTTCCTGTTTGGTATTGTGATAAGTGTGATAAAGTAATTTTAGCTGATGAGGGTCAGTTGCCAGTAGATCCTTTAAAGGATAAACCAATTTCAAAATGTAATTGTGGCGGAGAGATAATTCCAGAGAAAGATATTTTGAATACTTGGTTTACTAGTTCTTTAACACCCATAATTGCCCTTAGCCTTGTTTATAAGAATCCAGAAAAATTTCTTCCAATGGATTTAAGGCCCCAAGCGCACGACATAATTACTTTTTGGCTCTTTAATACTGTTTTAAAACAGAACTTGCATTTTGGGAAAAATCCTTTCAAAGAAGTTATTATTTCTGGATTTGTTACATTAGAGGGTGAAAAAATGAGCAAGAGCAAAGGCAATGTTATTGAACCTCGCGAGGTTATTGAAAAATATGGAGCAGATGCCTTAAGATATTGGGCTGCTTCTAGTAAGTTAGGGCAGGACATTAATTATCAGGATAAAATTACTCTTACTGGAAAAAAATTTATTACAAAATTATGGAATGCTTCTAGATTTGTTTTTATGAATTTGGAAAATTGGAATAATAAAAAACCAAAGAACTTCGTTAGTACAGATAATCTTTTTTTAGATAATTTAAATAAATTAATAAAAAGCGCAACAGACGCTTTTGAAGGATATGAATATTCAAGGGCAAAGCTTGAAATCGAACAATTTTTTTGGACAGATTTTTGTGATAATTACTTAGAAGTTGTTAAAAAAAGAATTTATAACGGAGAAGGAGATAAAAAAATTTCAGCACAATATACACTTTATCAATCCCTTCTTACAATATTAAAGCTAATTGCCCCAATTATGCCCTTTATTACAGAAGAAATTTATCAGCTGTATTTTAAAAAATTTGAAAAACAGAAGTCTATTCATGTTTCTTCTTGGCCAACAGAATTTAAACATACTGAACTGAAAAAAAATGTATGGAAAAATCTTATTCACATTATTTCAAGAGTTAGAAAAAAGAAATCTGAGAAAAATAAAGCAATGAATTCTGAAATTGTTTTGTATTTAGAGAAGTCTGTGCAGAGTTTATTAAAAGAGGTTTTAGAGGATTTAAAAGCTGTTACAAATGCTAAGGAAATAAGAACAGGAAATTTTAAAGTGGAGTTTGTATAATGGCACTTACAAAGTTAGAATTAGAAGAAGTATTAGAAGAGTTAGGGAAATACAAGGGTAGACATACAGAACTAATTAGCGTTTATATTTCAGCGGATTATGATGTGAATTCTGTACAAAAACAATTAGAAGCAGAAAAATCAACTGCTAAAAATATTAAATCTACTTCAACCAGGAAAAATGTTATTGATGCTCTTGAAAGAATTGTTAGGCATTTGAAGGGGTTGAAAAGAACCCCAGATAATGGGTTAGCTGTTTTTTGTGGGAATGTTTCACAAGTTGAAGGAAAAGATGATTTACAGTTGTGGGATATTGAGCCGCCAATGCCTTTGAAAATTAGGTTATATCGTTGTGATAAGGAATTTGTTTTAGAGCCTTTACAAGAGATGATGGAAGTTGATGAGGTTTTTGGTCTTTTAGTTATGGATAGAAAAGAAGCTACAATTGGAATTTTAGAAGGAAAAAGAATAGAGGTTCTCCAAAAAATGACTTCTGGTGTTCCTAGCAAAGTTAGGGCTGGAGGGCAGTGTCTTTCTTCAGACACCCTAATAATGAAATCTGATGGAGATCTTTTAGAAATTAAAGATTCTCATAATCCTTTAATGATTGTTTCTGAAAATTTTAATAATGAAAAAACAGAAGAAACCCCCCTTATTGTTATATGGGAGAAC
>Ga0315295_10005773_pt1 | contig 10570 bp, 11 predicted proteins | sample YL17G14_0_MG_FD_204453 | JGI IMG/M metagenome (GOLD analysis project Ga0315295, IMG submission 204453) | Sediment microbial communities from Yellowstone Lake, YNP, Wyoming, USA - YL17G14_0 | ecosystem: Environmental > Aquatic > Freshwater > Lake > Sediment | place: USA: Wyoming | collected...
CTGTTCTCGACCATACTGAGACGGTCAATATCTTTCAAAATCTCCTAAAGGAGGTAGATCCTTTGGTAACATTATCTTTTGAACCTATAACTCCTGTTCGGTAACTTTATCTTTTGACTTGACAGGGTCGGCTTCCTTGCTGCTCTTCGGGAGAAAGACCCAATCGGATCGCCTGTTCGTAAGAAAGCAACCCTGAATTCCCTGTCCTAAAACTTGTTTCGCCTCCGCCAGGGAATCCCAGATTGTATTAACATCCTCTGTAAAAAACCAGTTTTTCCCCCTGGGAGAAGATTTCCTCTCCAATTAATATCCGGTAAGGATCCATATGTGGGTACGATTTCAACTTCACCGGTCGCTCTACATCCGATCCGTTACCCGGAAATGCACCGGCGCAGAAGCAGGGGTGCTCCTCAGTCTCCCTATCAGCGGCAGAGTAACAGGAGTAAAGAGTAAGAACAGGATGAATTCACTTATTGGATTGCTGCTTTTTGCCGGCTGCCCTTTCAAGCGGTTTAAGAAAGCGTCAACCGTATTCCCAGCCAGGTTAGACATAGTAATCATGCGAATGAAATTCATGATGTCCTGGCTGGCATGCAAGCCATAATAATCCCTGAAGTGCTTTTCAACTTCCGGGTCAGGATTACACCCGCTTTCAGCATAGTGTTGAGCAAAAGTTAACGCCACAGCCTCCTCCTCCGGGAAGTCATCCGTTTGCAGCGCCAGTAATTTAAGCAATTCCTGTTCGCTCACCCCGGACATCAGGGCTGACTTGCTGTGCACATACGAGCAATACCGGCAACCATTGACCTGGGTTACAACCATCATGATCTCTTCGGCAAATTTATGGCTGATCCGTCGGCTACGAACTGAATCTATAAAATCAGGTATGTGGCTGATAACCGTGAAGAAATCACGCCAAAATGTACCCGGGGTATAGAAGCGCTTATCAAAACCGGTCATATTGATATTTCTCCTATTTTGTCCGATTTTTCAAGGTGTATCAGGGTGAGTTCCAGGTAGCGCCCCAACAAGCGGACAAGTTCCTGGCGGTCATTGGTTGAAAAGGTACTCATCACGTTGACAATGTGAGCATGTTGTCTGCGTTTAATTTCTTCTATCAATTCATGGCCCTGCTGGGTGAGCGAAACCCGCCATGAGCGGCGGTTAGCAGGGTCAACCTGGCGCTCAACAAGCTGGTGTTCATATAAACGGTCGATAATGCCGGTCATGGTGGCCGGCACCTGGTGAACGGCTGCTGCCACTTCGGACATCATACAACCATTCGGGCGTTCATCCAAAGTCATCAAAGCGCCAAATTGCGGGGGTGTAAGCTGGAAATCGCTCAGAGTCTGGATTAACTGCTTCCGAAATGCCATATTCATCCCAAGCATGACACGGTTGAAGGCTTCCAAGTCCGCCTTGAAGGAAGGATCATTATTTAGCTGGTCTGGTTCAGGCATAGCGCACCTCAGTGAAATAAAACATGTCAATGGTAAGTATTTGTCTTGCAAATTGTTAGCTATACTAAGTATTTAGTACGCTAAGTATAAGAGGGTATTCAGATTTTGTCAAGGGAAATTTTACAGGTTTTTTTTCATACGTAATTCATGATAGACTTATGAGGGTATTTCAAGGAGTGGTTATACCCATCATCTGTTAAATTTATAAACCGAAGGATAAATCGTATGCAACCAGGCATCGGAGAGGAATTTATAGAGAAGACCAAATATCAATATCTGGGTTCCTCCGACCAACAGATGAGAGTACCCCAGCCTCCACTGGTATCTCCCTTTGAAACGGGCAGTGAAGTCATCCAACTGCCTGATCCCAACAGGCTTGAATCAGAACTCAAAGCAATCATCGATAAACGTGCAAGCTTGCGATCATTCCAGAAAACGCCCCTTTCTCTAGATGAACTCTCTTATCTATTATGGTGCACCCAGGGGGTTAAGGAAGTCATCAAAAGACCGGTGACCCTCAGAACCGTCCCCTCGGCCGGCGCCAGGCACGCCTTTGAGACCTATATCCTGGTGAAACGAGTGAATGGATTAACCCCCGGGCTCTACAGGTTCCTGGCTTTAGAGCACCAAATCGCGCCATTCATCCTGAACGATGCCATCTCTGATCAAATCCAGACGGCCTGTATGCAAACCATGGTGGCTGGCAGCGCAGCCGTGTTTATCTGGGTGGCGGTTGTGCACAGAATGACGTGGCGTTATCATCAGAGAGGATACCGCTATCTCTTTCTTGACGCGGGCCATGTCTGCCAAAACCTATATTTATCAGCCGAATCGATCGGCTGTGGAGCCTGCGCTATTGGGGCTTATGATGATGATATGATGAACGAACTGCTCCATCTGGATGGGAAAAACGAGTTCGTCATTTACCTGGCGGCAGTTGGAAAGAGAGCGGGTGGATCATGAACTGGTACAAAGACACAATCGAGATTTCCACCCATGGCAAAGGGTTGTATGACCTCACCTCAGCGGTCGAGAGCCGCATCCAGCAATGGAAAATCCAGGAAGGCATCTGCTACCTATTTGCTCCCCATGCCAGCGCTTCCCTGGCCATCAGCGAAAACTACGATCCCACAGCCAAAGCTGACCTGGAGGCTTTCATGGAGAGATTGGTCCCCGAAAGCCAGCCCTGGCACCACCATACCCTGGAAGGGTCGGACGATTCCCCCTCCCACATGCGCTCGATGATCACCCACAGTAGCCTAACTATACCTGTAGATGAGGGCCACCTCAGCCTGGGCACCTGGCAGGGTATTTCCCTCTTCGAGCACCGCGCCAGGGATCACCGCAGGCGAGTGCTTTTAAGATGTTTGGGAATTGGATAGACTTTCAAGGTCTCTTAGACATATAGTTTCGTTCAGGGTCTAAAACCGGCCAGCTCCACATGCCCGTTGAGGCGCTTTAAGGAAATGCCCTGTAAGTATCCGGGGGAAGCATGGAAATGGACTCTGTCCATACCAAGCAAATAGGCCAGTATGGGCATGACGGTTGTATCGTGGGTTATATAGAGGTTGACGATATTGGGGTCGGAGGGATACTTAATCCGCTCGAGCACCATTTTCAGCTTTTCCGCCTGATATCTGGAATTAAATTCATCCGAATAGACCTGTACATCGCTTACTCTGGGTGGAGCGCTTCCGACCACGTTTAGAAAAGGGCTGAACAGCCACCACTTCAGGCGCGGGATTGCCTCTAAGCCAGCGCCCTTCAGGATGGATTGGGCGGTATGGATGCAGCGCGCAATGGGACTGCAATAAACTTTCCCAATTTCAACTATTAAACTAAGCTGCTCCCCAAACTGGTACGCCTGCTGAAAACCACGTTCAGTCAGGCCTGCGCTAATCACACCATCGTCACCAATAAACGGATGCCGTTCTGCATGGCGAATCATTAAAGCCACCCCACCGCTAACCTTCCCATCAGCGATATCATCGGGTGAAATATAACTTAGATCAGACAATAAACTTATCCTTTCCTTATTAGATAGAACAAATTATGATATTATAGTTCAAAATCTGAGTACATTTACGCTCATCATTGGCTTCATTTATAGGAAAGCAAAATGATCCTGACCGGCCTGCACTTACTCTTGACCTACCAATGTACTTACGAATGTGACCACTGTTTTGCCTGGGGCAGTCCTCAACAAAAGGGTACCATGACCATCCAGGATATCAGCAACATAATAAATCAGGGGAAAGATCTGGGCACGGTCACCGATATCTATTTCGAGGGAGGCGAGCCTTTCCTTTACTATCCCATCATGCTCACAGGCATAAGGATGGCAAACAGCCTGGGTTTCAACGCTGGCATTGTTTCCAACAACTATTGGGCGACGACGGAACAAGATGCTATCGAGTGGTTACGTCCATTGGCTGACCTAGTGCAGAACATGGCTTTAAGCAGCGATGCCTACCACAACGATGAAATTACAGACCAATACCCTCACAATGCCTGCCTGGCTGCCGAGAAGTTGGGCATGTCCACCGGTTTTATAGAGGTTGCCGAAGTAGAAAAGACTGATGCAGTTGCAGTACGCGGCGTTCTGCCTGAAGATGAATCCAAGGTAATGTTCCGCGGGCGGGCAGTGGAAAAACTGGCTGCCAGCGCCCCACACCAACCCTGGTCGGTTTTCACTGAATGTCCCCATGAAGACCTGCGCGAGCCTGGGCGAGTGCATGTGGATGCCTTTGGGAACCTGCACGCCTGCCAGGGTCTGGTGATCGGCAATCTTTTTCACACCCCTTTAGCTGAAATTTGCGCCACCTATGACCCGGACGCCCATCCCATCGTTGGTCCGCTGTTGGAGGGCGGCCCAGTCCGTCTGGTGCAGCGCTATGGACTGTCCCATGAAGAAACCTACGCTGATGCCTGCCACCTATGCTACGAAAGTCGCCGGGCGCTGCGCTCCCAGTTCCCGGAAATTCTGGGGCCGGACCAGATGTATGGTGTTTTTTGAAGGAGGCGACTATGCAAGAAACTCAAGAGTCTAGAGAGAGGAGACAGGAAGAGAGGCATCACCTGATCCACTACCTGAGGATCTTCGACCGCCATACTGGAGCAGAACTTGGCAACCTGGTCAATATCAATACCAGCGGGGTAATGATCATCAGCGGCAATCCCATTGCGGAGGGGACATTGCTTGAATTGTGCATGGATTTCCCAGAAGAGTTCGAAGGGCGGTGCTACCTTGAGTTTGACGCCCGCTCGGTATGGGTCAGGGTTGACGAAAATCCGGATTTGTTTGCCATAGGGTTGAAATCCACCAATATCTCCGCCGAAGATCTGGAATTGCTTAAACGCCTGATCGAATTCTACGAAGATTAATAATTATTGGAACTTTTCGAAACCCTCCAGCGTCTTATGGGGGCTGTCTAGAAAGAACCGCTAGCTAGAAAGAACCGCTAGACAGCCCACATCAAACGATCCGTTTGATCCATCAACAACACTGGAGGTGTATCATGTTCCGCAAACCCGCTTTTTCTTTCTTCAGCATCATCGTCATTATTATGCTTGCCATCCTGGCATGCCAGGGGCAGGCAGACCTGATCCAAAAAACCGCAAATATTACCCAGCAGCCTCTCCAAGAGGCCAATGAAGGGGCAGCCCAGGAGGCCTCGCTTTCGCAGGCCGCCACCGCCATATCGATCCAGGCAGCCATGCCACCGGCTGCTGCGCCGATGGCAATGCCCACCTTGGCGGCGCCCAACGGTCAGCCATACATTGACAATTTCTTCGAGAATTACGGCGTCAATCCCTTCATCGACACCGAGGATGACCATCTCTCCACCTTCGCCCTGGACGTGGACACCGGTTCATACACGGTTGTGCGCCGCACGATCAGCGACGGCAACCTGCCCGACAAGGACGCCGTGCGGGTGGAGGAGTTTGTCAACTATTTCGAGCAAAACTATGACTTGCCGCCGGAAGGCAAGGCCTTCGCCATCCAAATCGATGGCGGCCCGGCGCCTTACACCGAAAGCGACCGCTACCAGATGCTGCGCATCGGCATCCAGGGTTACGCTGTGCCACCCGAAGAGCGCAAGGATGTCTCGCTGACCTTCGTCATCGATGTCTCCGGCTCAATGGACATGGAAAATCGTCTCGAGCTGGTCAAGGATGCCCTGGAACTACTGGTAGAACAGTTGCGCACCAGCGACTCGGTCGGCATTGTCGTATATGGTGATACAGCTCATGTCGTCCTGGAATCTACCAACGGCGCAGATAAAGAAACGATCATACAGGCAATCAATGCCCTGCAGCCGGAAGGCTCGACTAACGCCGAGGCCGGCATCCAGCTTGGTTACCAGCTTGCCACGCAGGCTTTCAAGCCAACTTGGATCAACCGCGTGATCCTTTGCTCGGATGGGGTCGCCAATGTAGGCAACACCGGCGCAGAGAGCATCTGGGATGCGGTCAAAAATAAAGCCAGCGAGGGCATCACCCTGACTACGGTCGGTTTTGGCATGGGTAACTACAATGATGTCCTGATGGAGCAACTGGCAGATAACGGCAACGGCTTCTACGCCTATGTGGACACCATCAACGAAGCCAAGCGCCTCTTTGTCCAGAACCTGACCAGCACGCTGCAGGTGATTGCCATGAATGCCAAGGTGCAGGTGGACTTCAACCCCGAGGTGGTTGCCCGTTACCGACTGGTGGGCTTTGAGAATCGTGCCATCGCCGACCAGGATTTCCGCAATGATAAGGTAGACGCCGGCGAAATCGGCGCCGGGCATAGCGTGACCGCCCTTTACGAAATCAAGCTGAAACCCGAAGCCAACGGCCAAGTCGCCACAGTTTACCTACGTTGGGAAGACCCGGATACACATGAAGTAACCGAGATGAGCAAGTCTTTCAGCAGCCAGGAGTTCGCTCAGTCGTTCAGTTCCGCTTCCCCCTACTTACAATGGGATGTGGTTGTGGCGGAGTTTGCAGAAATCATGCGAGAGAGCTACTGGGCGCAAAACAGCACCCTGGTAGGCGTCCTGGAAGAGGCCGAACGCATCAGCAAGGCCTTACCCGAGGAGTCGCAGGTGACAGAGTTCGTCGAGATGGTGCACAAAGCCGGCCAGATCGGGAAGTGAGGTTTATTTTAATAGACCCTAAGGGTTTTGAAAACCCTTAGGGTCTATTTTATTAAATTACTTCGTAACCGTCACGGTGGTAAACTGCCCATAGCGGTTGCCGTCCAGGTCTTCTACCATGAAACCGATGTAATAGGTCAACGGCTCCGCTGAAATCCCCTCATAGGTGAAATCCTCATCTCTAAACATCAGCGTGCCGCCTTCTTTTTCAACGATTTCTATGATGCCCTCTTTAATTTTGCTCCACTTAACCCACTGGTTCAGGATGGTAAATTCATCACCCAGCTCGGGTGAGATCTCGTGAGGCGCGCCGCTGCCGCCCTGCCCGGTAAAGCCAATCACTTGCCTTAGGGCGCCATCGTGTCCAAAGAACAGCTTGGCATAGCGCTTCTCGCCGGTGCCAAAGGTATATATACCTTTGACCGAGTAGATATTCTCTTCGGGGGAGGCGCCGTACTTTTCCGGCTGAACCAGGGTAAACTTTGAATCGTGACCATTGGAGAGGGACCAAAGTATCGGTTCCCACTTCACCTCCAAGGGCACAACGCCCTCATCGCCCCAATCCGGGTAATAGACCCCACCTATTTCCTTGCTGCTATCGGACGAGATGAAGCTGGCATCTGCCAGGAGGACTAAATCGGTTTCCTTTTCATAGTATCCGATCAGAATAAAAATATAGCCTATACGCTCACCGGTAACCTGGCTGGTCAACGTAACGCTACCATCCATGGGCACCGTGTTTGATGAAATTTGCACCGGTGCAATGGTGATCCCGCTGGCGCCTGGGGCGCTGATCTGTGCACCAGGCTGCGGCACACCCGAGCCCACCGGTGTGTGGGTGTAGTGGAAGGACAAGAAATCATCCCAGATGGCATCTTTGGCAAAGCGGTTGGCGTTGGCGATATAGGCGTCATAACCGCCATCTTCAGTCCCGTAAAGCCCGGAATTGGGGTAGTAGATTGCGATGCCATTGGCGGCGGGAATACCTGGACCGTGTTTTTCGGAAATGACCGCCTTCTTAACCGCCGCGATCAGCCCGGCCGCAGCCTGTTTAACCTCTGCGCTGTCGCTCTTGGCTTGCGCCATCTGGGCAAAGTGCACCAGGTCAATGAAAGAGGGAGGATACAGATCAGTGAATATGTTATAAAACGGGTGGGTATAGGTTCTAGCAGCCGCGACCACGCCCTGGTCTATCTTCGACAGCGCAGTGATGAGATTGCCGAGGGCGATATTAAGATCGGTCACGCTGCCCAAATCTACCGCCGATATGGTCGTATCGGCGATCTCATAGTCACTGGCCTCTTTGGCAGTAACCTCCCCTTCCCAATCCTTTGCCCGCAGCGTATCATCCACCACACGCTGGTCTTGTTCAATAAACGTGGATACGATGGCTTTGGCTAGATCGGCGCCGCTCATGGCAGGGTTCTTGGCCAATGCATCCAGAAAGCCCGTATAGGCGAAGCCCAGGGCAGGCACCACCTCTTCGGAAGCCACGGCGTAGTGAGCATAAGGGGCGAGCGCATTAAAAACTTCGAGCTGGCCCATCAGGCAGGCATCCAACCCGATCAGCTCAAACTTTTTTATGGGAGTGTCAGTCTGGATCTTTTGGAGGGCTTGATCCAGCTCATTGATCTCCATACCATCAGGCCATTCGCTATCCGGGTCAGGCGGGTCTGGATCCCAGGCGATGCCTGTCCAACCGCCGCCGTGATCTGAAATGATCAGCACATACTTATCGGCGGGATAAGTCGAGGAAGCCCAGGAGACGAAATCCGCCAGAGTATTGGGGTCGGCCATATTAACCTCGCCCAAATCCGCCACTTGCTCCGATTTTATTTGATCCATATCATCATCCTGGGTCAGGTAAAAGCGCTTGGCGGTGGTCCAATCACCATCGCCATCGAATGCACCCTCATAACGATCCAATTGGACGACAATCCTCACCCGGTCGGTGGAGCCGACCTTTTCGGCCTCGTTCACATCGAGGAAGATGGGGTATTCTATCACAACGTCATCGGCGTCTTCGTAGAGCATGACCAGCCAGGTCTGGTTGGCAGCATTCTCACTCGTGGGTTCGGGCTGCACCTGGCTCTGTGCTGCGGTGGGCTGAGGCGGTGCAGCAACCTGCCCAAGCGTAGCCGTTGCCGCTTTGGAAACTTGTGTCGAAGTTGGCTTGGTGTTGAACCCGGAGACCAAGAAAAAGCCTGCCACACACAGACAGAGCAGCAGCGCGCCGATACCGACCAGTGCAGCTACAATGCCCAGCGCTGGCCTGGTCTTTGCCTTCGGCTGCCTTGGCGCCTGAGCCGGGGCAACTGGTTGGACTGGTCTGCGAACCTGGGCAGCCGGCTGTGGAGCCCACTCTGTAGGCAAATCACCGCGCTCCGTTGGCAAATCTAACTGGGTGATATAGAACTTATACGCCCCAATCGCAAAGATTTCTTTGGGAGCCAGATGGCGGGGGATATTGGCTTCAATCCTGGTTCCACCCACCTGGGTGCCGTTCTTTGAACCCAGGTCTTTGAGCCAGATTTCGTTATTCCTTATCTCAATAGCGACATGGTGTCGGGAGGCCTTCTCATCCTGTAAACTGAGCTGGCAGTCAGCGCTCCGACCCAGGATGGTCTCGCCCTGGGTGAGAGGAAATTCCTGCCACGCATCCTGGCCTTTCTGATAATGTAAGACAAAATGATAGGGAGCTGGATTCATCGGTGGTTTCTCCTAAAAGATTCTACCATAAGTAGATATGCTGCAGCGGGACGTCTCTACCACTCTCCTGCCCTCACCCCCGGCCCCTCTCCTAAGAACGGAGAGGGGGGTTTTATGCCCTCACCCCAAGCCCTCTCCCGCAAGCGGTAGAGGGGCTTAATTCCCTGACAGACATTCATTGATTCTAATAGGTCGCGCCACCACGCTCGCGCAAATTCAACGTCCCGCAGGTTAGCGTGGATTAACTCGCGTTGCGAGCGCAGCGAAGCAATCTATAAAACCTGCGGGACAGTTTGTCTTAATGCCCTTACGGGCATTCATTTGTAAAAAAACATAATGGTAGAATAGGGAGGAGAAAACGGGTAGTGGTTTGAGGTGTAACATGCAAGAAATGACGTTTGATAGCCTTTTGGACAGCATTAATGCTCTGCCGGTAGAACGACAGATAGCTTGAGTCAAAATGCTTCAACAACGCCTGAGAGAACACCGGCGGGAAGAGATTGCACACAATGCAGTTGAAGCAGAGACTCTTTTCGATGCTGGCATGTTGACGATTGGAACAATCGATGATTTTTTGGCATAATTCAAAAGCGAATCTGCATGAGAAAGTTAGCCTGGTCGCCCAGCTTTAAGTGTTTGGCCGAAAGTAACTAAAATAAAACCCCAGCGCTACCGCTATTTTACGGCCAAACACCGAGCAACCTGGTTGCTGTAACCGGCTGTAATAACGCAATTTTTGTAATAAAACTTTCAGCCGATTACATCGTACTCAGCACTGTAAAGCTTTGGAGTGGCCGGTTTCTTTTTCAATTCCCAAGAGGATCATTTTTTCACTTTCCAAACACAGATACATGCTATAATTATACTGTGTGCGGGTTGTTGCCGGTAAAATCTAATCATAAACAGACTAGCCTATATAGTACATACCTATGAAACGCGATGATGTTCTTATCAAATTAAAGGAGCAACGCCAGGAATTGACGGAGCGATATGGTGTTGCATCGCTATTCCTGTTTGGATCTGTAGCGCGTGATGAGGCTCGTCCGGGCAGCGATATCGACCTGCTGGTTGAATTTGAACAGCCGATTGGTTTATTCCAGTTTATTGAACTTCAGCAGGGGTTAGAAGCCCTCCTGGGGTGCAAAGTAGATCTAGGCACAAAGCGTTCACTTAAAGCGCAGTTTAAAGATCAAGTCTTTCAAGAGGCCATCCGTGTCGCCTAGATGTTGGCAAGCACGATTACAAGATATTCTCAAC
>Ga0315295_10005775_pt1 | contig 10569 bp, 11 predicted proteins | sample YL17G14_0_MG_FD_204453 | JGI IMG/M metagenome (GOLD analysis project Ga0315295, IMG submission 204453) | Sediment microbial communities from Yellowstone Lake, YNP, Wyoming, USA - YL17G14_0 | ecosystem: Environmental > Aquatic > Freshwater > Lake > Sediment | place: USA: Wyoming | collected...
CATGAGAGCGCCCGCCGCGTTGCCGCCGACAGCGCCACTGACGAGGTTGATGATCAGGGTGATCAGGTTCATGGTGTCCTTTTTCTTGGGACCGCCGATTGAGAGACTGAGAGAGGCACGATTCCTCGACGTTGGCGAGGAGGATGGCCCAACGCAGAGATGGTGTCAATGCCGGCCAAGGCAATCTCGGGGGCCAGTTGGCGCCGGGCGGCGGCGAAGCGGCGTCGACGCGGGCACAACACGTTGGGCATTGGTCCGGCGAAGCCGGCAAGCTTTGACCGGTGTTGTGTCCGGGAGTCACCGGGCAATGTGCACGGCATGCACAGTCACCTCGTCGGCTTGCGGTAGGTGATCCGGTGCGGCCTGGTCGCGGCGTCCCCGACGGTTTACCTGCGCCAGGCCTCGTACTCGGAGAAGTTGCCATCGAAGAAGGTGACCCTAGACGGATTGCGGGTGGACTGACCATTCGGAGACAGCGTCTCACTCGTTGCTTGTGTCGCGCTCGAGCTCCCGATCAAGTGCCTCAACCTCGTCACGGAGCGTCGGCAACTTGGTGGTGACGATGTCCCAGACGACGCGAACGTCGACTTCGGCATAGCCGTGAATGAGGATATTACGGAACGCGATGATGCGAGTGTGCTCGCTGATGCGCTTCGCCAAGTCGGGGTCGCGACGGGCGAGCTGCGCCAGTGCTTCACCGATGATCTCGAACTGCCGCTCGACGCCCGACCGCAGCAGTTCGTCCACCGCGAACCGCTGGTAGTCACAACCCTTGGTGAATTTCGCGATCCTTGCGGCGGCGAGACGAATGTCGTGGAGGTACTTCCTGCTCTCACGCGGCATAGAGCACAATCCGGCTGGTGTCAATCGACGCCAACAGATACGGGTTGGTGACAGCGCTCGGCATCACGAGGTCGACGGGCCGACCGAAAAGTTCCTCGAGACTCTCCTTCAAGCCAAAGTACGCGTCGGCCCACTCGCCCTGTTGGAGATTGGCGAACTCGACGAGGAAATCGAGGTCGCTCGATGCAGCATCGAAGGAACCGGTCGCTGCAGAACCAAACAGCTCCAGGCGCCCGACGCGGAACGCTCGGCATAAAGCCTCAATCTCGCGCGTGTGCTGGGCAACCAGGCTCTCCATGAATCGCACCTCTTCCACCCTCAGGATAACCGAAATCTGGGATGGAGGATGTGTCGGCTACGTCGTGAGCTTCCGGTACGTGATCCGGTGCGGGCGGGAGGCGGCGTCGCCCAGGGTCTGCCTGCGCCAGGCCTCGTACTCGGAGAAGTTGCGGGAGCGCCGTCCTAATGCGGGCCGTGGCTTGACACAACCTCCGCCCGGCCTCCGCAGCTCCGGTCGTCGGCCCTGCAGCCCGCGTCGTGCCACCCGCCCAGCCCTCCGCACGGTCCCATCGAAGAACGTGACGTTGCTTTCGCCCTCGAAGGCGAGGATGTGCGTCGCGATGCGGTCGAGGAACCAGCGGTCGTGGGCGATGAGTGCGTTGTTCCGAGTGTGGGTTCGGGTTTCGCCGAAAGACAGAGTCTTATTCGGCACCAGAACTCTCGGCTGGCTCGGAAAGGAGCGCATGGACCTCGCGTTGGAGCGTTGGAAACTTGCCTTGCAAGATGCCCCACACAACCTCATCCGAAACCTTGGAGTAGCCATGGATCAAACGGTTGCGGAAGGCCACGATGCTGGCAGCGTCTGTAACGCGATGCGCCAGCCTCGGATCGAGAGTGACCCCGCGGTTGAGCGCTTCGCCGATGATCTCGAACTGCCGCTCAACAGCCGACCGAAGCATCGGGTCGGAAAGGTAGTCGGCAAGGGTCTTCCCGACGTGAATCGCGCAAGCAGTGCGCAGGCTTGCTCGATGTCGAGAAGGTAGGCGCGGACCTTACGCTGCGTCATAGACGATGACCTGGCTCGCCTCGACCGTCTCCCGAACAATCGGGTTGCGCAGGGCGGAGCGCTCGACGAGGTCTACGGGCCGACCGAAGAGCGCCTCGAGGTCGGCGAGAAGACCGAAGTAGGCATCGGCCCGCTCTACCGGCGACAGAGGGTCGAACTCGACAAGCAAGTCAATGTCGCTTCGCGTTGAATCGAACTCCTCGGTCAGCGCTGAGCCAAACACGGCGAGACGACGCACGCTCCTCCTCTTCGCAATCGCTCGGAGTTGTTTGGCGTGCTGCCTGACCAAGTTTGTCATCGTCCGCACCTCACCATCAGGATAGCATTCGGATGTCGCTGGCGCTCGGTACTACCAAGCTGCGGGCTATCCGTATCGGTATCGGCGTATCGGTACCGCGTATCACCATCTCACCATTATTCCGATGAGCGCGCTGTTCGAACCGGCTATCACCTCGTCAGCTTGCGGTACGTGATCCGGTGCGGGCGGGTGGCGGCGTCGCCGAGGGTCTGCTTACGCCACTCCTCGTACTCGGAGAAGTTGCCGTCGAAGAACGTGATCTTGGAGTCTCCTTCGAAGGCGAGGATGTGCGTCGCGATCCTGTCCAGGAACCAGCGGTCGTCGTAGTCAGGGAGTGTTGGGCAAAATGTGCCGGAAGCGCCGGACGTGGCACCTGATATGGAGCGACCGGTGTCAAGAAGCGACGGATGCGCTGCATCCACCGGCGGCCCGCGCGCCTTTCAGCCGGATTCCGGTTGCGGACACGCATTCTCACTCGTGTTCTCCGACTGGAGTCGGGTAAACTGCGACGATGTCGCTGCAAACCGGCACCCGTCTCGGCCCGTACGAGATTATCGGCCCGCTGGGCGCGGGCGGAATGGGCGAGGTGTACCGCGCCCGTGACACGCGGCTCGGACGCGAGGTGGCGATCAAGGGCCTGCCCGAAGCGTTCGCGAAGCATCCCGAACCGCTGGCGCGCTTCGAGGGCGAGGCGCGGGTGCTGGCGTCGCTCAACCACCCGAACATCGCCAGCATCTTCGGGCTCGAGGAGTCCGCGGGCACGCTGTACCTCGTGCTCGAACTGGTCGAGGGCGAGACGCTGGCGGCCAGGCTCGCGCGCGGCCCTCTTTCGGTCCGCGAGGCGCTCGAGCTGGGCGGACAGGTGGCCGCGGCGGTCGAGGCGGCGCACGACCGCGGCGTGATCCACCGCGACCTGAAGCCCGCCAACGTCATGATCACCCCGACGGGGAGCGCCAAGGTCCTGGACTTCGGGCTCGCTAAGCTGGTCGCACCCAGTAGCGTCGAGAAACCAGCTCAGGCGAACACAATGGTCGAGGCGACCGAAGCGGGCGTCATTCTCGGCACCGCGGCCTACATGAGCCCCGAGCAGGCGCGTGGCAGGCCGGTGGACCGGCGCAGCGACGTGTGGTCGTTCGGTTGCGTGCTGTACGAGTGCCTGGCCGGACGTCCGGCGTTCGGCGGCGAGACGGTCTCGGACCTGATCGCGAGGATCCTCGAGCGCGAGCCCGATTGGTCGGCGTTGCCCGCGGGAACGACGTCGGGCGTGCGCGACATCCTGAAGCGCTGCCTGTGCAAGGACGCCGACGGGCGCCCGCGAGATATCCGCGACGTTCGCCTCGAGCTCGTCGAGGTGGCCGCGGGCGGCGCGACGAGCGGCCGGTCCGCGCAGCCGTCGGTGGCGGTGCTCCCGTTCATCAACCTGAGCGCCGATCCCGACAACGACTACTTCGCCGACGGCATCACCGAGGACGTGATCGCCCACCTTGCCAAGGTCCGCTCGCTCAAGGTCATCTCGCGTACCTCGGTAATGGCGTTCAAGAAGCGCGAGAAGGGCCTGCGAGAGATCGGTGCCGCGCTCGGCGCCGGCACGATCGTCGACGGAAGCGTGCGCCGGGCCGGGAATCGCGTCCGCATCGTCGCGCAGCTTATCGACGCCACGACCGACGAGCACCTCTGGGTCGAGACCTACGACCGCGACTTGACGGACATCTTCACGATCCAGACGGACGTGGCGCTGAAGATCGCTGCCGCGCTCCAGGCCGAGCTATCGCCCAACGAGCGGGCGCGGATCGGGCGGCCCCCCACGGCCGATCTCGAAGCGTATCAGCTCTATCTCCAGGGGCGACAGTGCTTCACGAAGTTCACCCCGGAGGGGTACCGCCAGAGTATCGCCCTCTTCGAGCAGGCGATCGCGAAGGACCCGAGGTTCGCGTTGGCGCATACCGCGCTGGCTTACACGTACACCCACCTTGCCATCGAGGGGGTCGTCGGGTGGGAGCCCGAGCTGATCTACCGGCGGGCCAAGGACGCTATCGCCAAGGCTCTGGCGCTCGACGACGGACTTGGGGAAGCGCACGGCATCGCCGGACTGCTTCGCTTCGTATGTGACTTCGACTGGGCTGGCGCCGAGAAGGAGATCCGCCTCGCCCTGGATCTCAGCCCGGGTAGCGCCGACGTTCACGACCATTACGGCTGGCTGTGCTCGTCGCTCGGCCGCTACGACGAAGCGCTTGGAGCCGTGCGGCGCGCCCGCGAGCTGGACCCGCTTGCCCATCGTTCCGACGTCGCCTCCGAGCTGATGCGCGCGGGCCGGTACGGGGATGCACTCCAGGAGGCGGCGCACATCGTCGAGCTCGAGCCCGGGTTCACCCGGGGACACTCACTTCTTGGCTGGGCCCACCTCAAGCTGGGACACGTCGCCGAGGGTCTGGCGGCACTCGAGCGTGCGGCTGCTCTCTCGCCCGAGGAAACCATGTTCCGCGCTCAGCTCGGCCAGGCGTACGCGATGACGGGCCACGCCGAGAAGGCTCGCGCCGTCCTGGGCGAGCTCAAACGCCTGGCAGGCGAACAGTACGTCTCCCCGTATCACTTTGCGTACGTGTACACCGGCCTCGGCGAGTACGACGCCGCCATCGATTGGCTTGAGCACGCCTTCGCGCAGCGCGCCGGCTCCCTCTACGGCATCAAGGGTTCATTCCTCTTCGCCGGCCTGAGGGAGCACCCCCGCTTCGTCGCGCTGCTGCGCAAGATGAACCTCGCCTGAGCCCCGCCGAGGCAGCACGGCGCTGCTTCGCCAGGTCCCCGCGGCCGCGGGTTGACAGGTGCGCGGTAAGCTCCTAGATCCTTGGAACTACATGAAGAGGTCACCTTTTCAAAAGACAGTGTGTTCAAACTGTCCTGGAGACATTCTGGACAATGACACACTGGTCGCGCGTGCTATTGGCGCTGCAGCGGGCCAACTCGTGAATGGTCCGGGCTAGTCTCTCTCGATCACCTGAGCCGCTCGTATGTGGCGCCGGCCGAGGAATGTCGCGAAGGCCGCGTCGACATCGGCGCTCGATACTTGGGCGACCGGCTGGTCCGGCATTGCCGGAGGCGGACCGATCTCCGGCATTCCTTTCGCCTTCAGACCCTGGTTGATCTTCGGCAGCGTCTTGGTCGTCAGGGCATCGAACTCCTTCTTCACATCATCCAGCTCGCGCTGCAGCGCGTCGATACGCTCTACCTGGTACTTTGCCGGACGACCCTCGTAGGACATGATCGCGCCATAAAGTGTGTCCGTGTGCTCGCGAATGCGCTCTTCGCCCGTAATCGCGCCACCTTCCTTGGTCGCCACAATCCTGTTGCGAATCACTTCGGTCTCGGCCGAGAAGCTCGTCAGATCAGCGCGCAGTGCGTCTTTCTCCGGCAGCGTGGCGGCCAGCTGATTGGCCATCGTGGTGGTGAAAGTGATCTTGTCGACCAGATCGCTCATGGCGCCGAATAAGCCGTACACGCGCATGGCGGCATCGAACTGGGCCTTGCGATCATCGCGGTTGTAGGTAGCGCGGGGGTCGAGTCCGATATCCAGCTTGGTAACGTAGACCTCCTTGCCCTTGGTCAGGCGCACCGTGTAGGTACCGGGTGTGACGCGAGGGCCTTGCGAGGCGTTGAATGCAACCTGGGCGGCCCGAGGCACGCGCGGCGGCGCCACGCGCATGCTCCAGCTCACGCGGTTGATGCCACGACGCTTGCTCGCCGGCAGAGTATCCACGACCTTCCCGTCCGGCCCGAGGATATCCAGCAGTATCGGTCCGAAGAGGTGCCTCGTGCGCTGGTAGTAGGTGATCACGGCGCCGGCTGGCGGATTCTGGCCAGCAAATGTCGCATCGCCCTCGGGCCAGCCGCCCTGGCCCTGAATGCGCTGGGTCACAGGCGTGGCTTCAAGGAAGGCCGCGTCTTTCTGCAGGAGATCGTCGTTCAGGCCGCGCAGCGAGGTGATGTCGTCGATGATCCAGATGCCCCGGCCATGGGTGGCCAGAACGAGGTCTTGGGTGCGCGGGTTCACGACCAGATCGCGCACTGCCATGCTGGGAAAATCGCCGCCCTTGAATTCGGCCCAGGATTTACCGCTGTCGATCGAGATCCACAGTCCGAGCTCGGTGCCGGCGAAGAGCAGGCTGGGTTTGACCCAGTCTTCCTTGATCACGTGGACATAACCGCGCAGTCCCTGCTCGGGGCCCGCGATGCGTGACCACGTCTTGCCAAAGTCGCTGGTCCTGTAGACATAGGGCTTCATATCGCCGAAGGTGTGGCGGTCGAAGGCGGCATAGGCCGTGGCGGAGTCGAAACGACTGGCTTCCACCCACGACACCCACAAGTATTTCGGGAGGCCGATCAGGTTGCCCGCGACGTTGGTCCAACTCTTGCCGCTGTCGCGCGTAAGCTGCAGGTTGCCGTCGTCGGTGCCCACCCAGATCACTTGGCCGTCCTTGGGCGACTCGCTGATCGAGTAGATCGTCGTGTGCGTCTCGGCCGATGAGTTGTCTACTGTAATGCCTCCGGAAAGTTCCTGCTTCTGCTTCTCTGGATCGTTCGTAGTCAGATCCGGCGATATGCGCTCCCAGGTCTGCCCGTGATCCCGCGAGCGGAAGAGGAACTGGGCGCCGATGTAGATGGTACCTTTCTCATTCGGGCTCATGTGTATCGGGGTATTCCAATTGAAGCGGAGTTTCTGGTTGTAGCCGGATTGGGGTTTGATGTCGCGCGTACTGCGAGTTCTGCGATCGAATCGCGCGATCTCGCCGCCCTGGGTTTCGGCATAGACGTAGTTGGGATCGGCCGGATCGGAGAAGACCCAGAAGCCGTCGCCGCCGAGCACGCTCTCCCAGCGCGAGTTGGTGATGCCACCAGGATATTCGGAATCGCCAATCCAGTTGGTATTGTCCTGCAGTCCACCATAGACCTGGTAGGGATCCTTCTCGTCGACACTCACGTGGTAGAACTGGGAGATCGGCAGGTTCATCACCATCCACCAGCGACTGCCGCCGTCGTACGAGATCCAGAGTCCGCCGTCGTCGCCGGCAATCACGTGCTTGGGGTTTGTCGGATCGATCCAGACGTCGTGCCAATCCCCGTGGCCTCCGCCCCCCGAGCTCGAGAAGCTTTTGCCGCCATCCTCGCTGACGATCAAATCGAGGTCGGTCTTGAACACACGATCAGGGTTGGTCGGGTCTACGATCAGTTTGGCGAAGTAGAAAGGCCGCCACACCATGTTCTGGCTCTTGTCGCGCTTGTCCCACGTCTTGCCGCCGTCGTCAGAGCGGTACAGGGCCGACTCCACTCCCTCGATGAAGGCATACAGGATCTGGCCGTTGGACGGAGCGAACTCGACCTCGATGCGCCCGTATGGCTTCGGCGGCAGGCCGTTCTGGCCTGCCTCGATCTCAGTCCAGGTCCCTCCGCCGTCTTCGGAGCGAAACAGGCCGCTGCCGCTCTTGGCGTCCGGTCCGTCGCCTCCCGAGCGGAACGTCCAACCCTTGCGTCTGAAATCCCAAAGCGCCGCGTACAGCACATCGGGATTCTTGGGGTCCATCGTGATCGAGGAGCAGCCAGTGGAGAGATTGGCGCCTTTGAGGATCAACTTCCAGCTCTTGCCCCCGTCGGTGGTCTTGTACAGTCCGCGCTCAGCGGAGTCGCTCCAGAGATTTCCCGGTACTGCTGCGTACACCACGTCGCCGATCTTCGGGTGGACCACGATCTCGCTGATCCGCTCGGAAGCTGCCAGGCCCATGTTCGTCCAGGTCTCACCGCCGTCGGTTGACTTGTAAATGCCGTCGCCCACAGACACGGAGTTCCGAACCCAGCTCTCACCCGTCCCCACCCATACGATCTTGGGGTTGGTGGGATCGAGCGCGACGGCTCCGATAGACTGCACCGGTTTCTTGTCGAAGACCGGCTTGAACGTCGTCCCGTTGTCCTCGGACTTCCACACACCGCCACTGGCAGAGCCCACGTAGATCAGCGTCTTGCCGTCGACATTGCGAGCGGCGACGGAGGCGATGCGACCGCTCATCCGTGCCGACCCGATGTTGCGTGCCCCGAGGCCGGAGATGGTTGCGGAGTCGAAGTGGGTGGGAGGCGTCTGTGCCGCAGCGGATAGGCCAGTGGCCAAGAGCACTGTAACCAGAATCGTGTGTTTCATGGGTTGCCTCCTCACGCCTACTTGACCGCCCCGGCGGCAGCCACCGGGAAATGGAACATCGCATCATTCAGGTCGACGTTTGCTTCAATCTTTTCGATCGTGATCCTCTGACCCTTCGGGCCGCCCTTGCCGCCGGACTCGATCGAGAATGGCAAGAAGACGCCATTGACCTGCTCGTAATTGCCCAGGTCGGTCTCCTGCTCCACCAGGACACCGCGAATCGTCGTCTGGTCGAGGGTGCGAATCTCCAGGAAGTAATCCGGGTCGAGATACACATACCTCACATCGCCGTTCTTGAGTGTGACCTTGAGCTTGTGCGCATCCGTGCCGTCCACGTCTTCCGTGCCGAGATACTCGACCGTGTTGCCCTTGGTCTTGTAGTCGACCAGCGGGCCGTCGAAGTCGGCAGTGAGCTGAAGCCCTTTCACATCATCGGCTGCCATTCTCTCGGGATCAATCCGGCCCTGGAAAGGCTGGACCTGCCAGCCACCGTTGCCGTCGTAGGCAGTGACTGCGGTCAGCCCTTGCAAGAGGCCCTCGGTTCTCAGCATTCCGGGCCGCTTGATGAGCTGCCTGTAGCGGAGCTCGACGGAAAAACCTCTGCCGCCGAAGAGAAGCTTGCCGCTCGAACGAAGCGTTTGGATCGCCCGGATCTTCTCAAGGCCCCCCCGGGCTTTGATGTTCTTGGCGATGAGTTCGTCCGCCGTGAGCGCCATCGCGCTCGAAGCGATGAACAACGACAGGGCTGCCACTAGTCCGTAACGCAAGCGCATGTAATCCTCCAACCCGGCCGCGCGTCTTCATTGCCAGCACGGCTGAGGTCCGCAGTTGATGAATTTGGGTCCGCACATCCGGCCAAATCGCAATTGTCCCATCCGATGGACCATGGCGCCGGTCGTTTGGAAAAAAGCACGGAAAATGACGTGTGTGCACGATCCACAAAGATGCTTTTGGAAGAGCGGGGACCACAGCAGCCTGCTGGTCATACCACCCCGCGGCTTGTGCCCGAGGAAAGACCCCACATCACGCCTAGCCACAATTGAAAAGGCTTGTTCTGCCTCACCCCAACGGTGTCCTCTCTCTGGAGGCACATACGTTCTGGAAGAGGCGAAAGTTCTCGCGTGTGGCCGCGACCCTGGTCAAGATGATCCGAGAATGAACACCAGCTCGCCTTCTTCCCCTGCTTCCGCCCTTCCACCTATGGTTGGCCGGGACGGACCGCGGCCTCGCGGTCCCTCCTACCAACGGGCAAGGCGGAACCCTGCTCCGCCGGTCTGCCGGGCAGGGCTCGCCGGGTCCGTCGCTCCGTCGTGTGCCTCTATTCTGAGGGATAGGAACTTCCTTTCTCACCTTGACCAATGATACGCGTGGCCAGGGAATGGTAAAGGCCTTCGTGGGGCGGGCCGCCTCCATCGGCGCCCTTGGCGGCGAGGTGTCGGAGGATCCTCCAGATCACCGAGGCCTGGGTGATCAATGCGACGATCCGCACCACGGCCCCGCACCGCGGGCACATGAGGGGATCTGCCTCGTAGATGCGGTGGATGAGCCGGGTCAGACCGCGGCGCGACGCAAATCCCGCTGGTACTGGGTTGGCTACCTCGTCAGCGTGCGGTACGTGATCCGGTGCGGGCGGGTGGCGGCGTCGCCGAGGGTCTGCTTGCGCCACTTATCGTATTCGGAGATGGTTCCATCGACAAACGTGGCCTTGGTTCCGCCCTCAATTGCGAACGTGCTCGGCACACGTCTGCTGGACCAGCCGGTCCTCGGAGTTGATGTTCGTGATCATCGAGCCTTGCCCAGCGTCGCCGCAACGTCACTCACGATTTTAAACGCTCGATCGAGATCGAACGCGGCGAAGTCGGCCGGGCGCAACACCGGTCGCAGGTTCGCGTCGAGCTGTTGCCGCAGCGTCGCGAGTCGGGCAGGCGAGACATCAACCGGGGTGTTCCCCGGCACCGCAAGCTTTGCTCGGACCAGCGAAAGGAGCCGATGATCATCAACCTCCAGGACCCCGGTCCGAACCGCGTAATCGACGTCGAAGAAGTCGCGGATCACCGCGCCGCGGCGCGACAGGGCGGCCCGCAGCTTCTCCGCGTACGCCTCGATCCTCGCAATGCAGCGGACGGGAACGGCGGGGACGATCGGCTGTCCGGTGAGTGGGTCGAGCAGAATCGACGC
>Ga0315295_10005776_pt1 | contig 10569 bp, 7 predicted proteins | sample YL17G14_0_MG_FD_204453 | JGI IMG/M metagenome (GOLD analysis project Ga0315295, IMG submission 204453) | Sediment microbial communities from Yellowstone Lake, YNP, Wyoming, USA - YL17G14_0 | ecosystem: Environmental > Aquatic > Freshwater > Lake > Sediment | place: USA: Wyoming | collected...
GGCACGGACCATCAACAAAGGCTAGAGGGCAATGCCCTGACACTGACCGAACCGCCGGATGCGGACCCGCATGTCCGGTGGTGTGAGAGGAGGGCGCTAGCCCCGCCCTCCTACTCGAATCTTACCGAAGATCAGCATGGTGGTGGTTCTTTGGGAAAACCTCTCAGACCGTTGCTAATGCCATGTACTAATCCGCATTTTTGGATGATGTCTTTTCCCTTGCTACAAGTTCGCGTCGTAAAGTCTTGCCGATCAGGGATTTCGGCAGACTGTCCAGAAACTGGATGTGTTTTGGAACTTTGTAGCCAGTCAGTTTTTCGCGGCAGTATTCACGCAGTTCCTCGGCAGAGATGGTTTGTCCCGCTCGCAGAACAACCCACGCCTTGACCGCCTCGCTCTGGTGGGGATCCGGTACGCCGGCCACGCTGACTTCGATGACTGCAGGATGGGTGGCGATCACTTCCTCCACTTCGCGCGGCCAAACCTGGAATCCGCTGGGTTTGATCACATCTTTTTTTCGGTCAACAATGAACATATACCCATCTTCATCCAGGTAGCCCAGGTCGCCGGTATACAACCAGCCATCGCGGATGGTGTTGGCCGTTTCGGTCGGTTTACCCCAATATTCTTTCATCAGCTGCGGGGCGCGCAGGAGGAATTCGCCCACCTGGTTTGGAGGCAAATCTCCTTCCCCGGTATCGGCATTTACGACTCGGAGCTCAACATCCGGCACCGGTATACCGACTGCGCCGGGTTTGTACAATCCCATCGTTGGTGTTGTTATGGTGGCCATCATCGATTCGGTCATGCCAAACCCCTCGATGATCCGCCCTCCCGTGACTTTCTCGAAGCGTTGTTTGGTTTCTATCAGGAGTGGTGCTGCTCCGGAGATGTTCAACTTGAGTGATTTTAAACTGACCTTGCCCGCCTTTACTTTAGGATGATTGAGCAGGGCATTAAAGAGAGTTGGGACGCCGGGAAGAAATGCCGGTTTGGTCTTTTGGATGGTTGCCAGCATATCATCCATGTCGCGTGGATTGGGTACGATTGCCAGGGGCGTGTGCGAGACCAGACCGGCCGGGAACACGCCGGCCATTCCATAGACGTGGAACAAAGGCATGTTGAGCATGATAATGTCGTCCCAATCCTTCAAAACATTCGCAAACCAGGCGTTTAATTGCATGCCCGAGATGAGAAGGGAGTGATGGGTGCCGATGGCAATTTTTGCTGTCCCGGTGGTACCGCCGGAGAACAGCATGATGGCGCTATCATCTGGCTGGACGATCACCTGCGGAGGAGACGTGCCGGCATGCTTGTGGAGCAAGTCCGCCAGCCACAGATCGCCGGATTGCAGGTTGACACGGTCACCTTCCTTTTTCTCCTTGAGCAGGGTGAATAATATGCGCAGGGCGGGTGGCAGATATTCCTTGATGTTCGTGACGATGACATTGCGAATCTTGGTTCTTGCCTGAACCGCTTTAACCTTGCTGTAATAGCGCGTCATAACCACCACGGTTTCCGCCCCGCATTCCTGAAATGCACGTTCAAGTTCATTCCCGGTGTAGAGCGCGTTCAGCGGAACGGCAATCCCTCCAGCCTTCCAGGTGCCGAGCATGGCCAGCACAAGTTGCGGCGTATTTGGCAGGACCATTGCAACGCGGTCCGTCTTCTTTACGCCCAATTCGATCAGCGCGTTGGCAAAGTCGTTGCTCAATTGCTCCAATTGGGCGTATGTCATTACCGAACCTTTGAAAATCAGGGCCGGATGATTGGGACGCTGGGAGGTTGTTTCTTTGACGATATTGAGCAGTGTTTTTTGGGGATAGGGCTGTAATGTGTGCGGAACACCAGCATCGTAGTGCTTAAGCCACGGTTTTGCGGTCATTTTCATCTCCTCAGTTTAGATTGAGAGGATCTTGTTCGAAGAGAATGTCAACCTTTGCGTTTTCAACACCGTCCTCTTGCAGCGCCCGAATGGATAATTGGAAGGACCCGCTGGAGACGACGATCTGCAGTCGCAATCCTGGTTTGACAATGCAGTGTGGCTCTCATGTTCTACAATCACTATACAACATTGTGAAATATTTTACAATATCTGCCGCCCTGCTCTTCTCGGCTTACTACTACCTGCGGGCGGCGCGCCGATCAAGTTGTTCAAGTCAGTTTGCGAATTCCCTTGCTTCTCCCTGGAATAAAAAAAGGCAGGCAAAGAACCTGCCTTTCATAGTATGTTCCTTCTTTCAGTTCATCCTATTTTTGTCCGCCATTCCCGTTTCGATGACCATTGCCTCGATCTTGCCGATGCCCTTTGCCATGGTCCCTGGATTCCGTGGAGGTTTCGGTGGATGAAGACGAGTCATGATCATCCGCCCTTCCCGATACGATGCTGCCCAGGTTCTGCCCATGCTCAATATTGACTGCATGGCGGAGTTGACCCCAGTTTGCCACCGATGTTCCATCCGGGAGGATGATTGCGTTAAAATCTCCCGTGCTCTTCGCTGTGAGGATCTGGTCGAGTAGTGTTGCATCGCCTCCAAGCGTGGTTGCCAGCCAGCACGCCTGCGCAATTACACCATATCCGAAACCAGCTTCCCGGTAGTCAGTCAATTGGTCTAAGGTGATCCCGGGCGAAGTCCCAAAAAATATTCCCAACATCGACAGCACGCGTGGATAGAAGCCCGATTCCAGGAGGTCATCCGGTTCGATTTCGAGCGGAGTGGAAATCATGGCTTCATTCGCAGTGATCAGGCCCAATTCCAGGGCTGTTGCCAGGTCGAGGCTGACGGCCTGTGGGACGCCCAAGAGATCGGTCAGCGAGACCTCGAGCGCGGTGATCCCGGTCAATGAATCGGTGTTAAATACCAGGCCGGTCACCAGGCCGCTTGTCAACAGGGCAGCAGGATCAGCAGGATCTTCGATTTCCACGTTTTGCCCGATCATCTCCGCGTTGGGGATGACCAACTCCAGGGTGATCGCAGTTTCCAGGCTGATGCGTGCCTTCTGAACCTGGCTGGCATCGTCCTGGTAAGTGACAAGCACGGTCGTAATGCTGGTCACCGCATCCGTGGAGAAGGCGATGCTCAGGATGGTTCCGGTACCCGGAGTGCCTGATGCTTCAGCCGCTTTTGCCGGCCTGGCGGGCAGGCTGGCAAGCAGGGCAACGAGCAGCCCAATTGAAAAAAGTCTCATGCGGGTCATTAATGTCCTCCTTCTGATAATCCTTTTCAGCCGAATATCCCTGCGACGCAAACACGAACACGACTCTGCGCGTTGATCTCAAATGCGTTAAAGGATCTTCCAAGAATAGTGTAGCACAGGAACTCTCCCATGGTACTTACAGACTTGTAAGACAGGATTATTCCGGACCGATAAGCTGATAACAGTCTGCCATCAATTACCGGGGATGTTCATTGTTGTTCCTGATCTCATCCAGCTTGCGTTTCGACAGGGGGATGTGGGTTTGAATCCTTGATAGCAGGGGTGTTACGCGCGGCTGTTAATGAATTTCAGCAGGAGCAGAAGATCCAAGGCGCAATTAGGATAATTATGGTAGAATATATCTATTAATAATAAGTGCATTTGGCAACCATAAAGGATGAAATGATGGGAAAAAGAACATTCAGCTCAGTAGTATCCGTTTCAGGCGTTTTCGTTCCGCTTTTATTCGCCGTGATCCTCTTCCAGGCTTTCAGCGTTACGCCGGTGGCTGCACAGACCGCCCCCTGCGTGGACCCTTTCACAGGGGCGGCTTGCACGCCCACGCCCCCGCCCAATTGCGGGCTGCCGGGCCTGCCTCCTTGCGGTAATCCGCCTGCCAACACGCCCACGAAAGTATTTGTCTACCCGACCAGGCCCCCCCTACCGACCTCCACTCCTTCGGCCACAGCCACGACCGTTTCCACAAGCACCGCAACATCCACTCCCACGAATACTGTCACTCCCATCCCCACGAGCACTCCATTCCCCAGCCCCACTCCCAAACCACCCTTACCCCCGCTGCTGGCACCCCTCCCCAAACTGATCGGACTGTTTCATCCTCCGGAAAGCCTGGTGAGCATGCTCCCGCCATGGTTGAGTCCCGACAATATCAAGATGACCGACCTGGAGATCACCCAGGCCATCCAATGCCTGCACAATCCCTCCTGTCCCGACAACTCGGTCGCGCTCTATTCGGGAAAGATCACTCTGGTGCGCGCCTATGTGCGCCTTTCAGCCGGACCGGATAGTAGCGTCAATTCGATCGGCGGCGCTCTCTGCTACGGCAACACTGGTGCGGGCGGTTGCTCGAACCCGATCCTGCCAGTTAAAAAGATAACGGTTTACCAGGTCAGCGACGCGGTTGCCATCGCCCGCTACGCTGCCTTCCTGACCCTGGATTTCATCCTGCCACCCAGCTACGTCTCGGGGTTCACCACCCAGAGCCTGACGGTTTATGTAAACTACAAATTTCAGGACCTGCCGGGAGAGGCATTCTATAAGGACAACTACAAGGTCCTCTCCTACCAGGTGACACCCTCCGAGCCGATCTATGTCAAATTTCACCCGGTCCAGAACAAGGGCGTTCTTCCGCCCGCTTTTGAATGGGCCACTCTGACTGACTACCTGTCCAAGACTTACCCAACCGGACAGTTCTACCCCTCCCTGGGAATCCCCCTGTACGGCAAGGATTATCCCTGGACCACCCCCGGGGGAGGCTGTGGCAAGGGCTGGGGCAACCTGCTCAAAGACCTGTGGTATATGCGCGGTGGATCCGGACCGATCGCATACGGCGAGGTACCGGCTTCAACCATCACCAAGTACGGAGGCTGCGGCTATATGGGCTCGCCGGAAGCGGCCGGCCTGGCCGGCACATCCGCCGATGGTTGGGTATCCGCCCAGGAGGTGGGTCACACCCTGAACCTGCCGCATGTCCCCGGTTGCGGCGCGGGCGGTCCGGATATGAGCTATCCCAACTCGAACGGGTTGCTGGATGAGTACGGTATCAATCCCTACAGCCTGTATGTCTATTCCCCCAAGTGGGCCTACGATTTCATGGGCTACTGCGGCGGAGATTATACGAATACCTGGACCTCGATATTTACCTATCAGGAGATCGCCGCCTTGCTGCCCAGTGGGGCATTCCAGCCCGGCAAATATGCCCTGGCTGCCCCCATCAGCCTGCAGCAACCGGAGAGGGTCCTGGTTGGATCGGGTGATCTCAGCCCCACCAGCGCCAATCTCACCCAGGGCTTTTACTTGCTCGACCGCACTTCCTTTAATAATCTCACCCCCGATGCCGGACCTTATTCCGTCGAACTGCAGGATGGCTCCGGGCAGCTGCTCTATTCCCAACATTTCGACCTGGTCCAACTAAGCAACGATGACCCCCAGATCGAGGGCGACTTCCGGCTTGTGCTGCCCTGGACGGACGGTGCAAAGGAAGTGGTCTATAAGTATCAGGACCTGGTGATCGGTCAGTCAATTGCCAGCGCCCATGTCCCCAGCCTCGAGCTCACCTCCCCGGTCGGCGGGGAAACCTGGGCTGCCAGCGGGCAGCAGACGATCACCTGGACGGCTACGGATGCCGATCACAATCCCATGTCTTACATGGTCCAGTACAGCACAGATGCTGGCATTACCTGGAGCATCCTGGCAGCCAACCTGACGGACCCCAGTTTCACTTTCGATGGGGATTACCTGCCCGGCAGCGATCACGGGATCATCCGGGTCATTGCCACGGATGGATTCAACAACGCCTCCGTCGATTCAAACCAGATCTCTGTGGCAGCAAAAGCACCAGTCATCGCCATCACCTCCCCGGTGGAAGCGGCTACATTTGATTATGGTGCGCCGCTCATTATTCAAGGCGCTGGAACGGACCTGCTGGATGGTCCCATCACCAATGGAGAACAGTACTCCTGGTCATCCAACAAGGATGGTGCCCTGGGGAACAGCAACCTGCTGATCCTTTCCAACCTCTCGGCAGGTGAACACACCCTTACTCTGAGCGTTCAGAATTCCAGCGGACTGGTTTCGACGGCTTCAGTTCATGTCACGGTCAACCCACCGGACACTTCTGCCAATCCGAATCTGGTTGGGCTGTCAGATTACCTGCCATTGGCGCTGCTTGTTGCAGCCCTGGTGGGTGTGGTCGTAACTGCGGTCGTTCTCATCAGCAGGAGAAAGAAGAAAACAGCCTGAACTGCAGCGCCTCTACGACTTGTAATGAATAAATAATCAAGGCTCTCTTATGATGCCGGTAGGATCGGATTTGTGCAGGTTTTGAAATTCGATTCCCCCGGCATTTCCAACCTGCCCGCTTCCAGCTTCAGGAGACTCCCCTGCGCTTTGACTGAAAAGCGAGTGATCAGGTATTAAAATAATTCTGGAGAGCCATCAACCCTCAGATAATTTCCAGGTTTCACAATCCTTGCCCGGTTCGACAGAAACGACCTTTCTATCGGAACCGGACATTTGTTTAAAAAAGCCTTCGAACAAGCCAATGACATAGAAGGAGACGGATTGGGTGCCGTGCAGTCCGAGGGCAGAAAGTTCCTCGTAAATGTGATTGCCGAAGATTTGTATGCTGCCGGGGGCGGGCATCTGCAACTCGTTGATGAACCCGAGTTCAACCAGGATGGCCCCGCTGCGGCGGGCAGCCTCCTCTTCCGGCAGGCTGAGCGGCAGCATTTCGATCATGGCAATCGCAGCCCGCTGCCCGGCTGTGCGCAGGACCGCTTTTGCCCCGTGCGGGCCGATCAACTGCTCCAGACTCTCAGTGACATACAACAGGGATTTCAGGCTGATCTCGCCGTCAATCATTGCGTTGCGCTCCTCAAGATTATTTTTCTATCATCTATTTGCATTATACAACAGGCAAACCGGCTGCGAGATGCGCAGGTGGTTGCCACCGGTGAAGGGGCTGTCAAGGTCATCACTGCCTCTCGCCTGTCTCCTTCGGAATATGAGTGGAAAGAGGATGGTCGCTCTCTGAAAAACCGGACAACACGATCAACACATGCACCTGCCCCTGCCCGGCGTTTCGCCAGTGGTGGCTCAGGTGGGCGGCAAACAACAGGCTGTCGCCAGGGGCGAGCAGGAAATAGCGCTCCTCCACCCGGTATTCAAGGTTGCCGGTGAGGCAGAAGACAAACTCGTGACCGGTATGAACCAGCGGTGCCGGGCCGCTGTCGGCGCCGGTCTCGAGGGTTAGCACAAAAGGTTCCACCCGGCCGGTGAATTTTTCTCCGCCCAATCCCTCCCAGGCGCCGCGTACGATCGGCAGGCGCGGGCGGTCAACGGCGCGCAGATATATCACCTGCTCTTTTTCCACGGGTGCGCCAAAGAAAGCCGTCACCGGTATATCGAGCGCATCCGCAAGTTTATACAGCGTGCTCACCGAGGGGGAGGACCTGCCCCTTTCGATCATGCTCAATGCGTTGGCTGAGAGCCCGCTGTTTTTTGCCAGGGCGCGCATCGAAATGTTGTGCGCCTCCCGCAACTGCCTCAATTTGGTGCCCACATCCACAGGATCTGTCCCATTCATTTGCCGCGCTTGAGCCTCTCGATGGGATTATATCATCCAGCCCGGGGAGGTCATCATGCTCCTCCTTGGCAAGCTCCCCCATGCATTCATGGGCATCAATATTATTTGTGCATTCAATGTAAGAAGCCATTACCCCCCTTTTCGCCTTACCTCCAGCACGGCGATCTTCGTCGAATGGTTGAAGGGTGCCGGGTCGGTGATGGGTGCACCGGCGTGCGTCTGCGTATAGCCGCAGAAATCCTCCGGCACCGGGATCAATTCCACGATCCGTAAGTACCCATCAGCACATAGGTCTTCCAGCGTCTGCAGGTAATCCCTGCCGCTCACAAATAGGGCATTGTTCACCGCCACCAGCCAGCCGCCATCATTGACCAGCGGGCGGATCTTGTTGATCAGCCGGGCGGAGTCCGTATTCAGGTCGAGCCTGCCTTTCTGGCTGGAGGCGAAAAAGGGCGGGTCCACCAGCACACAGTCGAACCGTTCCCCCGCTCGTTTGAACCGCCCCGCCTGCTCCCAGAAATCCCCGGCGATAAAATCCGACTTGTGGATGGCAAAACCGTTCAGGGCGTATGAGTCCCTGGCCAGGTTGAGGAACCGCCGATTCAGGTCCACCTGAACCACGCGCTGTGCGCCCCCGGCGCAGGCTGCCACGCCCAGGCTGCCGGTATAGGCGAAGGTGTTCAGCACGCTCTTGCCTTCCAGGTGCTGGCGCGCCCACAGGCGCATGAGGCGCGTGTCCAGGTACAGGCTGAGGTCCCGGTGCAAGTACAGGTCGAGGGCATACCAGACCCCGCCTTCCTGCACCTTCCGGTCAGGCGTTTCACCGAACAAAAGAACCCCGTTTTTTTCCCGGGCTGACGGGCTGTGGCGGGTTTTCAGGATACCGGTTCGCAGCCAGGGGAATTGTTGTTGAAAATATGCCTGCGCCTCCTGAACCAACGGCAATCCTTCTTCCGGCCTGCGGGCATAGTTCTGCAGGACGATGGTCGCCGCGTAGAGGTCCACCACCAGATCGGGGCAGCCCTCGCTGAATCCGTTGAACATCCGCAGGGCGGACCGGTGCCCGGCATCGAACAGGGGCGCACGCTGTGCAACGGCTTTTTCAAGCAGAAGAGTGAGTCTCTCGGTCAATGAATTATCTGCGAAAGGCGATGTGAGGGGGTGGTATTACCTTCCCCGCCAGGGGGGTCATTGACCTCCCAGCCAGGCCACTTCAATAACCTCAGCGTCGATGAAGCCGACCATTTCCAGGTCCCGGTAATACGCATCGAAGGTGGTCCGATAGAGGTTGTATCCGTAGGTGTCGGCATACGGAGCAAAGAAGAGCAGGTTGTTATGCTCGTCCCAGGTGGGTAAGCGGGCATTGTAATCGAAAATCTTGCCGATCTCGACCCCGGGCCCGGTGATCCATGCTCCTGCTTCGCTGTTATCCTCGCTGGTCCAGCCCCAGATGATCCCATACATATCCACATCCAGGCTGCCGGTATCCGCATTGATCGGGGAGTCCTGCTGGTCGTATTCACTTGTCCCGTAGGTGGAGAGCATCCCGTTCGCATAATAAACAGTGAAGAAAAATTCACCTGGCTCCACGTTATCAATTCTAGCGACCTGCTCCTGACTTACCTGAGTTGGAACCCGGTTCTCATTCGTCAGGAGATACAGCCCGGTGCTATCGGCAAACACCGCCGCCCCACGCCAGCTGTCGGTGACTGCCCCGATGATTGCGTCCTCGCTCAATAATGTGGTCTCAGTGGTGACCGTATCGAAGAGGCGCAGGTTCTTTGTCCCACCGCCACCCCAGGTGGAGAGCAGGCTGGTGGTGTCATCCAGCCAGCCAGCGATTTCCTCGGATCCTCCTCCCGGTATGTAAAGCTTGGTGACATTCGTCCCATCGCCGCGCGCCGACCAGACACCGGTGGTGTCGAATCCGGCTCCGACGCCAAAAAAGTCCGTCCCGAGATAGAGCAGGGTTTCCCCGTCCGGTGACCAGGATGGCCAGTAATTCTGGGCGTCGTCGGTGCTGACGCGCTTGACCTGTTCGGTCACGGTGTCGTAGATGTAAATCTCCGCGCTGGGTCCGTCCATCAGGCCCACGAAGGCCAGCCGGGTGCCGTCCGGCGACCAGGCATAGTTGTGCTCGTCGCGGACAGCCTGCAGGGCTGAATTTCCGAAATCTCCCGGTGAAGCATCCGTATAGGCTTCGGTTGCCGGGGAGGTCAGGTCGGTGATCTTGGTGACCGTCCCTTCAGGCAGGCTGAGCAGGTTGAGGGTCATGTGGTTCAGGTCATAGCTGGCGGGAGAGAGGAAGACCACCCTGTTCCCGCCCGGCTGGACAGCTGCATTCAGATTCCGGTTCCAGTAGTCCGCGTCTGTCAGTTGACCCATTCCACTGCCGTCGGCATTGGAGGCCCACAAGCCCTCGTTTGTTTCCACCAGCAGCCAGGGACCGGTCTCGTCGAGATTTGCCGGGCTGCTGATCGGCGTCTCCACGCCGGGCTGGGTGGTGTCGGTGGGGCTTTCAGGCGGAATTGTGTTGGTGGGTCTGTCGGGTGCAACCGTGGTGATGAAAGGGGCGGGCGGGGTGGGTGATGTGCTGGTTGGGAAGATATTAGAAGGCAGGCACAGACAGCTTAGGCTCACGATCACCAGAAGGATAAGGAATATTACGAATCTCGAATGATGCCGTGCAAGTTTTCCAGTCATTGATTTTTCCTCTCTCATATATTATTGTTTGCTCTCTTCCCGCGATCATTGACCTCCGAGCCAGGCAACCCCGATAACTTCAGCGTCCATAGATCCGACCACTGCCAGGTCCCGATAGTAAGAGTCGAAGGTGGTGCGATAGAGGTCGTATCCGCTCCCGCCTTTCGAGGCAAAGAAGAGCAGATTGTTATGTTTATCCCAGATGGGCAAGCGGGCACTTCCATCGAAAATTTTGCCGATCTCGATCCCGGGCCCGGTGATCCAGACGCCCGGCTGGAAGTCCATTTCGCTGGTCCAGCCCCAGATCCATCCATACATGGCCACATCGAGGCTGCCAGGAT
>Ga0315295_10005778_pt1 | contig 10567 bp, 11 predicted proteins | sample YL17G14_0_MG_FD_204453 | JGI IMG/M metagenome (GOLD analysis project Ga0315295, IMG submission 204453) | Sediment microbial communities from Yellowstone Lake, YNP, Wyoming, USA - YL17G14_0 | ecosystem: Environmental > Aquatic > Freshwater > Lake > Sediment | place: USA: Wyoming | collected...
GGCGGTGATCCAGGTGCAGTCCATCACGGCAATGGGAATGCCGGTCTCCGGATCGTTCAGGATGAGCAGGCCGCTGATGTAGGGCAGGCCGCGGCTCGCATTCCCCGGATAGCCGCTCACCCACTTAATCCCCGCCGATCTCATCGCCGGGATATATGCCGGCATGGCATGGATGAAAGCGTCAGGCAGGGGATGGATTCCGGGCTTGGGCGGCATCTCCACCCTGCCGTTGCCCTTCTCCCTGAAAGCCTCCTCCAGCAACCGGATGATCGACCGCATATCGAGACCCACCTGCTCAACTTCTGCGCGCGAGAGATACAAAAAATCATTCGTTGGCATACCCGCTCCTTCGCTGTTTGATGATTGTCACTTGCAACCCGCACTCATTATACAAACAAGCGCCCAAAAAACAAGCTGCATTTCCCCCTCTTGACGAAAGAACATATGTTCTATATAATCAACTCGATGCTGCAACCCTTCCAGGACCTGTTTGCCCGACTGCGGCTGAACCTCGCGCCCCCCGAACCCTCCTTCCGCCTGGAGCCCACCCTGCGCGCCGCCCTGCTCCAGCTTGCCGAAAAAGAACACCGCCCCCCGCAGGAACTCCACGCCGACCTGCTCGCCTCCGCCCTCGCCCAGCGCCAGGCGCACACCGACCTGGTCCGGCGCTGGCAGTCGCTCTCGCCGCGCGAGCAGGAAGTGGCCGCCCTCGCCTGCCGCAACTACACCAACCGGCAGGTGGCGGCCCGCCTGGGCGTCTCGCCCGAAACGGTCAAGACCCACGTGCGCAACACCCTGGTCAAATTCAACCTGCACGGCAAGTCTGAACTGCGCATGGCGATCGGCGAATGGGATTTCTCCGAGTGGGATTAGCCGCGACGACTTTCTGCCGTCGCTGGCAGTCCCAGCGACACGAGTCGCTGGGGTTAGCTGAGGCGACCCTAGCTGCGGTGCCGCCTCAAGTCGTCGCCACGGTCCCTGCACCAACTTGAAGCAATCTCGTCTATAAACAATCCCCCCAATCAACGAAAATGGGGGGAAAAATATCTAAGCGAAAATCGTACCGCGCTAGCGCGGGATCGCCTCCCACACCCGTGCAGCATACTCGTTCATCACCATCCGCACGCTGCCCAGGGTCGCAAAACGCGTCACCGTCACCCCCCAGTAATAACTCCCATCCCCGATGAACCGGGCGATGATATAGGTCTTATCCGTCGTCGTCAGATTATCCTCCACCCTGCCCATCCCCACCCGATTGCTCGCCTTCGCCGCCAGTTTCATTACTGTCGAAAAGCGCGCCGCCGCCTCCGTCGAATCATAGGCCGGGTCATCCGACCCCCCGGCGATGGAGATACCGTCCATCCCCACCACCTCCGTCGAGATCAAGTCCGCGCCAAATTCCATCCGGAACTGCTGGATCACCGCATTCAGCCTGGTCGGGGATTGCTCCACCCTCGCAGGTACCACCTCCGCTGCCGGGCTGGGAGAAGGGGCGGGTGCCATTTCCACATTCGGGATAGGTGGAGGCGCAGAAATGGGAGCAGGAATATCCGCCACGGAAGGAGCCACTTCTTGTGCCACCACTGGAACGGACTCCAAATATTCCTCCAGCACAGGTAAGGGCGCCGTATCCATCACCCGCTCTGGATCGGGTGTCGGGATTGGCGCAGGTTCCGGCGCATGCTCAGACTCTCGTACAGGCAGGGTCCCAGGCTCCACGGCCGGCTCCGGGCCAAAGGTCGTTTCTGGCACTATCTCAGGTGCAGGCTCCGCTTTCGCTGCCGGTACAGGCACCTTCGGCTTGGGCGGTGGACCAAAGATCTTACCGTGAGCCATCGCATCCTCCTTTCATTCCCAACCATCTATTACTTTGAGACAGCTTTCCAGTTTCATTGCTGCACACCTGTCCCAAGGTCATTTCGGGATCGCCTTCGCCAGTCGCTCTGCATAGATTCTGCTGATCAAACGCATATTCCCTAAATTGCCCGTCTTGCGGTTTGCAGCAATGCTCAGGTAATATTGCTTCTCCGACAGAAACCGCATCAGAATAAATGCATTTTCCGTAGTCGTCAGGTTATCTTCGATCACCCCCACACCCAATTTCTCCACCGACACATCCACCAGTTTCAGCAGCATCGTCAACTGGGCGCTGATCGTCTCCGGATCAGCCGATCGGTCGCTCGTGTGCGAAGCGATGTTAAAACCGTCCATCCCCACCAGCGCGCTCGCCACGTAACCGGTCACCTCCCGGCTCATCTCCTTTAAAATATCATCCAGTTCCGCCATCTTGCTCCCCTCCTCTGACCGCTGGGGCTCCGAACCGCTGGCAGCTGTGTCAACGACGCGAGGCGTCGACCCGTCCTGCTGCGCGGGTTTCGGTTCCACCACAGCGTACACATCTTCCAGGAGCCGCGCCCCCTCCAGCAGCAGCCCCGGCCAGCTGCGTGTCACCGTTTTCACTTCCGTCCGGATATCCGTTTTCACCTCGAACGTCCCCTGGTTCCAACCCAGCACCTTGTACACCACCTCGTCGCCCATCTGGTCACCCAGCACGGCGTGCACAACGCTGCCGTCAATGAGATAAACGCTCGCCTGCTGTCCGCCGTGTTCAAACTTCAATCGCGCCGTCCGGCGTTCCTGGTTGAATTGACCGATCAGGTCAGCTGCGCTTGAATCCTGTAGACTGCCCTTCGCTTCGTTTCCCACTTTCGCCTTGGCTTCCGTCATCGCAACCCCTCCTTTCCCTGAATGTTTGTCTTGCTCACCAGCCAGCACACCCGGTCGCGCCCGTCCCGCCTGCCGGGAACTCCCGTCAGGATACTCTCCTCACAAGGGACGAACAACCTCCACATCTCGGGCATATGCCTCATTTCCAAGACAAAATTATAACTGAGAAAGTCATGGAAAACCTTTTCCCCGCCTTTCGACCGATTTACAGTTTTGTCATGTGGTGCACAGCGAAGTGAAGCTACATAACACCAGACCGGCGACATGAGTAACCGATGTTTCCTCGCGCTGTCAGCAAAACAAGCGTCATGAGTTGCTGAAAATCCATTTCAATCCCCCTGCCACACCCCCCTTACCACCCTCGTCAGTGCCTCGATCCCCTTCCAAAGTGGATTGATATTAATGAATTCGCGCGTGCTGTGCGCCCCGCCCCCGCTTGTCAAACCCAGCGCCACCGCAGGCAGGCCCAGGCTCAGCGGCCAATTCGCATCCGTCGATCCCGTGCTCAAATGCGGGTGAACCCCCACCCGCCTCAGGCTCTCCTCGCACAGCCTCACCAGCAGATGCTCTTTCGAAAGTTCCCCCCACGGACGGTCACCGATCCCCTCCATCTCAATGCTCCCCCCGGCACCGATATGGGTGCGGGCTGCCTCCACCTCCCGCTCCACCTCTCCTGTCAGTGCCTCCAGCGACTGCGCACTCTCTGAGCGCAGGTCCAGCTCCAGCATTGCCTCCGCCGCGATCGTATTCACCGACCACCCGCCCGAGATCACTCCGATGTTCAGTGTCGTGCGGGCTGGGGCGGACCCGTCCCGCTGTCGCGCAGCACTTCGTGCCGAGTCAGCCCCTGTCCCTTCGACCAACCCAGCCAGCCGCGCCCCCAGCCTCATCAACTCGTGCACAGCTGACGGTTCCCCCGCATCGATCCAAGAATGACCGCCCGCTGTCCGCACTGTGATCCGCCTCCTCCGCACCCCCAGCCCTCGGTGGTAGACATGCCCCAGCCCGATGCCCTCCAGGGCGACATATGCACACGGGCTGCTACCCCTCCTTCCGTCCGCTGTGCCCTTAAAAAACTCCACCACCGCCCGCATCCCGTCCAGATTCCCCAATCCCTCCTCACGGACATTCGCCACCAGCCACAGATCACCCGGCAGCCTTACCTGCCCTTCTCCCAGGTTCCACAACAACCCGAACAGCCCCGCCACTCCAAGCGCATTATCCCCAATCCCCGCCCCAGATACTTTTCCGGTCAACCGCGGCACCGATGTGAGGCGCCGGGTTGAAGGCCCAATGCGAGTCGTCAACCCCTCGCGCGCCACCGTCAGATCCGCGTCCATCTGGAAGACAGTATCCAGGTGTGCACTCACCACCACGCATCTGTCCTGTCCCTCGCCTGCCACCCGCGCCAGAACATTCCCCGCTCCATCCAGCCGCACATCACCAGCCGGGATTCCTTCCTCCACAAAACGCCTGCGTACGAACTCAGCCCGTGCCCCCTCATGAAAGGTCGGCGCCGGGATCTGCTGGATCGCAATCGCCAGGTCAATAATGCGTGTGATCAGGTCCTCATTCATCCTACTCCTCCCTCACCAGCCCCCGCAGCGAGTCCAGCCGTCTCTGCGCCAGCCCTGGCAGCGCCTCCAGCGCATGGAACACCCCGCTGCCCTCGATCGTCAGCGAAGCGGAAACACATCCTTGCAGCGCACCCTGCAGCGGGTCAAACGTCCGCTGATACCCCGCCAGGAACCCGCCGCAGAATGAATCCCCTGCCCCATACGGATCTGCCACCCGCGCCGGGTAAGCCGGCACTTCCCAGTGCCTCCCCGACACAGAGTCGAACAGCCATACCCCGCGCGCCCCGCGTTTCACCACCACGAACTCGCAACCAAACCCCCCCAGTGCCTCCGCCATCTCCCAGATGTCGTCCGTTTGCCCCCAAAACAAACCGCGCAACTCCTCCTCGCTGGGCAGGAAAGCCGTCAACCCCCGCAGCAGGACGCGCACTTCCTCCATCCGCCGGTTAGTCATATACGCCGCTTCCGGATCCAGCGTCAGGGTGGTCACACCCGCCTGACGGAACGTGGAACTCAAGCTGCAGCCGCTCAGGTAATCAAGCGGGCAAATGTGCGCCGCGCGTGCATGCAAGTAATCCTGTGGAATATCCTGCGGCCGCGGCGCTGCTGGATGGATCCCCTTGAGACTGGCCTCGCCCTCCTCCACCTGGTAACCAAGCAAGCTCTTCGGGAACGGCAGCCCCAGCCGGGCAAAATGGGACACCGGGTTTCTGTGCGACACCCGCTCCTCTCCCAGGGTCGCTCCTCCGCCTGAACCGGAAGATAGAGGCGGTACAACCGGGTTGTTTCTCGAGCCGCCTGATCCACCCCCGCCGGGCAGAGCCGCCCGGAAGTACCGCACATCAAGAGCTTCCGCCAGGATATGGATGCCGCGCGTGTCCCAACCGTGGGATTGGAACGAATGCAGCCATTCTTCAGGATAATCCTCCCCCGCCCGTGCCAGCAAGCCCACCTTCCCATCCATCTCCCACCCCGCCAGCCCTGCCGCAGCGTACAGCAGACTTCCACCCGGGATATCCAGCTGCGGCCGTCCCTCCTCAGGCAGCAGGTAATCCCGCTGCAACCGCCCGGCAAACAAAAAAGCTGGATAATTCTGATCCTTCAATTTCATCCTGGACTAATTCTATCATCGTCTCCGAGCCGGGGTTTGGCTGAGGTGTTATTCGCGCAACATCACCGGAGCGAAGTGTAGGAGACAAACCGCCGGGTGTGTTGCCTGAATGAAGTACTGTTTACAAAGCAATCTTGTCCAAGAACTCCCCCCATGTAAATGAAATGGGGGGAGTGAAGGGATTCGAAGAAATGGATCGATCAGAGAAGGAGGTTACGGGCTGCAGGCTCCCCCCGGCTGGGCATTCGCCGGGCAGGGGACCACGCATTCCAGGTTCTGGGTGATCTGGTTCACCACGTAGCAGCCGGTCGCCACGGTCGGCGTTGGCGGTGGTGGCGCGACATAGACCACCGGTAGACTGCTAAAATCGGTGCCCGGCTCGAAGAGCGAGTCCGCCGCCCAGCAGTTCCCCGTGCCGTCCGGGCGCTCCACCTGCAGCCAGGTGCCTTCTGCGTTGCGCCCGCTCACCTTCACGGTCGTGCCTGCATCCATGATCGCCAGGAGACTGTACAATGTCCCCGGTCCGCTGCGGCAATTGCCGGTCTCCGCGAAACGGGCGCTGATCAGCGTGGAACCAACCTCGATCGGGGTGGGTGAAGGAACGTATGGGGTTGGGGCAGGAGGGGCGTCGCGGCATACTTTACCGTAGGGAACTCCAGAGTACTGTATGAATTCAAAGGGATCGGAAAAGGGTCCCACCGTTTTACCAACCATGGCCGCTACCTGCCATTTACCCCGTTGGCAAGGTTCTAAGTATATTTTAAATGTTTCCCTTCCTTCTGCACCGTGTACTATCTGGTCACCGCCTGCAACGCCAGACGCCTTGAACTTGTAGCCTTCTGGAATGCAGCCTCCAGTGTATATCCATCGAAAATAGCGCGTATCAGTGTAAAAAGAGTCGCCATTCCCGGGCTCCACCAGGGTTGGTGCGATCAACTCGTCTGCTTTGCAACTCGGGCCGGTATAAAAAACATTCTCGTAAGACTTGGGTCCCTCTTTTCCACCGCTGATGGCTGAAACGCTCCATCGATACGCCCTGCCCGGCTCCAGCGATTTGGCAGGGGTCCAAAGGCCGCCCGCACCGATTGGGGTCGTTTTAGCACCCATGTCTTCCCGATAGTACGGGTCGATGGCAAGATAAACCCTGTACTTCTCCGGGGCGCAGGTTGCATCCGGGTAAGACCAGGTCAGGGCGGGTGAAATGCCTTCCACAGATTTATTATCCGGCGAGACTAATTCCGGCGGCTTGAGCGACTCTGGAGAACAGGAGGCTTTCTTTGCCCCGCAGCCTGCCAGGATCAATATTAGACTGAATTCCAATACGAGAATCAGGCGCATATTTTTCATCGGCTTCTCCTTTGGTTTCCACATCATATCATGAAATTGTTCCTAATATTATGATTAATATCTGATTGAACAGGTTTATCCCAATATTTTCCCCCATCTGATGACTGGTACACAGCGATGTATTCCCAGGTTTTGACCTATAATGATTTGGATACCGGGTCAAGCTTGTGGGCGGTCGACCGATTCGTACCGCATGGACATGTTGATCCACTGCCCGGCATATTCTTTATATTGATCATCGCACGCAGTAAACATCTGCCCTTGTCTGGTTGATGCATCGGTCATAGAAATTACTTGATACTTGGAGAAGCATGTCTATTGATGAGATCTTTCAATCTTTCCCGCAGTTGGAAGCAAGGAATCTGGTTCTGCGAAGATTGCAGGGTTCAGATTCGGACGCCATATTCAAGATTTTGGCCGACAACGAAGTGACCAGGTATTACGATGAAGCCTCTTTCACGGCAATCTCTCAGGCAGGCAGCCAGATCGAAGCCTGGGAGAATGGCTTTGTCAACAAGCGCTGCATCCGTTGGGGGATAGCCCGGAAAGCCGATGGCGGGATTATCGGTTCGTGCGGTTATTACGGGTTCCATCCCTGGCATAAGCGCGCCTCCATTGGATACGAGTTGGCACGACCATTTTGGCGTCAGGGCATCATGACCGAAGCATTGGATGCCATCCTGGACCTTGGATTTAATAGAATGGAATTGAACAGGATTGAAGCTGTGGTGATGCCTGAAAATAGTGCCTCCATAAAACTACTTGAGAAACTTGGATTTCATAATGAAGGCCTGTTGAAAGAATATGAGAACTGGGGAAGCAAAGGTTTTACAGATCTTTGTATGCTCTCATTGTTGAGAAAGTCATGGAAAGAACCTTTAAAAGAGTAAAATTCACCTGGCACATCCTCCCCTGGTCGCCTGCGTGCACGGCACCGCAAGCCTCGGCACCAAAAAACCGGTATAGGGCTGCGTCAGCCGATCCCTCTCTTCAATGTTATGGAGCATGCTGAATGTGCAAAAAATTCTCGAATTGGTTACACAGCGTATCGAAAGGTTGGGTTGTTTTACTGACTTTGCTCATCTTCCTGTTGTTCACTGCGTTGGTTTTGCCTGCCCAATCCTCAAAAGCGGGCTTGTATGCCAGGTCCGCCGGATCACCTGACACGTCGTTTTTCTACACGCCGGATGATCTGTATAAGATGGCCGGAGCATATGGCGATACCGGTCGCGCGGACTACATCACAGCAAGGTTTACCTTTGATTTGATCTGGCCTTTGGTTTATACAATATTCCTCGTTGCTGCCATCGGCTGGTTTTGCCAGAAGATCTTCCCACTGGACAGCAAGTGGCAGCAGTTGAATGTGGTACCGGTAATGGGGGCGCTGTTTGATTATCTGGAAAATATATCTGCATCACTTGTGATGGGTCGGTTTCCAGGTCGCACACCGGTGGTTGATACGCTCGCTCCTGTTTTCACGATGGTTAAGTGGATTCTCGTAGTAGGTAGCTTTGTGCTGTTAATGGTGTGCGCGGGGATCGCAGGTTGGCGGTGGATAATGGCGGGAAGGCGCAAGCGATAAGGGTTCATTAACCTCTGTGTACTTCCTCGAAAGCTCAGGATACTATGAAAAAGAGACTTCTATTCGTTTGTTTTGCGGCATCGCTCCTGGGAATATCCAGCTGCGGACCCGGACCACGATCCACTCCTACCCCCTCGCTTATCTTCTCCGCTACACCCATGGACACGGTTTCCAGGCCAATGGTATCCCCCGCAGAGACACCTGTCTCTCTGCCCACTACTCAGGTCAAACGGATCCCGGTGATCTTCGATGATGACGGGAGTCCGGATGGGACGACAGCGCTGTTCTACTTGCTAAGTCATCCAGGAGTTTCCATCGAAGTCATCAATATTTCCTACGGCGAAGCACACCCGTTGGTCTACATCCAGCATATCGGGCGCAAGCTGGATGAACTGGGAATCCATGACATTCCCCTTGCCGCCGGACAGGACGCGCCTCTGGCGGGCAGCAACGCATTCCCTGAAGAATTGCGTCAGGGTGCTGACAATTTCTGGGGTCTCCCGATACCAAACGCAGGGAAGGTGTATCTTTTCCATAACGCTCCCGCATATCTGGTTTGGATCCTCAACCAGGCTTCCGCTCCTGTCACCATCTTTATCAGTGGCCCCTGCACCAATCTGGCGCAGGCCCTGCGACTTGATCCGGGTATCCGGAAGAACATTGCTGCTGTGTACATCATGGGTGGTGCTGTGAATGTTCCCGGCAACATCTATGAACTGCTTTCCAATTCTGGCAACACTGTAGCGGAGTGGAATATCTACGCAGACCCACAGGCGGCCAGTGAAGTATTCGAGTCCGGTCTGGATATCTACCTGGTACCCCTTGACGCCACGAACCAGGTGACGATCGGCAGGCAGGATACCCGCCAGTGGCGCCTGGGCGGGGGATCCGCCAACTTTGCTGCAGATATCTACGACTTGCTTTTGACCAGCTGGGGGGCGGAGAACGCTGCCATTTGGGATCTGATGACTGCTGTCATCATGGTCAAACCCGACTTATGTGTCTTTCAACCACTCCATTTGAAAGTCATCACAGACGAGGGATTTACTTCCGGGTGGACTGTCATTGTCCCCAATGAGGAACCGAATGTCCATGTTTGTTTGCAACCGGACGTCCAGCTTATCAAGCAGACGCTGATTGATGTCTTTTCGAGTAGTCGGTAATTACATAGAACGGAGTCACACCCAACTCCCGGCTCCACCGCTCATGCAGTCAGTGGCTCGCTGCCAAAAAGCAAGCTATAATACAAAAGATCTCCCCCGCCAATTTTGTGAACCTGTAGCCCGCTCTTCATTAAGAGCAATGAACACAGAAATCAAGGATCCCCGTGCACACAATCGACCGTCTTGAGAAATGGAGCAAATCCTTATGGCTGCTCATCGGATTTGTTCTCATCCTTGGATTGGGCCTGCTTGATTTTCTGACAGGATACGAATTCTCCTTCTCCCTGTTCTATTTGCTGCCAATCTCCCTGGTCGTCTGGTTTGCTGGCAGGCTGCTCGGGGTTGCGGCATCCATAGCCAGTGCCGTTGCCTGGCTTCTCGCGGATATATTATCCGGAAATCATTACTCATCTCCCATCATTTACTTCTGGAACACCGCTATCAGGTTTGGCTTCTTTCTTATCGTTACATTGCTTTTGGCAGCCCTGAAAAAAGCACTCGAACGTGAAAAGGTTGTGTCCCGCACGGACCGTTTGACAGGTGCCGCCAGCGTGGATTTCTTCTACGAGTTGTTCCAGGCCGAAATATACCGCTTTCAAAGAAATCAACACCCTTTCACATTGGTCTATATTGATCTGGATAATTTCAAAGCCGTGAATGATCAGTTTGGCCACAGCGTGGGGGATATGGTTCTGCGCTCCGTCGTCAGCCAGTCGAGGAACGTCTTGCGGAAAACAGATATTGTTGCCCGTTTGGGCGGCGATGAGTTCGCCATCCTCTTTCCGGAAACCGATCAAAAAACTGCCCAGGCGCTCATTCCAAGGATCCAGCAGGGTCTTCTCGCTGAAATGAAAAAGAGCAATTGGCCGGTGACATTTTCCATCGGGGCAATAACCTTCCTCGCCACCCCGGGCACAATAAATGACCTGATTAAAATGGCAGATGATCTGATGTACACGGTAAAGAATGACGGAAAGAATGCCATCGGTTACTCGGTCTATTCGGGCTGACCCTGGATTCTGCAATTCCCGAGCCAATCCTGTGAAAAACCGGGAAAGGA
>Ga0315295_10005780_pt1 | contig 10565 bp, 8 predicted proteins | sample YL17G14_0_MG_FD_204453 | JGI IMG/M metagenome (GOLD analysis project Ga0315295, IMG submission 204453) | Sediment microbial communities from Yellowstone Lake, YNP, Wyoming, USA - YL17G14_0 | ecosystem: Environmental > Aquatic > Freshwater > Lake > Sediment | place: USA: Wyoming | collected...
GTCATTCCGGCGAAAGCCGGAATCCAGTGTTTTTAAGACCTTACGAACTTGCTGGACCCCGGTTTTCACCGGGGTGACGGCTGAAATTTAATTTTTTCACACCTTCCCCCCTCCGAGGGGGAGGGTTGGGGTGGGGGGGCAAAGGACACCAGGGGTGAAGTCCTGTGACCATCGAAAAACCCCTATTGCCCTTTAAATGCAGGGGCGAAAACGAAATTTCGGAGAATATTTTTGCAACTACTGAGTAGACCTGACATCTATTATCCTGTTGACGAAAGTTCGACCATTTTATATATTACCTTTCGTCTTCATTCCCTATTGTTAAAGGAGATTTGAAAGCATGAAGGAATTTTCCTCCGAGCGGGCCCGAAGCTTCACAGAATCGGTCATCCGCGACATGACCCGCGTCTGCCTCAGGCATCACGGAGTAAACCTGGCTCAGGGTTTCCCAGATTTCGCGGCGCCGACGGAGATCAAGGAGGCGGCGGTTCAGGCCATCCACGCAGATATAAACCAGTACGCGATTACCTGGGGGACGCCGGCTCTGCGTCAAGCGATTGCGGAGAAATTTTCCAGGTACAATGGTGTGGGCATGGATCCGGAAAAAGAAATTACGGTCTGCTGTGGATCGACCGAGTCCATGATCGCTTCCCTGATGGCCATGGTGAATCCCGGGGAAGAAGTCATCGTCTTCGAGCCTTTCTACGAGAACTATGGCCCGGACACGATCCTTTGCGGGGCCGCCCCGCGTTTCATCACCCTCCATGAACCGGACTGGCACTTCGATGAGCGGGAACTGGCCCGAACTTTCAACAACAAAACCAAGGCCATCGTCATCAACACTCCCAACAATCCAACGGGGAAGGTCTTCTCCCGCGAGGAACTGCAGTTTATTGCCGACCTCTGCCTGAAATGGGGCGTCGTAGCTGTGACCGACGAGATCTATGAGCATATCCTCTACGATGGGGCCAGGCACGTCAGCATTGCCTCCCTCCCGGGCATGCGCGACCAAACCATCACCATCAATTCAATCTCCAAAACTTACAGCCTCACAGGATGGCGGGTAGGTTGGGCCGTGGCCTCAGCAAAGCTGACCGGCTCCATCCGCAAGGTTCACGATTTCCTGACTGTGGGAGCGGCTCATCCCTTGCAGGAAGCCGCAGCGGTGGGGTTGGGAATGGAATCCAGTTATTACCAGACTCTGGCTGAAGAGTATCGGGAGCGGAAGGATTTTCTCCTGAAGGTGCTGGGGGATGTTGGCTTCCGAGTCTACCGCCCCAATGGAGCATACTACATCATGACCGACGTGGCCCACTTTGGATTCCGGGATGATGTGGAGTGTGCTTTTTATTTAGTGGAAAAAATTGGAGTGGCCACTGTACCGGGAAGCTGTTTCTACAGCCACCCGGAACGGGGGAAGACGAAAGTGCGTTTTGCTTTTCCCAAAAGGATGGAAACCCTGCAACAGGCTGCCGAGAAACTGAAGAAGTTTAAGCCGAAATAAGAGAACCGAATAAGCGGCGAATCGGTGATTGGATGATTGGGAGAAGTATTAAAATCCTTTCTCCGTTTCTCCCCGTCTCCGCGTCCCCGCGTCTCCCTATCCCCCCCTCTCCCCGTCTGTTTTCATCGTTTCGTCCGGATGCGGATTTTTTTGTCCTTGCGCCACTCGTAGACGACCGGGCTAGCTACGAAAACGGAAGAATATGTGCCAATGACCACCCCAATGAGCAGGGCGAAGGAGAAGTCATGGATGACCTCTCCCCCGAAGAAAAACAACGCCAAGCAAACCAGGAAGACGGTGCTGGAGGTGACGATGGTGCGGCTGAGAACTTCATTGATGCTGCTATTCATCACCTCCCCCAGAAGGTCCTTGGGGCGCAAACGGAGATTTTCGCGGATGCGGTCGTAGACGACCACGGTATCGGTCAACGAATAGCCGGCCAGGGTAAGCAGGGCAGTGACCAGGAGGAGGTTCACTTCTTTCCCCAGGATGAAGAAGACTCCGAGGACGGACAGGACGTCGTGAAAGGTGGCCATGGCCGCCGCCACGCCGAAAGAAAACTCGAAGCGCCAGGCCAGGTAAATGATCATGCCGATGGCCGAGAGGATCACCGCGATGAGGGTATCATGCTGCAAGTTTTTACCGACCTTTGGGCCGATCTCCGTGGTGCTGTCCACCGCGAATTTATTGTCGGCGAACTCCTTGGCGAAGATGGCCAGGATCTTGTCGGCCACCCTTTCTCCGGCCACGGCCTTCTTGATCTGGATGAGGAGCTTGTTCCCTTCGGTGAACTGCTGGAGCTCGCTGTCCTTGAAGCCGTTGACATCCAGGGCATGGCGGGCCTTATCCAATTGGAAGGGCTTTTCAAATTTGAGCTGGACAGAGGTCCCTCCCGCAAAGTCAATCCCCAAGTTGGCCTGGCCACGGATCAGTTGAACCAAAGCAATGACCCCCAGGGTGACCAGGATGGCGGAAAGCAAGAAGGCATATTTCCGCAGCCCGATAAAATCAATATTCGTTTTGCCTAAGAGTTCGATGCCCATCTAAGGGTTCCTTTCTTTCATCAGATGCTCAGGGTCTTGAGCTGCTTCTTGAGGTTGATCCAGTCGAAGATAACCTTCGTGCCGATGAGGGCTGAAAAGAGGTTGATGATCACGCCCAGGCTGAGGGTGACGGCAAACCCCTTGATCGGGCCGGTGCCGAACTGGAAGAGGACCACGGCCGTGATCAGGGTGGTGACGTGGGAGTCGATGATGGTAAAGAGGGCTTTATCGTAGCCAGCGTCCACCGCGGCCCGGATGGTCTTTCCCAGCCGTAACTCTTCGCGGATTCTCTCGAACATCAGGACGTTGCTGTCCACGGCCATCCCGATGGCCAGGATGATTCCGGCGATGCCGGGTAGGCTGAGGGTGGCCCGCATGGAGGCCAGGGCTCCCATGAGGTAGATGATGTTCAGGACCAAAGCCCAGTCTGCGATCAGGCCGGAAAGACGATAGTAAACGGCCATGAAAATCACCACCAGGACGGACCCGATGATGGCCGCGCGCATTCCCTTGTCGATGGAGTCCTGGCCGAGCGTGGGACCGACCGTGACGTTCTGGATGATTTTCACCGGGGCCGGCAGGGCTCCAGCCCGCAGGACGATGGCCAGGTCCGAAGCCTCTTCCGGGGTGAAGGACCCGCTGATCTGGGCCTTGCCCCCGCTGATGCGTTCCTGGATCACCGGGGCGGAGTAAACGTTGTTGTCCAGGACGATGGCCAGGCGCTTCTTTACGTTCTCCGCGGTGATCTGGTCAAAAAGCCTTGCTCCGCGAGCATCAAAATCTATAGAGACGTAAGGTTCATTGAAGTCAGACTTGATGCGCATGCGGGCATCCGTGAGCACGTCGCCGGTCATCAAAGAGCGCTTTTTCAGAAGGAAGGGACGGCGGGTGACCACGCCCGTCTCTTTGTCCGCAGCCTTCTGGTAAAGGACCTCATCTCCCGGAGGAATGTTCCCTTTGAGCGCATCCTCCAAGCTATTCTCGTCATCCACCAGTTTGAATTCCAGCAGGGCGGTGCGGCCGATCAGCTCAATGGCCCGCTGGGGATCTTTGATGCCCGGGAGCTGGACGAGGATCTGATTCTCCCCCTGGGGAGCGATTACGGGCTCCGATACCCCGAACTGGTCGATGCGGTTGCGGATGGTCTCCAACCCCTGGCGGATGGCCGAGTCCTCGATAGACTTGACTTCTTTGGTGTTCATCTCCAGGAGGTACTGGAACTTTCCTTCTTTTTCGCGGAAGGAGGCGACCCTCAGGTTGGAGTACTGGTCGGAGCGAATCTGGCTGAAGCGGTCGTTGGCCTTGCTGTCCGGCAGGAGAATGGAGACCTTCCCGTCGGGGGTTCGTTCCACCTGATTGAAGGGGATGTCCTTCTTCGTCAGGGCATCTTTGATGTCGCTGGCGTACTTGTCCATGGCGCTTTCGACCGCCTTCTGCACTTCCACCTCGAGCAAGAGGTGCATTCCCCCGCGGAGATCTAACCCCAGGTGAATCTTCTCCGAGGGCATGACCTTTGTCCACCACTTGGGGAGAGGGTCAATGAGGGTTGGGACGAGAAAGAGGATCGAAAGGGCCAGGAAGAAGACGATCAGCCCGCCTCGCCACTGGATGCTTCTCCACATATTTTTATCTCCTTTGGGGCTGGGAAACAAACCGGATGGAACGCAATATTCAGCGACCTTTTTGGGGAATTTTGCCGCCTACCCTTCCGTTTCCATCCGCAGTCCGGTTAAAGCAATTGCACCCGGTTAATAGACCTGAACATTGCAAAAAACACATTAAAAACATCACCCCCACCCTCCCCCCTCCGAGGGGGAGGGGAGGGTGGGGGGGCAAAGGACACCAGGGGTGAAGTCCTGTGACCATCGAATAAACCGTTATTGCCCTTTACAGGCAGGGGCGAAAACGAAATTTCGGAGAATATTTTTGCAACTACTGAGTAAACAGAGCATACCGGCATTTTAAAAGATGTATTCCAGGTAGCGGTCGGCCCGCTTGATGGTACGCATCACCCTTGGGGTTTCCCTTGAGATGATGGACGGTGACCACGCCCATGGCTTCTTTCAGACCGGATTTTTGACTACCCCAGCGATGGAATTGCGGGCCACCTTGATGCGCACCTTCTCGGCAATCTCCAGCGTGACCACCGTGTCCGTGATTCCCGTGATGGTCCCATAGATTCCCGAAGAAGTCACGACGGTCTCGCCCTTCTGGAGGCTGGCCAGGACCTGGCGGTGAGCCTTGGATTTCTTCTGCTGCGGCCAGATCAGAAGAAAATAGAAGACCACGAACATCAAAATCAGGGGAAGAAAACTTCCCAGCCCGCCGGCTCCACCGCCCACTCCGGGCAGCCCCCCCATTGCGTAGGCTAAATCATTAAACATCGAACTTCCCTCCTTGTTGGTTTTTCAGATTCATTCGCCAAGATTCTAAAGACTCTCCGATCCCTCAAAAGAGATTCTCTTCCGGGAGGCGCGGCTGGAATAGAGTTCCTCCCGCTGCTCCGAGGCTTCTTCTTTCCCGGAAGGCCACTGGGAGTTGAAATCTTGAATAAACCCGGCCAGGCGATCCTGGGCCACGGCCTGCCTTATATCGCTCATGAACTTGAGATAGAAATGGAGATTATGGATCGTGTTCAGGCGCAACGCCAGAATTTCTTCGGCCAGGTAGAGATGCCGGAGGTAGGCCCGGCTGTAATGGCGGCAGGCATAGCATGAGCAGCCCGGCTCGATGGGCAACGAGTCTCCGGCATATTGCGCATTTTTGATGACGATTCTCCCGGAGTGGGTGAAGAGAGTCCCGTTGCGGGCATTCCGCGTGGGCAGCACGCAATCGAACATATCCAGGCCGTGTCGCACCCCTTCCAGAATGTCTCCGGGCATGCCTACGCCCATGAGGTAGCGCGGCTGGCCTTCAGGGAGCAGAGGAGCCGTCGCGGCCACAACCTGGAACATCATCTCCTTGCTCTCCCCTACACTCAGGCCCCCTATGGCGTACCCTTCGAAGCCGATTTCGGCGAGCGCCTCAACGCTCTTCCGTCTAAGGTCGGAATACATCCCTCCCTGGACGATGCCGAAAAGAGCCTGGCCTGGAACCCGATGGCCATCCTTGCATCGCCGGGCCCAGTGGAGGGTCAGTCTTAGGGAGCGCTCCGCTTCTTCGTGGGAAGCCGGGTAAGAAGTGCATTCGTCCAGGCACATGATGATGTCCGCCCCCAAGGCCTCCTGGATTTCGACGGCCTTCTCCGGGGTGATAAAATGCCGCGAGCCGTCGAGATGAGACTGGAATTGGACCCCTTCTTCAGCAACCTTGACCAGGGAGTTGAGGCTGAAAACCTGGAATCCTCCGCTGTCTGTAAGCAGAGGGTAGTCCCAATTCATGAACCGGTGCAGCCCGCCCATCCGCTGGATTCGCTCGTGTCCGGGCCTCAGGTACAGGTGGTAGGTGTTGGAAAGAATGACCTCCGCTCCCACCTCCCGAAGCTCCTCCGGGGTCATGGCTTTGACCGTCGCCTGGGTACCCACCGGGATAAAGGCCGGCGTGTGAAAAACGCCATGAGAAGTGTGGCATTGCCCCAACCGAGCCTGGGAGGTTTTATCTTTTTTTAAAATTTCAAATTTCATCATAAAAAAGTGTCAGTGTGAGGTTCAGGAAAAAAATAAATTGGAACACTTGAGCGCACTTTAGGCACTCTAGGCACTTCGAACTCTAGGCACTATAAGATAAGCATGGCATCCCCATAGCTGTAAAACCTGTACTCTTTTCTGATGGCTTCATCGTAAGCGGCCAGGATCAACTCTCGCCCGGCAAAGGCCGAGACCAGCATCAAAAGGGTGGAACGGGGGAGATGGAAGTTAGTGATCAGTCCATCCACCGCCCGAAATGGGTGGCCCGGCAGAATGAACAATCCTGTTTCACCGCGCTGGGCCCGCAGGGTTCCGTATTCATCGACGCAGGATTCCAAAGCTCTGGTCACAGTGGTACCTACGGCCAGCACCCTTTTGCCCGAGAGCCGGGCCTCATTCACTGCCCCCGCGGTTTCCAAGGGAACCTCAAAAAATTCTGGCTCCAGGCGATGCTTCTCTATCTTTTGCTCCTTCACCGGGCGAAAAGTCCCGATGGACACGTGGAGCGTCAAAGCGAGGATGGACACCCCTTTCTCCCTTATTTCATCCAGGAGGGCTTCGGTAAAATGCAGGCCAGCCGTCGGCGCGGCAATGGCCCCCTCCTTGCGGGCGTATACGGTCTGGTAGCGGTCCAGATCTCGAATCCTCATCCCCCGATCGCCATTTCGCCGGATATAGGGGGGAAGGGGCGAGGACCCGATGCGCCGCAAGTGCGGATCCACCGGTACTTTGCCTTTTAAGCACAGCTTCCAGAGGCCGGCGGGCGTCCTCTCCACGAGTTCGCCGCTGAGTTCTTCATCCAGATGCACACGAGTTTTGGGGCGCAGTTTGCCCGAACTCTGGACCAGACACTCCCACTCGTCGATGCTCTCCGCTTTCCGTTCCTCGGCCCCCTCTCCGGAGCCCTGCCCAGTTTCCCCCCGTCCCCATTTCCGGATTAGAAGGATCTCGACTTTTCCCCCGTTCTCTTTTTTCCCTATCAGCCGGGCGGGCAAAACCTTCGTCTCATTGATCACCAGGACCTCTTCCGGGTGAAGGTATTCCGGAAGGTCGGAAAAGCGCCGATGATCCCTAGAACCGGTTCGCCGGTCTAAGACCATCAGCCGGGCCTGATCCCTGACCGGAGCCGGCTGCTGAGCGATAAGCCTTTTCGGCAGACGGTAATCAAAGTCCTGAAGTTTCATCAGGAGAGTTTTCCTATGTCCACTTTTTGATAATAATATTTAAGAATCGAACGGTAATCCGCTCCTCCTTCAGCCATTCCCTTGGCCCCCCATTGGCACAAGCCGACCCCATGCCCCCAGCCCAGGCCGGAGAAAAGAAAAGCCCCGCCGCTCGCGTTGACTATAAAATTGGTAGAGCGGAGTTGATCATACCCCAGCAGGCGTCGAAATTCCTTACCCGAGACCTCCAGCCGGCCTTTTTCGCTCTGGAGAGAAATCTGTAAAACCCGCCTGGTTTGGCTCCTCTCGGATACTTCAATTCCTAAAACTCTGGACCCCGAGAATCCCCCGCTCTTCAGGGCCTTGCTCAAGGTGTCCGAGTCTGCCTGATAGTTCCAGAGGAAGAAGGGGGAATCCAGGCAGAGATTGCAGGCAATACTTTTAAGGTAGGGATAGTCCCCGGGCCACATATGTTCGGGGGATTCTGTCTTCCCCCCGCAGCAGGCATGGTAGACGGCGAAGATGGGTTGGCCCTGGTAAAGGAGCAATTCCCGATCCGTCTCCTTTACGGCCCTTCGGGATCGCCCATCCTCTCTATCGATTCCCTCGTAAACCTGGTCGATGACCCGGGAGTCCAAGTCAAACAATTCGCCCAGGCGGTTCCCTTTTTGGAAGGTAGCATACGTCCTGGCCACGACCGCCTGGGCTTTTACCGCTTCCCAGGGCCACTGGGAGGAAATCTCGCAATTGATCAGGCCAACCAAGTATTGCTCCAGGGGCAGCTCGTTGATCACCCACAGATCTCCGTTTTGACCGGGAAAGACCTTGAGCTTATCCCGGTAGCGCCGGCCGTTAATGGTCAGGGGGCCGCCGGACGAGGTGAGCAAGAATGCCTGAGCAGAGATCGGGTGACCGCGCACCCGGAGTCGGGGGTGTGCTCCCCGCTCAATGGTCAGAGAAGAAAGTCTTTGATTTTTAAAGAACGTTTGACCTGTCTTCAGGTCCTGAAGGGCCAATTCCTGGCCGGATAATTTGCACTGGGAAACATCCCGGAGAATGAGCACGCGGATGATTTCCTTGGCCTCAGCCACGTTGCTTGAGGCAAAACAAATCCCCCCAAAGAGGATGGCTCCCCAAAAGAAAGAAGACGCCGGAAACAAAATCGGAATATTCCCCAAATAAACTTTTTTACTTAAACCTTCTAAGCAAGGTGAGGTCAACAAGATAAAGAGTTTATCTTAATAAAATAATAAATAAAAGTCAAACTTCGACGATTTTATACCGCGGGATTCACAGCGCGGCAGAGCCGCAACCAAAAGAATAATTTTCGCTTCGAGCCACGCCCAATCCCAGAAATCCCCCCTGCCCCCCTTTAGCGAAAGGGGGGTTGGGGGGGGATTTGAGGGGCTGGTTTCTAAACCAATTTTGCTTAACAGAATCTCAAGATTTTGCACGTTAGTAGTATAGAAGCCGCAGATCCTACGGATGGCTCATTCCATCGAATGGGGGACCGGCATCAAGGCAAATCGATGACCCCCTGAGAAATGATGGGTAGGGGGCGAAAGGATACGGGGCTCAGCGGAGCCCCGGAAAATCACCCCCTCTAATGAGCCCGATCTTCCCCTCCTACCGTTTCCCTGTTCTTTACAAGAGGCCCCGGAATAGCGTCAAGCCCGGGTAGGGTTTCAGGATAATTACATTGAGCTGATCATCTCTCAAATAGGTCCGAGCTACGCGCAGGACGTCTTCCGCGGTCACGGCCTGTACCTTCGTTAAGAATTCTCCCGGCAATTCCCAGGACCCGTCCAGGAGGCCTGAGGCGACGAAGTCGGCCAAGGCGGCATTGGTTTCGTTGCGGATGAGGGTCCGGCCCCGGATATAGTTTTTAATCTCATCCAGTTCCTGCGGGGAAAGGGGCTCTTGACGAATTCTTTGAAACTCCTGGAAGATGATGGATTGCACCTGCTTTATATTTTTCGGGTGGGTGCCCGCGTAAGTACCCCAGAAGCCGGTGTCTGAAAGAGGGTGGTATAGCGAGCCTACCAAGTAAGCAAGCCCCCTCTTCTCTCGTATTTCCTGGTAGAGGCGGGAATTGCCTCCGGACCCGAGGATGGCGTTGATGACCTCGAAGGTCGGACGGTCTAGGTCATTCCGTCCCATGGCCTGGAGGGCCACGACCACGATGGCCTGATCGAGAAATTTTCTCTCCTTCACTTCTTTGAATTTACTCTGACGCGGCGGAGGAGAAAAAGAAGAGGGAGGGGGGTCTTTCTTGGGCCAGGAATTGAAGTTTTCCCGGATCGATGCTCGCACGGTTTGGGAATCCACGTTGCCCACAACGGTGAGGAAAGCGTTGTTCGCCGCGTAATGGCGCTGGTAAAACTGTATGAGGTCATTCCGTTGAAGGGCTTTAACCGTCCCCGCGGTCCCGGAAATAGGCATCCCCAGGGAATTCTCCGGGAAGAGGGTCTGGGAGACGAGGTTCAGCACGTAGCTGGGAGGGTAGATATTGGCCAAAGAAATCTCTTCGAGGATCACTTTTCTTTCCTTTTCGATCATCTCTTCGGTCATCAGAGAATTCCGGGCGACATCCGCCAGGATCTCTAGAGCCAGGCCCAGGTGGAGGGGAAGAATAGAGATATGCAATTGGGTATACTCCCAATAGGTGGTCGCGCCCATCAAGCCCCCCACTCCGGCAATCTCCCGGGAGATTTCCTTGGCCGTCCGTTTGGAAGTCCCTTTGAAGAGGAGATGTTCCACAAAATGGGAGATGCCGTTGTTTTGGGGAGATTCGTAACGGGAGCCTGCTTTGACCCAAAGGTCCACGGAGACCGAGGCCGTCCCATGATTTTCCAGGATGAATACCTTCAAACCATCGGGAAGGGTCTCCAGCTGCGGACTGGCGGAAGACGACGCGGGCAAAAAGGAAAGAAAGAGGGTCAGAAGCGAGAACAGAAAAAGGGCTGGTACGCGCAACGGACGAACGCGAATATCGTTTCCGCCAGAAAGTCTCAAGATCCTGTTATCAGAGGGGGCCACCCTTTCTTCCTCCTGGAATGGATTCCATCCATCTCTATCGTTTATTATACTACATCTTCGAATTCCAATAAAAACCATTAAATCAGCAAGTTTCTCAAAAAGGCACCTCGTTGACTTCGCCCTTGACAAGGCCGGATTTTTTTATTTATGATGAGGAGGCCTTGTAATCCTGAGGGTACGAACCGGGGAG
>Ga0315295_10005785_pt1 | contig 10562 bp, 6 predicted proteins | sample YL17G14_0_MG_FD_204453 | JGI IMG/M metagenome (GOLD analysis project Ga0315295, IMG submission 204453) | Sediment microbial communities from Yellowstone Lake, YNP, Wyoming, USA - YL17G14_0 | ecosystem: Environmental > Aquatic > Freshwater > Lake > Sediment | place: USA: Wyoming | collected...
GTCGACGTCCACGTGTCGGAGCTGCGCAAGAAGCTCGGGCCCGACGGACCGGCCATCGAGGCAGTCCGCGGCGTCGGCTACCGGCTGGTGCCGCCCCCGGAGCCGCCCGGGGTCGATGACCCGGGCGGCTCGGCCTGATGCTCGACCGCGTCTCGGTCCGGATCGGCCTCGCGTTCGCCGTCGTCGGCCTGGCGACGATGCTCGCCGTGGGCGCCGGGCTTTTCGTGACCCTGCGCGAGCTGCATCGCGATGCCACGCGCGCCGCCATGGCCGACATCGCCCAGCCGCTCGTCGCCCGGATCCGCCTCGCCACCGCCCCTGCCGACCTGCGGGGCCGCCTGGCCGAGCTGCGCGCCGACCTCCCGGATGACATCCAGGTCGTCGTCCTGACGGCGAACGGGCGGGTGCTCGGCGAAACCGACCCCCAACTCGACGTCGCGAGGATCGAGATCGACCCCGCCCTCGCCCCCGGCGAGGTGGTTGCCGGCAGCCTGCCCGATGCCGCGGGCACCGACTTCCTCTATGCGGCGACGGTGCTGTCTCGCGGAGGCCCGGCGACGGGGTCGCGCGCGATCGTCCTGGCGACCCCGGACCGGTCGGCCGCGGCGGCGTGGCGCGACGTCATCCGCGTGCTGCCGGTCGTCATCCTGCTCGCGCTCCTCCTCGGCGCGCCGATCGCGTGGCTGCTGTCGCGCTCGATCACGCGACCGCTCCGGCGCCTCGCCGCCGCGACGGCGGACGTGCCGTCGCAGGGCGCACCGCCGCTCCCGCTGGAGGGGCCGCTCGAGGTGCGTGAGCTCACCGCGCGCTTCAATGCGATGACGGCCGAGCTCGATGCAACCAGGCGTGAGGAGGCCGAGCTGCTCGCGAACATCCGGCACGACCTGCGGACGCCGCTGACCGTCATCGGCGGATTTGCCCTGGCGCTGGAGGACGGCACGGCCGCGGGCGGCGATGCGCTCCGGGCCGCGCGGGCCATCGCCGAGGAAACCGGCCGGATCGAGCGGCTCGTGGACGGGATCGGGACCATCGAGGAGGTCCGCACGGGGCGCCTGGAACTGCGACCCGAGCCGCTCGACGCCGGGGCGCTCGTTGCGGCCACGGTCGAGCGGTTCGCCCCTGCCGCGGCCGCCGCCGGGATCGAGCTCCGCGATGAGCACCGGCGCAGCGACCGCGGAACTGCGTCCGGCGAGGCCGACGAGCCGCCCGTCCTCTGGCTGACCGCGGACCGGGCGGCGGTCGAGCGGATCCTCGCCAACCTCGTCGAGAATGCCCTGGTCGCGGTGCCCAGGGCGGGCGGGCACGTCCTCGTCGATGCGCACCGGGTGCGCGATGACGCGGGCCGGGCGGCCGTGGCGCTGCGGGTCAACGACGACGGCCGCGGGTTTCCGCCGGGCTCGCTCGACCGCGTCTTCGACCGCTTCTACCGGGCCGACCTGGCGCGCTCCGCGCCGGGATCCGGCCTGGGCCTGGCGATCGTGCGCGCGCTCGCGCGGGCCCACGGCGGAGACGCGACCGCCGAGAACCTCGCCCCCACCGGCGCGCGGGTGACGGTCACCCTGCCGGTCGTCCCGCCGCCGGCTCCTGCGGTCGAGCCGCCACGTGACGCGTCCGCCGGCGGGCACCGCTAGGCCAGGAGCAGCCCCGGAACGCTCGCCGCCTCCACCCGCCCGACGATCGCGGGCTCGAGCCCGGCAGCGCGCAGGTCGGCCAGGACGAGCGCCAGCGAGGCCTCGGCCACGGCGGCCAGCAGCCCGCCCGAGGTCTGGGGGTCGAAGGCGAGCGCGACCACGGCCGGATCGACATCGGGGCCCAGCTCCAACAGGGGAGCCACGGCGCGCCGGTTGTGCGCGGCGCCGCCCGTCTCGATTCCCGCCCGGGCCACCGCAAGGGCGCCGGGCAGCGCCGGCAGCGACCGCGCGTCGATGACGAACCGGGTGCCCGATGCGCGGGCCATCTCGGCGGCGTGCCCCAGGAGCCCGAACCCGGTGACGTCGGTCGCGCCCCGGACGCCGGCCGCGACGAGGACCTCCGACGCGGCGCGGTTGAGCCGGCGCATCGAGGCGATCGCTGTCTCGAGGTCGGCGGGCGCCGCCCGCCCCTGGCGCGCACCCGAGACCAGCAGGCCCGTGCCGAGGGGCTTCGTGAGGACCAGGACGTCCCCCGGCCGGGCGCCGCCCTTGCGCAGGAGCCGATCCGGGTGCGCGACGCCCACCACCGCCAGCCCGAACTTCGGCTCGCGGTCGCGGATCGTGTGGCCGCCGGCCAGCGTCCCGCCGGCCTCGCGGACGACCTCCGCGGCACCGCCGACGATCGCCGCCATTACGTCGGTTGGCAGCTCCTCGGGGAAGGCGGCCACCGACAGCGCGAAGAGCACCCGGCCGCCCATGGCGAAGACGTCCGAGCAGGCGTTTGCGGCGGCGATGGCCCCGAACGTCACCGGGTCGTCGACCAGCGGCGGGAAGAAGTCGACCGTCCCGATGACCGCGAGGTCGTCGGAGAGGCGGTAGACGGCCGCGTCGTCGGGCGGTGCCAGGCCGGCGATCAGGTCGGCAGGTGCCGGGCCGGCGATGGCGCCCAACCCGGCCAGCACGTCCGCGAGGATGTCGGCGCCGAGCTTCGCCGCGCAGCCGCCACACTCCGTCAAGTCGGTCAGGCGGACGGCCGGAAAAGCGGGCCCGGTGCTGGCGGCGATCATCCGCGTTCGGCGGGCACGACCGGGCCGGGGGTCGCGGGGCTCGTCGCCGGGGTGGTCGCCCCACCGGCCTCCGCGGCGTCCAGCCAGGCGAGCCAGAGGCCGGCGCCCATCCGCTCGAAGAGCCCCCGGCTCTCGGCAACCGCGGCGCGAACCTGGGCGTCGCCGGGGCCGAGCAGGGTCGCCATCACGAGCCCGGTGAGCGCCTGCTTCCGGGCGGCGCGGAGGTCCCGGAGCTCGCCATACGCCGCGAGGAGCCCGGTCCGCGCCGCTCCTGCCTGCCCATCGAGGGCCGCGATCCCGGCCCCGCCGACACGCGCCATGAGCCGGGCGATCGCCGCATGCGAGCCGGTCGCGCGGAGCGCCTCCAGGCTCGCCTCGGCGCGCCCGCGGTCGCGGACGATGAGCGCCAGGAGCACCGCTTCGGAGAACGAGGCGACGGCGTTGTAGGGGTCCAGACGGCCGCCCTCGAGGTAGTTTGACGAGGCCGCCGCCAGGTCGCCCCGCTGCAGGGCCCGAGCAGAACGCACGCCGCTCACGCTCGACGCCAGGTATGGCTCCTCCTCGACGTGCGCCGTCAGCCAGCGCTCGACCTCATCGACCTCGACGTCGGCGGTCGCGCCTCCCTCGATCAGGAGTGGGGCCAGGAACAACAGGAGGGTGATCCGCTCCTCGTCGCTCACGGCTTGGTCGAGCCCCGCGGCGATCTCGGTGCGGGCAAAGTCCCATTCGCCGCTCTCGACGGCCCCGGAGCTGGCATTGACGATGAGCATCGAGACGCCCAGCCGGTGACCGAACCGCCGGGCAAGCTCCAGCCCGACGCGCGAGACGTCGAACGCGGCGCGCGGGTCCCGGTCGGTGAGGGGACCACCCAGGTTCGTCCGGGCGCGGATCTCGGTGCCCAGCAGGCCGTGGCGCTCGGCGAGGCGGAGGCCGGTCTCCAGGCAGCCGATCCCTTCGTACGCACGCCCCATGCTGGTCAGGGCCACGCCCCGGGTCACGAGCACGTCCGCCACGAGGTCCACGCGGTCGAGGCGTTCCGCGATCGCGAGGGCGCGGTCGGCGGTGGCCACCGCGGCCGCGAAGCCGACCTGCCGGAGCATCTGGAAGCGGGCCAGCTGGCCCAGCAGCGAGGCGTACCCGGGGTCCTCGCCGAGGTTCTCGAACTCACCGGCGGCAGACTCGACGAGGACAAGCGCGGCGTCCAGCCGGTAGCGCCCGAACATCGCGTCGGCGAGGCGCCCGCTGACGCGTGCCGCGCCACTTCGATCGGCCGCGGCCCGGAGCAACTCGATCGTGGCCTCCAGGAGCCGCTCGGCCTCCTCGTGGAATGCCGCGGCGGATGCCGCGACGCCGGCCCGCTCGAGCAGGGCCGCCCGATCGAGTGGTTCGGTCGTCACTTCGAGCGCGTCGCGGAAGAACCCCAGCGCCTGTCCCTGGGCGCCCAGGGCGACCGCCCGATCGCCGGCGCCCCGGAGCGCGATCCGCGCCTGCGCCGCGAGAGCGTCGGCCTCCGGGCCCTCGGCTGCGTTGCGGTAGGCGGCCAGGTAGTGGGCCGCCAGCGCCCCCGCGAGCTCCTGGTCCGCCAGCGTCTCGAAATGACGTGCGGCGGCGAGATGGCGAGCCTTGCGGTCGCGCCGGGAGAGAGTCGAGTACGCAACCTCGCGGACCATCGACTGGACGAACGCGAACTGGCCGCGCTCGGCGGAGCGTGGGTCCACGTTGCGGACGACCAGCTCCCGGCGGACGAGCGCCAGGAGTCGCCGCTCCACGTCGCCGGCGTCCAGCGCGCCGACGGCGGCGAGGCCGTCCACGGTGAACGCGTGGCCGAGCACCGAGGCTGCCTGCAGGAGCGCGCGATCGGCCGGGTCGAGGCCGTCGAGGCGCGCCGCGATGAGGGAATGCAGGGTTTCGGGCACGGCCAGGTCGGCGAGGTCGCGCACGGGCCGATAGGCGCCGTCCGCAGCCTCCAGCGAACCCTGCGCCACGAGCATCCGGACGATCTCCACGGCGTACAGGGGGACTCCGTCGGCCCGCGCGATGATCCGCGCGGCTGCGTCGGCGGAGAGACCCGGGACGAGGCCCGCGAGGAGCGCTCGCATCGCCTCGGGGGAGAGTGGCTCGAGAGCGAGGCTCGTGAAGTTGCGCTTTCCGGCGCCCCAGTCCGGTCGCGTCTCCAGGAGCTCGGGGCGGGCCAGCGCGACCACGTAGATCGGGACGCCGCGGCTCCAGTCCACCAGGTGGTCGATGAAGGCCAGGAGACCGCTGTCCGCCCACTGGAGGTCCTCGAAGACCATCACGACGGGATCCTCGGCCGCGATCCGCTCGAAGAAGGTCCGCCACGCGGAGAAGAGCCGGTCCTGCCCGCCGGCCGGCGGGTCAGCCACGCCGAGCAGGGCCAGGAGCGCCGCCTCCACCCAGCGCCGCTCCTGCTCGTCCGGGATCCAGCGGCCGACGGATTCCGCGATCCGAGTGCGGGTCGTCGCCTCGTCGTCGGCCTCGGCGAGCCCGGTCCGCCCGCGGACCATCTCGCCGAGTGCCCAGAACGTGATCCCGCTGCCATAGGACGGCGAGCGCCCGTGGTGCCAGTACTGCGTCTCGACCAGACCGTCGATGTACTTGAGGAACTCCCAGGCCAGCCGGCTCTTGCCGATGCCGCCCTGGCCGGTGACCGAGACCAGCCGGACGCGCCGGTCACGTGCGGTGGTGTGATACAGGTCCTTGAGCAGCCGCAGCTCGTCGTCGCGCCCGACGAATGGCGCCTCGACCGTCTCGGAGCGTCCGCGTCCGCCCCGCTCGGCGACGACGCGAAGGGCGCGCCATGCCGGCACCGGCGCCGCCTTCCCCTTGAGGAGCTGGCCCCCGGCCGCCTCGAAGGCGATCGCCCGGGAGGCCGCGTGCATGGTGGCCTCGCCGACAAGCACGGCGTCGGGCGGGGCCGCGCCCTGCAGCCGGCTCGCGGTGTTGACCATGTCGCCGGCGACCATGCCCTCGCCGATCGCGCCGATCGTCACGACGGCCTCGCCCGTCACCACTCCCACCCGAGCGTGAGCCGCAGGGCCCAGCCCCCGAACGCCGCCGACCATCTCAAGGGCGGCGCGCACGGCGCGTTCGGCATCGTCCTCGTGGCTCGTCGGGGCGCCCCAGACGGCCATCACGGCGTCGCCGATGAACTTCTCGATCGTGCCGCCATGGCGCTCGACCGCCGCGCGTGCGAGGTCGAAATAGCGGGAGAGGAGGTCGCGGACCTCTTCGGCATCCCGGTTTTCGGCGAGCGACGTGAAGCCCACCAGGTCGGCGAAGAGGACGGAGACGAGGCGCCGCTCGGCGACCGCGGGCGCGGGCGTCGGCGCCGGGTGAGCGGGGGCCGCAGCGCCGGCCAGGCGCCCGCCGCACTCCCCGCAGAACCGCGCGGCGGGCGGGTTCGGCGTGCCGCATGCCGGGCACCCGATCGCCAGCGATGCCCCGCAGTCGAGACAGAACTTGCGGCCCGCATCGTTGTCCGCGCCGCAGCTGGCACAGATCACCGGCATCTCCCTCGCACACCCAGGAGAGCGAACAGTAGACCACCGGGGCAACAGGAGCCTCCGGCGTCCCGGGACTGCCTGCGGCGCTACTATCCGGCACACGGGAGCGGTTGGGTCCCGGTGGGCTCCCCGGTCTTCAAAACCGGTGCGGTCGCGCCTGACGCGGCCGGGTGGGTTCGACTCCCATGCGCTCCCGCCATCCCTGCGATCATCCGGGCATGAGCGCCGCGATTCCGCCCCGCCCGCCCAGCGTCGAGCGGCTCCTCGCCGCCGCGCGCCCGCGCGCGGGAGAGCGGGAGCGCGGAGCGCTCGTCGCGGCCGCACGCGAGACGGTCGCGGACGAGCGGGCCCGCCTGGCGGCGGGTGCGCAGCCCCGGTCGATCGAGGCGCTGGCCGGCGCCGTCCTCTCCCGCCTCGACGCCCATGTGCGCGGCGTGCTCCCGGCCCGTGTCATCAACGCGAGCGGGGTGATCGTCCACACCAACCTGGGGCGGGCGCCGTGGCCGGAGGCTGCGATCCGGGCTGCCGAGGCGGCCGCCCGGGAGCCGCTCTTCCTGGAGCTGGACCGCGAGACCGGCCGCCGCGGCCGGCGCTACCGGGCCGCCGAGGATCACCTCGTCGCCCTGACCGGCGCCGACGACGCCCTCGTCGTCAACAACTGCGCCGCCGCGCTCGTCCTCGCCGTGGGGCTGGCCGGCCGGAAGGGTGTCCTCGTCGGGCGCGGCGAGCTCGTCGAGATCGGGGGCGGCGTCCGGATCCCGGAGATCGTCCGGCGGGCCGGCGCGCGCCTGGTGGAGGTCGGAACGACGAACCGCACCCGCGTCGAGGACTACGAGGCGCCGCTCCGCGAAGGCCGCGCCGCGATGGTTCTCCGCGTCCACCCCAGCAACTTCGCCATGTCCGGCTTCACGGAGTCCCCCGATCCGGCCGAGCTGGCCGCCCTCGCCCACGCCCACGGCGCGCTCGTCGTCGACGACCTGGGCAGCGGCGCCCTCCTCGACACGGCGGCCTTCGGCCTGGCCCACGAGCCCACCCCGACCGAGCGCCTGGCCGCCGGCGCCGACCTTGTCGTCTTCTCCGGCGACAAGCTCGTCGGCGGGCCGCAGGCGGGCCTCATCGTGGGCTGCGCCGACCTCGTCGGCCGCCTCCGGAAGGATCCGCTCGCCCGGGCGATGCGCCCCGACAAGTCGACCCTCGCCGGCGTTGCGGCGACGCTCGGCCTCTACCGCGCCGGGCTGGCGACGAGCGAGATCCCGGTGTGGCAGATGATCGCGACCCCGCCGGCGGCGCTGAGGGCGCGGGCGGACGCCCTGGCGGTCCGCGTGCCGGGGGCCGCGACCGTGGCCCTCGCCGCGACGATCGGCGGGGGATCCCTGCCGGGCGAAACGCTGCCATCCTACGGGCTCGCCGTCGCGGCACGGTCAGCCGAGCGGCTGCTCACCGCCCTCCGCCGCGGCGACCCCGCCGTCATCGGGCGGATCGAGGACGGGCGGCTGCTCCTCGACCTCCGGACGGTCGACCCGCGGGCGGACGACGAGCTGGCGGGGGCGCTGGGGGCCGCGCTCGCGGCGACCGGGGACGCCGGATGACCGTCGTGGTCGGGACCGCCGGTCACATCGACCACGGCAAGACGACGCTGCTCCGGGCGCTCACCGGGATCGATGCCGACCGCCTGCCCGAGGAACGCCGGCGGGGGATGACGATCGAGGTCGGCTATGCCCACCTGCGCCTGCCCGACGGCGACGTCCTGGACTTCGTCGACGTCCCCGGCCACGACCGGCTCGTGGGGAACATGCTCGTCGGGGCGGGCGAGATCGACGCGGTCCTGCTGGTCGTCGCGGCCGACGACGGTCCGCGCGCCCAGACCCGCGAGCACCTCGAGCTGCTCGACGCCCTCGGGTTGCGCCACGCGGTGGTGGCCGTGACGAAGGCGGACGCGGTCGACGCCGCGCGGGTAGCGGAGGTCGTGGACGCGGTCGGGGTCCTCCTCCGGCCGACGATGTTCGCCGGGGCGCCGGTGGTCGCCGTTTCGGGCGTGACCGGCGCCGGGATCGACGCGCTCGTCGCCGTGCTCACAAGGCTGAGGGATCGTGCCCGGGCGGACGGAGCCGGTGGACCCGGCCCGGCCCGACTCGCCATCGACCGGGTCTTCGGCGTGAAGGGTCGGGGGACGGTCGTCACCGGCACGCTCCGCGGCGGGCCCCTCGTGCGGGGCACGTCGCTGCGGGTGGAGCCGGGAGGCGCCACCGTCCGCGCGCGGGAGCTGCAGGCGCACGGAACCCCCGTCGAGGCCGGCGGCCCCGGCGGACGGGTGGCGGCGAACGTGACGGGCGTCGAGCGCGCCTCGATCGATCGCGGGGTCGTGCTCACTGACGACCCGGCCGTGGTGGCGACCGATCGCCTCCTCGTCGCGCTGCGGCCGGCGCTCGCCCTCGCCGCGGGGGGAGCCCGCCGCCGGGACGCGATCACGGGCGGCACGGCCGTCCGGCTGCACCTCGGGACATCCCAGGTCGAGGGGGTGGTCCGCCGTTCCCGGCGCGACGTCGACGACCTGCCGGCGGGCGAGGCGACGGCGATCCTGCGGCTGGCGACTCCGGTCGCCGCTGCTCCGGACGACCGGTTCGTGCTCCGGCGGCCGTCGCCCGCCGAGCCGCTCGCCGGCGGCCGTGTGCTGGATCCTCAGCCGCCCTCGGGCGCCGCATGGCGGCGCGCCACGGAGGCGGAGGTGGGCGCACTGGCTCGAGCCGCGACCCCCGCGGAGCGCGCCGTCTCCCTCCTTGTGCTTCACGGGGCGCTCCACCGGGGGGACCCGGCGATCGGATCCCTTCCGGCGGGCGCCGCGGCGGTGGTCGGTCGCCTGGCCCTGGCCCCGGGCGTCGCGTCCGCCGTCGCCGCGGAGGCTCTCACGACGATGGCTGCGGCCCCCGGCGACGGGATCCCGCTCGCCGAGCTGCGGGGACGGCTGGGGCGCGCCCTCCGCCGCCGAGCGTCGGTCGAGGCGGAGACGGCCGCCGACGCCGGCGGCGCGCTCGTCGAGGCGCTCGTCGCGGGCGGTCGACTGGCGCGGACCGGGGATCTCGTCCATCTGCCGGGCCGGGCCGTCGGCCCGGCACCGGAGGTCCGCGCGGCCATGGATCGGCTGGAGGCCGTCCTGGACGTTCCCGCCCCGCCGGGCCTGGCCGAGGCGGCGCGCTCGGCCGGGTGCCCCCCGGTTGGGGTTCGCGCCCTCGAGGCAGCCGGCCGGATCGTCCGCGTCGAGGAGGACCTCGCCTGGTCCGCTCCGGCCTTCGCCCTCCTGAAGACGACCGCCCTTCGCCTGGCGACGCCCGGCCCGCTCACGCCGGCGGCGTTCCGCGACGCCACGGGGACGAGCCGCAGATACGTGATGGCACTCCTCGAGGAGCTGAATCGGCGCGGTGTCCTTGCCCGAACACCCGACGGCCATGTGCGGGGCCCGCGCGCCGGTGCCTGAACGATGGCATGTATTGACATGCTGAGGCCTGTGCTGGCACCATTGACCCGATGCACGAGCCCGATTACCTGACCGCCGCCGAGGCCGCCACCCGCCTGGGCATCAGCCTCCGCACCGCCCGTCGCCGCATCGCTGACGGGTCGTTGCCGAGCGTCCGCATCGGTCGCGCGGTGCGCATCCCGGCCGCGGCCCTCGACCTGCCGCTGGCCCGCCCGGCCGGCACCGCCGTCCGCGAGGCTGTCGGGCCGTATGTCACCGAGACGGACGACAGTCAGGCGGCCTACGTCGCCCGCTGGAACGCGGAACACTGGCCCGATACGTGGGAGCGGATGCTCGAGCGCCGCAGGCGGGCGCTCGACCGGCTCGATGCGATCCGGGCGACGACGAAGCCGCCCAGCGGACCCCACGACACCGTCGACGCGATCCTGGACGCGGTCCGCGACGAGTTCGGCGAACGCCTCCTCGACTACCTGCCGCCCAGGGACTCCGTCCCGTGATCGAGGCGGTCATCGATGCGAGTGTGGTCCTTCGATGGGCATTCGAGGACGAGAAGGACCGTGCCGGTGCTCTCGGCGTGGAGCGGGCGTTACGTCACGGCCGACTCCACGCGGTGGAACCACCGCTGTTCCTGCTCGAGGTCGCGTCGGCCATGGAGCGAGGTATCGGTGAGCGCCGGATAGACGTGCTCCGGTCCGAGGAGATCATGCGTGCGCTCGGGGCCGTTTCGTTCGAGGAGGTGGACCCGCACCAGTTCGCCGGCGCCGCGTTCAGGCTCGCGCTCGCGACCGGCCTGCGGGTGCCCGATGCAGCCTACGTTGAGGTCGCGCGCGTTCGCCACGCGACCCTGATCACCGCGGATCGACGCCAG
>Ga0315295_10005786_pt1 | contig 10562 bp, 22 predicted proteins | sample YL17G14_0_MG_FD_204453 | JGI IMG/M metagenome (GOLD analysis project Ga0315295, IMG submission 204453) | Sediment microbial communities from Yellowstone Lake, YNP, Wyoming, USA - YL17G14_0 | ecosystem: Environmental > Aquatic > Freshwater > Lake > Sediment | place: USA: Wyoming | collected...
AAGTTTAAAATTGAGTGCGCTACTAATGATGATGGAGAAGAAGTGCTTAATGCAAACATTCTTTGGAAATGGCCAGATTATTTGAAAGAAGAGATGAACAAATTAGTGAAGTTTGAGGATGTTGTAGAGGCAGTAAATAGTAGTTCAATATCTTTATAGGAGGTTAAAAATAGTAAACTGTCTTCGTGAGCGGAGATACAAAACCTGAAAAAAGAAAGCGTCGCGTATGACGTTACATATGCACTTTTGCGTTATAGCAAAATGGACTGTAAATCCAACTTCTTGATTAGGGGGATAGTCACAATGTGGCTAATTGAACCCTAATCATGAACCCCTCAAGGATGCAAAGATCAAAGTGGAAGGAATCAAGGATGAGAATTAGCAAGGGTGCCAGGGGAAAAGTTGAAGGATGTTGCTCGATGGCGTAAGCTGGAGAGAACGTCTTCGAACAAGTTGAGTTTCTTTCTTTTGTTTTATCCCTCAGGAACTTTCGAAGCTTCCCGCCTGGGAAGACAGTTTATTTTTGTGAAGAGGTGAATTATGTTCATTGTAGAAAGAGCGAAATCAGATAGGTCAGTGTGTTTCAGATGTGGCAAAGCTATTGAAGGAAATTATCCAAGGTTGAGGATAAAGATAACTAAGAAATGGGGTTTTTGTTTTTGTTATGGGTGTGTGGAAAAAATGGTTGGTGACTGGAGAACATTTATTAGAGAGCAGGGATTTGTTATATAAAAATCTGGAAGTCTTAAACTTTTGATATATCTTTCCTACGTTGTGAAAAGGGGTGATTATGGCAAAGATAAATGATTTTAATGTGATATATGATGGTCAAGATACGAGTGAGTTTTTAGAAACAATTGGACACGAAATAAGAGAGAGGTATGGAGAAGATTGTATAGTTCGTTTACATATTGAAGTTTATGAATATCCAGAATAAAGAAAGGAGATCAAATGTTATTAGTTCCTGCAACTAAAGATGTTATTCAAGAGTATCGAGGTAATCTTGAAGTTCCGGAAATAAGGGTATGGTGTCATCCCCATTTTATAGGAGAGGGGGGAGAAGATTTCTACGAAGTTTTTGGTAATTTTGGAGAAGCTGTTGAGTTTATTAAAACTGATAAACGAGCTGAAAAAATACCACTTATAGCATTTCGAGGATATGAACTAAATATCTTTGAGATGAAATCAGAATAAAGAAAAAGGAGATCAATTATGGTAGAACAAAGAATAGAAAGAGATTTAGTACTATCACCAAATGAGTTCGTATTTATTTCAGATACTACTAATGGTCAAATAAGGTGTTGTGTTGGTCCTTATAAGACTAATTTAGGTGAGACAGATTATCCAGTTATTTTTAGAGACGATACAAAACAATTTCAAAGAGTTGAACTATTTAAAGCAATTCAACTTTTTGCTATTGCTCCAGAAGGTTGGTATATTATTCTCAAGAATCCGGCTGAGGAACACCCATTACCCAGCAAACCAAATGCTATGCCTACACTTGAGATGGGGAGAAAAGTTAATACTCCTGGGCCTGCTAGTTTTGCTTTGTGGCCTGGACAAATGAAGAAAGTGGTAAAGGGTCATCACCTTCGGTCTAACCAATACCTTTTAGTTAGAGTTTATGATGAGGGGCAAGCAAAACAAAACTGGGGTCAAGCAATTATTAAACCTCAAGAAGGTAAGGATGAAAAGAAAGCCCTTCCTTTGCCAGATTTGACGATAGGTAAACTTTTGGTTATCAAAGGGACTGATGTTAGTTTCTATATTCCCCCAACTGGTGTAGAAGTTGTTGCAATTACAGAGAAACAATATGTTAGAGAGGCAGTTACTCTCGAGACATTAGAATATTGTATTCTTCTTGGGGAAAATGGAGAGAAAAGGTATATTAAGGGTCCTGCTGTTGTATTTCCTGAACCAACAGAAGTTTTTATTGAGCAAAATACAAACAAGAAATTCAAAGCTTATGAACTCAATGAAATTTCTGGTATTTATCTTAAAGTGATTTCTGACTATGATGAGGATGAAACGAAGCGTAAAGCAGGTGACGAACTATTTATCACTGGAAAAGAACAGGCAATTTATTTTCCGAGGCCAGAACATGCTGTTATTAAATATGGTGATAAAGAAATTCATCATGCTATAGCAATACCGGCTGGTGAAGGTAGGTATGTTCTTGATAGACTTGGAGGCCAGATATCTTTAGTAACGGGCCCTAAAGTTTTCTTACCTGATCCTAGAAAAGAAGTTATTGTTAGGAGGATTATAAATCCTAGTCTTTGTGATTTATGGTTCCCTGGAAATTTAGAAGCTATTTCGTATAACAAATCTTTGTTGCTGCTATTAGAAGAAAGTAAGGCGTTAGGTCCACAAGGAGCTGCAGCTAGTGGAGAAACTGCTTATGTATCTCAGCAACTTTTTGCGGCTAGGTCTGTTGCTCCTGCTGCTGTAAAAGGAATGGTAGCAGATGATTTTAAACGAGGAACTACTTATACTCCTCCAAGAACAATTACTCTTGATACGAAATATGAAGGTGCAGTCAGCATTAATGTTTGGACTGGTTATGCTATTTTGATAACAAGTAAGACTGGTAAAAGGGAAGTAATAATTGGTCCAACAACTGTGCTTCTTGAATATGATGAAACTTTAGAATCAATGGAACTGTCAACTGGAACTCCTAAAACTGATTCGAAGTTATATAAAACTGCTTACTTGAGAGTTTTGAATAATAAAGTTTCTGATATAATTGATGCTGAAACTTCAGATCTTTGTCCTGTTAAGATATCAGTTTCATATAGAGTAAATTTTGAAGGGAAGAAAGATAAGTGGTTTGATGTAGAAAATTATGTTAAGTTTTTAACTGATCATCTGCGCTCTCTTATTAGAAATTCTGTTAAACAACATAGTATTTCAGATTTTTATGGAGCTTCAATTGCTATTATTAGGGACTGTGTTCTAGGAGTAGCAAAAGAAGATACTCACCAAAGACCAGGAAGAAAGTTTGATGAGAATGGAATGAGAGTGTATGAATGCGAAGTTCTGAATGTAGAAATCAGTAATGCAATAGTTCAAAAGATGTTGATAGATGCTCAGACTTCTTCTATTCAATATACTATTAGCCTTGCTAAGAATAAGTCTAGTTTAGATTATACAGTAGAAAATGAAGAAATTAAGAGACATATTCGGCAAGAAGAGCATGATACTTTTAAGCATACTGTTGGTATTTCTATTGAAGCTGTTAAGTTGCAGAAAGATGAAAATATTGCTAAAGTTCAAGCAAATTATGAAAAAGAGAAGCAAGAGTTGCATAATCAGGGAGAGAAGTTAATTGTAATTCAAAAGAATACTATGCAAGAGTTAGAGACTGCTGAAGCATCTAATGATCAGCAAGTGGCTTTCAAGAAGAAGCAACAACTTCTTGACATTGAGAAAATGCAGGCTCAGACTGAAGCTGAGGTTAAGAAGCTTGAGGCGGTTTCTGATGAATTAATCTCTGCTCTACAGTCATTCGGTGACAAAGCTGCTTTGGAGAGTTTGGTAAAATCTATGTCTCCTATGGCTATACTTGGAGGTGAATCGTTAGTTGATGTAATGAATAAAATATTGAAGGGAACAAAACTTGAAGGACTCTTGAATAAAGTAGAGAAGAAAGCGTAAACTGGCAGTAAGTCCAGGGTCTACATGAGTTGGTTACATCGGTGACAGGGGCAAGTCCGAAACTGAGGATTTCTCGAGATACTCCTCAACCAAATGCTAGATACCCCAAAGAGTTGACCGGCAGGTTGACAGAGGCGTTCATGTAGATCCTGGATTTTTTAAGTTGAGAAATAAGGAGGATTAAAGTGGAAACGTGTGGTGTAGATTGTTATCCAATTTGTGATTTTTGTGCAAATTATAATTTTAATCCAGGTCCTGGTGGAGAATATGTTAGTGATGGATTTTGTAAGAAGCTTGAAATGAAAAAAGATCCTGATGATAGTTGCGAAGATTTTAGGTGTTTTAAGTTAGAGAGAAAAGGAGAGAAAGATGAAAGATGCTTTAGTAATAAAGAATATGACATATGAGTTTAATGATCAAGATGAATATAAGGGCGCTAAGTTTGTCTCTATTAAGAAAGTAACAGACTTTGAAGGAAATTTAAAGTATCAGAATGTTACAGTTAAGCTACAAGATTGGATATCAGTTCGAACTTGGCTTATGCATTGTCTTGAAGAATCTGGAAAAGCTGAGGGAGGAGAACCAGCTCCATTCTAAGATAGAAGGAGGAAGTATGGCTAGATGGTTTAGTAAAATTAAATTAACACATTTGTTTACTAAGCAAGAAGATTATGAATCAATCAAAAAGTCTATGGCAGATATAGCTAAGGTTATTGAATATGAGACATGTTTTTTTGGATTTGATACGAAGAAGTTTTATAAAATTCCAAAGGGTGATAATGTTATTGGGGCTTTAGATTATGCAAATAAATTAATAAGTAAGGTATACGACTTCGCAGATGATCGTAGAATTTGGATTGAGTGAGGTGAATAGTTATGGGGAGACCAGCTAATTTTTGTATAGTGTCAGAGTTAGAAGACCGGATTGTTCTCGAAGACTTAGGTCCTTGGGATAGACATTTAACTATAACAAACGATGCTGAAAATGTTGTAGAGAAACTTGTTTCAAAGCTTAATGGTAGAAGACTTCTGTATTATGATAGTGAGGGAGAACTTACAGAGCTTATTATTAAAGATGGAAAGTTTTCTACTTTTGCTCCAGGGGAAGAAGTGAAAAAAGAAAAGAATGAATATGAACAAAGGTTACTAGAAGCTTTTGTAGAGTTATCAATTGTTTCTAGCAATTGTAGTATGAACTGGGTTAGACAAGCAGCTTCGAAAGGTTATAATGCGATTGTAGAGTCTATAAAAAGTGATGTAGAAGATCATACAGACTTTTTTAAAGAATCATATGACATGTGAGGTGAGTATGAGGAAGAGATATTATGCAATTGTTAATTGTGGAACAGTTAGAATGCAACATGCTAAAGATAAAGATGAAGCTGAAAGGTTGGCATTTGGTCGTAAACTTCCAAGTACGAAAGTATATGATTTAGGAACTAGTAAAGTTAAAGCATACGAACAACTAAATGAAATGGGGTTAGGAGAAAAGTGATGGATGGAATAGCACAATCTTATATGGTCAAGTTTTTCGATGATCCTGAACTTAAGGGAATACACCCTCAAGCAGCAAGATTATTTGGTATAAAAATTTCGAATCTTATAAAGAAAGGACATACGGTTGGTAATGTTCGTTTTTATTGGACTGAAGGATCTCAATGTAGACCGGACAGAGGACCTTATTTAAGAGCTGCAATGAACATTGATGGAAAACTTAATAGATTTTGGTTTTATTTGTGGGCATCTCCATTTGGTAAGTGTATTTGTGAGTGGCAGAATACTACTAAACAGCGTAAGTCTCATAAGAAGTGGAAAGAAGAATGGTTAGGAGATCAAAGATGAAAACATTTAAAATATCAGTTCTTTTTGTTGCTGCAAATATTGATAAAGCTATCAAAAAAGCAGAGACCTCTATTTTAAAAGAACCTGAGAAATTGATTATGGGAGAGGTTGATGATCTAAATAACGAGATATGGTATCGCTATAAAGAAAAATGGAGAAAATAATGGATATAAAAATGAAATATAGAGTTAAAGGAAAGTTAGAGGATAAGATAGATCAAATAAGTGATGAAGTAAGAAATAGGTGGAGAAAACTTACTAGTACTACTTCTTTTGAAGATTGGTCTTTATCATCTGATGAAAAATATGTAGAGATTTATTACTACTGGAGAAGTGACAAAGAATCTTTTTCAATTCCAGTAAGATTTTTCGAAATAGAGAATGATGATGAAGCTGTTGAAGAATTTCAAAAGTTCCAGAAACAAGAAGCAGCAGAACAGATTATAAAAACAAGTGCTGAAAAAAGAGAATCAGAGTGGGAAGAATATAAAAGACTGAAGAAGGAGTTTGAACCAAATGGATAAACTAGTTCCGTCTATGTATAGAGATTATGGAAATTATGTAAACTATTCGAGAGCATTCCCTTTAAGTACAGATGGTTTAAAACCAGTAGAGAGAAGAATTCTTCTTAGTGCATATGAAATTGCTCGGGATAAATTTATTAAGTCAGCAAGAGTAGATGGGCATGTTATTGGTCATTATCATCCTCATGGTTCGTCTTACGGAAGTATTGTCCAACTAGTTAGTCAGGGGTTTTTAGCTGGACAGGGGAACTTTGGAAATAATGCTGGTGTAGAATCTACTCCTGCTGCTGCGATGAGATATACAGAAGTTAGACTGTCTAAGTTTATAAATGACATATCGTTTAAGCTAATTGATTATGTTCCAGTACAAGATGGTGAGTTAGATGATGAACCAACATTTTTGCCAACGATGTTTCCTTTATGTTTACTGGGTAATGAGTATACGACAGGAATTGGTTTTGGTTTCAAGACTTTAATTCCATGTTATAAAGTGGAAGATCTCAAGAAGAGGTTATTGTTTCTATTGGGAAAAGAAAAAACGAAACCAACAATTAAGCCAATTTCTGATTGTGAAATTTTGTCTGGAGATAAAGAACTTGAAGAGATCTTAACGGTAGGGAAGGGACAAATTCAGGCTCGAGGGATAATTGAAGTAGACTATAAACATTGTAAAGTAGTAGTTAAGTCTTGGCCTTTTTCAAAGAAGTTCGAATCTATCCTTGGAAAATTTTCTAAAGAACTTGAGAGTGCTGATGTTGGATACACTGATCTTTCTACAGATAGAACTAAAATAGTGTTCGAAGTTCTTAAACAGAGAAGTAGAGATGATATACTTAAAACATTTGTTAGGAAACTACAAGTTGCTTTAACTGGTTTAATATCGTTTGAAATGACTATTGTAACACCAGATAGAAAGATTAGAGTAATGTCAGTAGATAAAATGCTGCTTGAAACTTACAAGATGTTTACTGCTATGAATGAAGTTATGCTAAAATCTATTATTTCAAAGATAGATGAGCATATTTCAGAGAACAAGTTATTACAAAAGATAATTCCATTTTTGAAGAAACATATGGGAGGTAAAGAATCAATAGACGTTATAGTTGAGTTAATTAGTAAAGATTCTGGGATAGATAAAGATGTGATAATGAAGTTGTTTCAGAAACATACAATTAGTAAACTCCTTAAAGTTTCTTTTGATACAGATGATATTGAGAAACAGAAGTTAGTTCATGCAACAGATTTAAAGAACATTCAAGAGTTTGTAGTTAAGCAGTATGTGTCTGTAAAGGGAGATTAGTTATGAGAGAAAGAAAAACAGAAGAGTACGCTAAAGATCTTGTTAGAAAGTTTAGAGATTCCGCCAATATAATTGACTTTATAGAAGGTTGTATGCAAACAGCAGCGTGGATGGGAAGATTTGGTGGTACTAATAGATTCATGTTTCAACATGCTATTAAGAAAGAGTTGAAAGGTGAAGGTCTTGATAAACTAATAAAAGAAGCTTGGAGGGTAAAATGTACACTATAGAAAAGACTTTTAAGATTCCAATGGGTCATCGACTTTCAAAACACAAAGGACTTTGTAAGAATTTTCATGGACATAATTTTGTAATTAAAGTTGAAGTTGGTAGTGATATTTTAGATAGCAACGATATGGTCATGGATTTTTCTGATATAAAGAAAGTTGTAAATCATATTTTAGAGAAGTTTGATCATACAATGTTGCTTAACAAAAATGACCCAATGAAAGATCAGTTCTTTGTTCTAGATTTTAGAAACTGGTTGTTTGAATGTGATCCAACAGCAGAAGTACTATGCAAATATTTCTTTGATGAAATTTCGATAGCTTTGAGTCCAATAAGACCATATGCTAAAGTTCTATCAGTTTCGATTTGGGAGAATGATGATTCTAAAGCTAAATACACGCCGTGAAGGAGGAATTATGGAATTTGATTGGACAAAAGAAGAAGCAAACTCTGTTGTAAACATTCTCCAGTTAATTGGAGTTGCTAATGCGAGAATACAATATAGTCCTACAATAATTCCATCAGATAAAGAAGTATTAGATATTAAGTCTGCTTTTCATAAAATGGCAAGAGTTATGTTGAATCGAAGATTGAAGGGAGAATAATGGATTATGGAAAATGTACAGAAGAGAGAAAATTATAATCAAGTTTGTGTAATTCATGGATTACTTCTTAAAGATGATGATATAAAAGATTTTGAAGAGAAAATAAAAGAAGTTTTTGAAACAAGAGTTCAATTTCTTGAAGTAATTGAAACTGGCCCTAATTTAGATAATGGAAGACTAGTTAAAGAGACTGGTGGTAGGCATGATGTTTTCTTTGCTGTTCATGATGAAGATGTTGGAAAGTTTGCTGTTCCTCGATTGATGAATGGAATAAGGTGGATTGAAGATGTTTTAGCAGAGTGTAATTATAGATCTCCAATTTATCCAAAGAGAGTGTTTGATTATTGTATTTGGAATAAAGAGGCTTTGTCTGATTGGAAAGATACATAATGGAGAGTAAGTTGAGTTTATTCATGAAAATAGAGAGGTTAATATGGAAAAATCTGAAGCAGTTCAGAAACAACAATGGGTAGTTAATTTTCTTAAACAAGAATCTAGAGTTAATGAAGATATAGAGAATATATATCTCAGACATGCTGAGGATGTATTAGAATTTCTAAAAGATATGTAAATGGAAGGGGATTTATGCCACTTTTTCATTGCACTAGCTGTCATCATGAGTGGGAGTCTATAGATAAAGAAAGTAAATGTGATTGGTGTGGCGCTCCTGGAAAAGTTTTAGAAGATAAAACTCCTATGGAGAAAGTTAGTTGGGAAGAATTATCAGCAAAGTTTAAAGCATTAAGGGAAGAAGCTGTAAAGTCTGGAGAGCCTATTATTGTAACTGCTCAAAAGAAGAAGTGAAAGGGAGAATTTAGATATGTATAAAGTGACTTTGTACTCTAACGATGGTAAGTTTATGCAGGAGTGGATAGCAAAAACATATGAATGTGTTTGGGATTATAAAGCAGTTGAGTTGACTATGTCTAAGAAAGTATTAGGTGATAGATCTAACTGGATTGAAGAAGAATATTCTATAGTCGTTAAGGGCGAAATAATAATCATTGAAGGAATAGATGACTAAAAAGTGAAAGGAGAAGGGGCATGTTTCAAAATTATATTAATCACATTGTATTTGTAGTAGATGGAAGCGGGTCTATGCATCATTTAACACAAGATGTTGTAAGAGTATTTGATAATCAAATTAAATATCTATCTCAGAGATCTCAAGAATTGAATCAAGAAACTCGAGTGTCTGTTTATTTATTTTCGTATTCTCGGAAGATAGAATGTCTTGTTTATGATATGGATGTTATGCGCTTGCCAAGTTTAAAGGGTTTTTATAGTCCTGATGGACAAACTGCTCTTGTTGATGCTACATTAAAAGCTATTGGAGATTTAGGTAAGACTCCAGAACTTTATGGAGATCACGCTTTTCTAATCTATACTCTTACAGATGGTAAAGAAAATGATAGTAAAGCTGGTCCTGATGTGTTATCTAATGCAATAGTACATCTACCAGATAACTGGACTTTAGCAGTTTTAGTTCCAAATCAACAAGGAGTATATGAGGCTAAGAAGTTTGGTTTCCCAGCTGAAAATATTTCTGTATGGGATTCAAGTTCATCAAAAGGATTTGAAGAAGTTGGTACTGTTATTCGGCAAGCAACTGATAGCTTTATGAGGGGAAGAGCAACAGGAATTAGAGGTACTAGAAGTTTATTCAGGCCTGATATTCAAGTTAGTACTTCACAGATAAAAAGAAGCCTTGAAGAACTTAATCCATCAGAATATAATATTTTTAGAGTTCCAAAAGATTCTTCGATTAGAGATTTTGTAGAAATGGTAACACGCCGGGAGTATGTTAAAGGTTCATCCTACTATCAATTAGTAGAAAGGAGAAAACCACATAAAATTCAAAACTATAAAGAAGTTTGCATTAAAGATATGAATAGTGGAAAAGTATATACAGGAGATAATGCTAGGCTTGTATTAGGTTTGCCTGATTATACTGTAGAAGTTAAGCCTGGAAACTTTAAGAACTTCGAAGTGTTTATTCAAAGTACGTCTGTGAATCGTAAACTGCTTAAGGGAACAGAAGTAATTGTAATGAGATAGGAGAAGCAAAGTGAAAATAAAAATAGAAGGAGAAGTGAGTGATTTAGGTAAAATTGAACTTTCTGAAGTAAAAGAAATGTATATTTTACTTTGGACAGAAAAGGGACCTGTTTTAAGACCAATAATAGAAAGTAAAATAACCTTGGAGATATAAGAAATGTTGATAAAATTTAGCAGTAACGTTCCAAAAGAAAAGGGTCTTTATATTTGGTGTGCTCCATCTGGTAATTATTACTTGGCTGAAATAAGGATTACTTCAGAGGGAGGTCTCTGGGTTTTGGGTTGTTCTCCGGGCCCAGTAAAGTTAACCAATGACTTTAAAGGTACGTGGTCTGAAAGGTTGGAAATG
>Ga0315295_10005787_pt1 | contig 10562 bp, 13 predicted proteins | sample YL17G14_0_MG_FD_204453 | JGI IMG/M metagenome (GOLD analysis project Ga0315295, IMG submission 204453) | Sediment microbial communities from Yellowstone Lake, YNP, Wyoming, USA - YL17G14_0 | ecosystem: Environmental > Aquatic > Freshwater > Lake > Sediment | place: USA: Wyoming | collected...
CCTTCGGCGCAAAACGCAAGACCAGACCCCAGGCGCAAAACGCAAGACCAGACCCGATAGAAGCCAAGGTGGGTTGACATGAATGATGCAGCTTGTGAGTGCAAACAACGCTTCGCGGACCCGGACGACCTGGCTCCCCTGGAGGTGATCCTGGAGAGATACGGTGGCGAAAAGGGGGCGCTCATCCCCCTGCTCCAGGACGTCCAGGACGCCTACGGCTACCTGCACGAGAAGGTCATGCGGGCCCTGGCGAAAGGGGCTGGCTATCAGCTGAGCCAGGTGTACGGTGTGGCCACTTTCTATACGCAGTTCAGGCTGGAGCCCATCGGGGAACATCTCGTCAGGGTCTGCCACGGCACGGCGTGTCATGTGGCCGGCGCGGAGCTCATCTCCGAGGAGATCTCCAACTTCCTGGGCATCAAGGACGGCCAGACCACCCCGGATATGAAGTTCACCCTGGAGTCGGTGATGTGCGTGGGCGCGTGCTCCCTCTCGCCCATCATGATCGTGGACGAGGACACCCACGGCAAGCTGAAGCCCGCCAATGTGCGTAAGGTCATCAAGAGATACCAGGGCAACAGCGGGGAGACGGAAGAATGAGCGGGAACGGAAAAACCAAGCTGGTCCTGGGCTACGGCACCTGCGGCATCGCCGCCGGGGCTACGGCGGTGAAGGATGCCCTGGAAAGCGAATTGGCGACGGGGAAGTACGACGCCTACCTGGATATAGCCGGCTGCATGGGGTTCTGTTTCCGCGAGCCCGTCGTCGAGGTCACGGGCCCGGATGGGAGATCGATCATCTATGGCGACCTCACGCCCAAGCGGGTCTCCCAGCTGCTGGAGGCGGTGGCGGGCGGGGAGGTCATCGAGGACTGGGTAGTGCGTCGCTCAGACGATCCGGACGCCGGGGAGGGGGATTTCCTTTCGAACCAGCACCGTATCGTGCTGCGCAACTGCGGTAACATCAACCCGGAAAGCATAGAGGAATACATCTCCGCCGGCGGATACGACGCGGCCAGAAAGGCACTGACCTCCATGGCCCCCGAGGAGCTCATCGACGAGGTCGGTAAGTCCGGTATAAGGGGCCGCGGCGGGGCCGGGTTCCCAACCGGCACCAAGTGGGGGTTCGCGCGCAAGGCCAGGGGCGACCAGAAGTACCTGGTATGCAACGCCGACGAAGGAGACCCCGGAGCCTTCATGGACCGCAGCGTCCTGGAGGGCGATCCCCACGCGGTGATCGAGGGGATGATCATCGCCGGCTACGCCATCGGGGCCACCCAGTCATATATATATTGCCGCGCCGAGTACCCCCTGGCCCTCAAGAGGCTGGACATCGCCATAGCCGCCTGCCACGAGTGGGGCTTTCTGGGCAAGAACATCTTCGGCAGCGACTGGGACTTCGAGATCAAGATCAAGAAGGGAGCCGGCGCCTTCGTGTGCGGCGAGGAGACCGCACTTATCGCTTCCATCGAGGGTAAGCGGGGCATGCCCCGGCCGCGCCCGCCCTTCCCGGCCAACGAGGGACTGTGGGGCAAGCCCACCAACATCAACAACGTGGAGACCCTGGCGGCCATCCCCTGGATAATCGCTAACGGTGGCGATAAGTATGCGGGGGTGGGCACCGAGAAGAGCAAGGGGACCAAGGTGTTCTGCCTGGCGGGCAAGGTGCGCCGCAGCGGCCTGGCCGAGGTGCCCATGGGTTACACCCTGCGCCAGGTCATCTTCGACGTCGGGGGCGGTGTACAGGCGGGAAAGGAATTCAAGGCGGTGCAGATGGGCGGCCCCTCGGGGGGATGCCTCCCGGCCAGCCTCCTGGACACCCTGGTGGACTACGACGCCATCACCGCCACGGGGGCCATCATGGGCTCCGGCGGCATGATCGTGGCAGACTCCTCCACCTGCATGGTGGACCTGGCCCGCTACTTCCTCTCCTTCACCCAGGAGGAGAGCTGCGGCAAGTGCGTGCCCTGCCGTATCGGCACCAAGCGCATGCTGGAGATACTGGCGCGCATCTGCGCCGGCGAGGGCGAGCCCGAGGACCTCGAGAGGCTGGAGATCCTCGCCGCCGACATCAAGGCGGGCAGCCTGTGCGCACTGGGGGGGACCGCCCCCAACCCGGTGCTCACGACCATAAAATATTTTCGCAACGAGTACGAGGACCACATCCTGCACAGGAAATGCACCGCCGGGGTGTGCCCGGCGCTCATCACCCTGCGCATCCAGGAGGATATCTGTACCGGGTGCGGAGCCTGCGCCAAGATCTGCCCGGTGGAGGCCATATCGGGGGAGAAGAAAATGCCCCACTCCATCGACGCCGATGTATGTATTCGCTGCAAACTATGCCTCAGCCGTTGCCCGGAAGAGGCCATCTACGCGGAATGAGGTGTTGGTGATGGAGAGAGTTCATCTGAATGTAGACGGCAAGGATATCGTGACCACCTCCGACCGCACTATCCTGGAGGCGGCGCGGGAGAGCGGTTTGCGCATCCCCAGCCTCTGCTACGAGCAGCGCATGGAGTCTTACGGAGCCTGCCGCATCTGCCTGGTGGAGGTGGAGGGAGCCAGGGGGCTCCTCCCGGCCTGCTATACTACGGTCACGGATGGGATGGTGGTGCATACGGCGACCGAGGACCTGCTGAGGATAAGACGGACCATCCTCGAGCTCATCCTCTCCGACCACCCCAAGGACTGCATGACCTGCGAGAGCACGGGACACTGCGAGCTGCAGGACCTCGCCTACGAGTACGGGGTGAAGGACGCGCGTTTTGCGGGCGAGGAGCACCACTACGAGGTGCTCGCGGACAATCCCCTCATCGAGCGCGACTACGACAAGTGCATACTGTGCGGCCGCTGCATCCGCATCTGCCGCGAGGTGCAGGGGGTGGGTGTCTACGACTTCGTCAACCGTGGCTTCGAGGCCGTGCCCGGGATACCCTACGACAAGCCGATGATGGAATCTCCCTGCGAGTTCTGCGGCCAGTGCGTATCCACCTGCCCCACCGGGGCCATCATCTCCATCCCCTCCAAGGGGAAAGGGCGTGCCTGGCAGGTCGAAAAGGTCAGGACCACCTGTGCCTACTGCGGTTGCGGCTGCCAACTCGACCTGCACGTGCGCGACGGTGAGATCGTCGAGGTCTCCTCGCCGGTCATGGTGGGCCCGGGACAGGGAAACCTCTGCGTGAAGGGGCGTTACGGCTACCCCTTCGTGCATCACGAGGACCGCCTGAGGACGCCGCTGGTCAGGAAGGGCGGCGAACTGGTCCCCACCACCTGGGAGGAAGCCCTGGAGACGGTCGCCAAGCATATCAACAAGGCCATGGACGGCAAGGGCCCGGACTCGGTCGCTTTCCTGTCCTCCGCGAGATGCACCAACGAGGAGAACTACCTGCTGCAGAAACTGGCCCGCGCGGTGGTCGGCACCAACAACATCGACCACTGCGCCCGATTATGACACAGCTCCACCGTCGCCGGTCTGGCGGCAGCTTTCGGGAGCGGGGCCATGACCAACTCCATGGAGGACCTGGAAAAAGCGGGATGCATCCTGGTGATCGGCTCCAACACCACCGAGGGACACCCCATCGTCGGCCTGCGCATCAAGCAGGCGGTGATGAAGGGCGACTGCAAGCTCATCGTGGCCGAGCCGCGCCATATCCGCCTCTGCTATTACGCCGAGCAGTGGATACAGCAGAAACCGGGCACCGACGTGGCCCTGCTCAACGGCATGATGAACGTCATCCTCTCGGAGGGCCTGGCGGACGAGGAGTTCATCCGCCAGCGCACCGAGGGTTTCGAAGAGTTCAAGAAGGTGGTGGAGGAGTACACGCCGGAGCGGGCCGCCGACATCTGCGGCGTGGAGGCCGAGGATATCCGCCGCGCCGCACGCACCTTCGCCGCGGCGGACAGCGCCGCCATCGTCTATGCCATGGGCATCACCCAGCACACCACCGGGGTGGACAACGTACTCACCCTGGCCAACCTGGCTATGCTCACGGGTAACCTGGGCAAAGAAGGGGCGGGAGTGAACCCCCTGCGCGGCCAGAACAACGTGCAGGGGGCCTGCGATGTGGGCAGCCTGCCCAACGTCTTCACCGGCTACCAGCCCGTATCGGATGCCGCGGTCAGGGATAAGTTCGAGGCGGCCTGGGGTGTGGGTTACCTCCCCGGCAACCCGGGCTTGACGCTCATGGAGATGATGGACGGCGCCCACAAGGGGGATATCGAGGTCCTGTTTATAATGGGCGAGAACCCGGTCATCTCCGACCCCGACACCGAGCACCTCAAAGAGGCCCTCCGGAGAGTGGACTTCCTGGTGGTCCAGGACATCTTCCTCACCGAGACGGCACGTTATGCCGACGTGGTCTTGCCAGCCGCTTCCTTCGCGGAGAAGGAAGGGACCTTCACCAATACCGACCGCCGCGTGCAGAGGGTACGCAAGGCGGTAGAGCCCCCGGGCGAGGCCCGGGACGATTCCTGGATAATCGCCCGCATCTCGTCCCGGCTTCAATACGACATGGGCGACGTCTCGGCGCCGCGGGTGATGGAGGAGATCGCCTCCCTTACCCCGTCCTACGCGGGTGTGTCCTACGAGAGGCTGGAGAGGGAGGGTGAGTTGAGGTGGCCCTGCCCGAGCGAGGACCATCCCGGCACCCCTATCCTCCATGTGGGTAGATTTACCAGGGGTAAGGGCCGTTTCAGCCCGGTGGAGTTCAAGCCGCCCGCCGAGCTGCCCGACGAGGAGTACCCGCTCATCCTGACCACCGGCAGGCTGCTCACCCATTACCATACCGGCACCATGACCCGCCGGGTGAAAGCCCTGAACGAGCTGGCGCCGCGCAACCAGGTGTGGGTGAATCCCGGCGACGCCGAGAAGCTGGAGATCCAAGAGGGGCAGGAGGTCGGACTGCAGTCCCGCCGGGGCGCCATCAGGCTGGAGGCAAAGGTGACGGACAAGGTGGGGGAGGGCGTGGTCTTCGTGCCCTTCCATTTTGGGGAGTCCCCCGCCAATGCCCTGACCAACCCGGCTCTGGACCCGGTGGCCAAGATCCCGGAGTTCAAGGTGGCCGCGGTACGTATCGTGACAGGGAAGTCCATGGCGGACCTCGAATATAGTACAAGCGCGATGTGAAGATATCGCGGTGCGGAGAAATAGGCGTTTATTGCTGACCGGCGATTGTTTCGATGGTAGAATAGTAACGGACCGGGGAGTGAATGGTTGGTCGGAAGCATACCGGCAGGACCTGGTTCCGTAGAGGGGCCGTAGCGAATCGCAGAAACGGGAGAGATGTTATATGAATCTATACCAGAATCTCGTGAGGACGGCGGAGAAAAACCCCGATTCCACGGCCCTCTATTTCGGGCACGACACCATTTCCTACGGGGAACTACTCACCCGCACGCATCGCCTGGCCAATGGGCTGCGCGGCCTGGGGCTGGATGAGAACTCCAAGGTGGCTATCCTCCTGCGCAACGTACCCGAGTTCGTCATCTCCTACTACGCGGTGCTCTCCCTGGGTGCTGTGGTGGTGCCCCTGTGCTACATGTGCCTGGCCGAGGAGGTCGAGAAGATAGTGTGCGACTCCATGGTGGAGACGCTGATCACCAACTTCGAGTTCGACGACCTGGTCAAGGACTTGCAGGCCACCATGTGCTCCCAGATAAACCGCTTCATCGTCAAGGATGCTCCGGAGTTGGAGGGGGTCATGCAGTACGAGAAGCTGGTGGAAGGCCAACCGGACACCCTCGATGCCGTGGACCTCGCCGATGACGATGTGGCGGTCATCCTTTACGCACCCACCTCCTCCAAGGTAGTGAGGGGATGCATGCTCACCCACAGGAACCTCGATTGGAACACCGAGGCCATGGCCAGACAGTGCTCCCTCGCCCACGACGACGTCGTCATGGCGGTGTTGCCCTTTTTCGCGGTTTACGGGCAGAGCTGCGTGATGAACTCCGCCGTAAAGGCCGGGGCAAGCCTGGTATTGCAGGAGTCATTCATCCCCGGTGAGGTGCTCAAAGCCCTGCAGCACGAGCAGGTAACCGTGTTCTACGGGGTTCCCACGATGTTCGTTTACATCCTCAACCACCCGCTCATCTACCAATATGACCTGGGATCGGTACGGTTGTGGTTCACGGGTGGGGCTCCCTTCCCGCGCGAGGTCATGGACCGCTGGAACAACGAGCTTGGGTCCAGGATATTCGAGGGTTATGGCCTGACCGAGGCCGCACCCCTGGTAGCCATGCAGCCCCTGGAGGGGCCGTACAAGATCGGCTCCATAGGTATCCCCCCCGAGGGCCTGGAAGTGAAGGTCATCGACGAGGAGGGCAAGGAGCTCGAACGCGGAGAGGTCGGGGAGCTCGTCGTCCGCGGTCCCAACGTGATGAAAGGCTATTACAACAAGCCCGAGGAGACGGAGAAAGTCCTCAAGGACGGCTGGCTCTATACGGGAGACATGGTCTACATCGACGAGGACGGCTACATCTTCATCGTCGGTCGCAAGAAGGACCTCATCATCCGCGGCGGGTTCAACATCTACCCCCGGGAGATAGAGGAGGTCCTCGTCTCCCACCCCCTCATCTCCGAGGCGGCCGTGGTGGGCATCCCCAACAAGTACCTCGGCGAGGAAGTAAAGGCTTTCGTCAAGCAGAAGCCGGGTTCTAACCTCACCGAGGAACAGGTACTCGAATACTGCGAGGAGAAGCTCCCGTACTACAAGACGCCCAAGTTCATCGTCTTCGTCAGGTCCTTCAAGAAGGACCCGTCGGGGCAGATCCTCAAAGACCTCATAGAGGAAGAGGGCTGAAACATCTTGGGTAGCCGGTAGCCGGGGAAGAAGAGGGCCCGGAATATTGTCGATGTTACGCAAGGGGAGCGGCATCCGCTCCCCTTCGTGTTGGGGTCGTGTCTTCGATCTTCGGTCTGGTTCTTCCGTCCATACGTCGGCTGCACGCGTGCCAGGCCTCGAGAAGGTTCGACAAGAGCCATCTGTGTATTCTTCACGAGATCGCCACATCGCTTCGCTCCTCGCGACAAGCCTGGAGGCGCTGGACACCGTCGCGCAGCAGACTCGCGGACGTTGTATGAGACTACGGGGGTATTTTTGCTAGCTTCTTTCGTCGACCAGCTGCTGGATTGGCTCATGCCCCTCTTTTCGAACTGGGGTTATCTCATCGTGTTCGCCGGCGTCTTCCTGGAGAGCATCTTCCTCACCGGGTGGATTGCGCCGGGGACGACCGTCATCCTCATCGGGAGCTTCTTCGCGGCCCAGGGAGAGCTGAACATATGGATGCTCTGGGCGACCAGCGTCGTGGCCGCCCTCCTCGGCGACAACGTGGGGTACTTCATCGGCAGGAGGATGGGAAGAGAGGTAAAGGAGAGGTACGACAAGAAACCGAGACTGCGCAGTGGTATGCAGCGGAGCCAACGCTTCTTCTCCCGCTACGGCGGGATCACGGTGCTCTTCGGGCGCATGATATCCGGCGTGGACGCCTTTATCCCCGTCACCGCGGGCATGAACGGCATGCCCCACTGGAAGTACATGGCATACGATATACCGGGGGCCATGCTGTGGTCCGGCGTTTTCTGCGCCCTGGGCTACTTCTTCGGTAACAACTGGCGCACCATCGACAGGGTGATCGACTACTTCGGGTGGGGAATGCTCGGGTTGATCCTGGTAGCCGTTATCGTCTTGCTCCTGGTCAGGCGCAGGAGGTAAAAGGGGGTCGTGTCTTCGATCTTCGGTTGTATTGGCAGAGCTAAGACCGAAGACATGGCACCTAAGCCATAACCGAAGATCGAAGACACGACCCCCTCTGGCAAATTTACTTCCCTTCCCGGCTTATGCTAGAATCAACCTTAATTTTTTAGAAGTCCTGGCTGTTCGTTTGGGGTAGGCGCAGTCATTTCCGGGAGATATGCCATTGTCAGGAGGCCACATTTTTAACGGGAAGCTTCTGTTGTGCGTCATCATGTTCGCCTTTTGGATAGCGCTTACCGCTACCCTCGCCCTCTACGACCTCGTCCTGGGTGCGATCTGTTCCGCCTTTGTGGCCGTCCTCACCGTCGCCCTGCTGGGACGGGCTCTTGACCCGCGTATCACTCCGATCGTCCTGCTCAAGCTTCCCTGGTTCATACTCAGGTTGATCTGGGAGATAATCAAGGCCAATTACGACGTGGCGAAGATCATCATCGACCCCAAGCTTCCCATAGACCCCAGGATAGTGGAATACCGCACCTACCTTGCGGGCGACCTGCCCCGCACGGTATTCTCCGATTCCATAACCCTTACGCCAGGCACGGTAACGGTGGAGCTGGAGGATGACCTGCTGACCGTCCACTGCCTCTGTCCCTACCACGAGGAGGGGCTGGCCGGGCTGGAGGAGTTGGTGGCATGGCTGTTCGGGGTGAAGAAAGATGGATGATTTCCTCACCGTCATCGCCTTGATCATCAGCCTCAACGCGGTGATCTGCCTCTACCGTGCCGCGGTGGGGCCCACCACCCAGGACAGGGTGCTGGGAGTGAACATCGTGGGCACCAAGACCCTGGTGGTGGTGGTGCTGGTCACCTTCATCCAGGCCGAGAGCTTCTTTTTGGACGTGGCTATCGTCTACGCCCTGCTGCTCTTCGTGGTGACCGTCGCCCTCTCGCGTTACCTCGAAGCGGAGGGTTGGGAGGAGATGAAATAGGATGGCCAAGAACATCGTGGCGGCCGCGTTCTGCTGCATAGGCACCTTTTTCTTCCTGCTGGGGACCACGGGCCTGCTGCGCATGCCGGACATCTTCACCCGCCTGCATCCTTCCACCAAGTGCGATACCCTGGGCGCGTGTTCGGTGATCATCGGCATGGCCGTCTATAGCGGGTGGTCCTGGGATGTGTTCAAACTGGTCCTGATCGCTTGTTTCCTGCTCCTGTCCAGCGCCACCTGTGGGCATGCCATCGGTCGCTCCGCCGTGAGGGGGAACATACAGTACTGGAGGAAGCGGGGAGGGGAGGCGGAAGATGGGAACGGTACTTAACCTCATCTTCATCGTCCTCATGGTGGCCACCGCCCTGTTGGCGGTCTTCGCGCGTGACCTGCTGGCGGCGGTGATCATCTTCTCGGTGTACAGCCTGATCATGGCGCTGATGTGGCAGCGCCTGCAGGCCCCGGACCTGGCCCTCACCGAGGCCGCGGTAGGCGCCGGGGTGACCACGGTTCTCTTTGTCGTGGCCATCTTCAAGACCCGCAGGAGGGAGGAGGAGTGAAGAGGATCGTCTCCCTGCTCTTCATGGCGGCCCTGCTGGGCCTGCTCCTCTACGTGGTGGCCTACATGCCGCCCATGGGCGACCCGGAGAATCCCACCAATTCCAGCGACGTCACCACCCGCTATCTGGAGAAGGCGGAGGAGGAGACGTACACGGTGAACGTGATCACCGGCATCATCCTCAACTACAGGGGATACGACACCATGGGGGAGGTCTCGGTCATCTTCTGCGCACTGGCCGCCGTACTGGCCGTGCTGGGCAGGGAGAAGAGGGGTAAGATCTACGCCTACGCGGACCGCTCCCGCGTGCCGTCCTCGGTCATCGTAAGGACCATGGTCGCGTTCCTCGTACCTTTCATCATCCTCTTCTCCATCTACACCATCCTGCACGGCGAGCTCTCTCCTGGCGGTGGCTTCCAGGGCGGCGCCATCATCGGCGCCAGCATGATCATCTTCACCACCATCTTCGGCCTCTTTGAATCGTCCGAGCGCATCCCCCAGAAACTGCGATCCCCACTGGAGGGATCGGCGTTCATCACCTTTTTTTTGGTTGGGGTGTTGGGACTGGTGGGTGGGGGTAATTTCCTCACCTACGCCTGGCCGAACATCGCAACGGACCTGCAGCCCGCGGTGGTGCTCTGGCTCACCATCCTGGTGGAGATCGGGATAGGCGTGGGCGGCGCCATGGTCCTCATATCCATCCTCTTCAGCATGATCCGGGAGGAGGAAGAGATTGCGATTGCTCCATAACTACCAGTACGTAGCGGCCATGCTGCTCTTCTGCATCGGCCTCTACACGGTTATCGTGCGCCGCAACATCATCAAAAAACTCATAGGCTTGAACATCATGGAGACGGCGGTGTTCTTCTTCTATATATCCCTGGGATACCTGGACGGCGGCATCGCCCCCATCAGGGTCGGCGGCGCCGATCCCTCCCGCATGGTCAATCCCATACCCCAAGCCTTGATCCTGACGGGCATCGTGGTGGCGGTGAGCGTGACCGCCCTGGCTTTGGCGCTGGTCATCCTGCTCTACCGCCAGTACGGCACCCTGGACGTGGACCGGCTCTTCCGGGACGAGGAAGTGGAGCCGGAGGCGGGCACGGAGAGGGGGGGCACCGCGTAGATGGGAGCCTACCGCCATTTCCCCATCTTCATGATCACCCTGCCGATACTCGGCGCGGTGCTCCTGCCCTTCCTGGGTTACCTGCGCCAGAAGTGGGTGCCCTGGGCGGCGATACTGCCGCTGACCGCCTCGACCGTGCTGGGGATCCTGCTCATCGGCAGGATACCCGCTGATGGGTACCTCAGTTACCACATG
>Ga0315295_10005788_pt1 | contig 10561 bp, 8 predicted proteins | sample YL17G14_0_MG_FD_204453 | JGI IMG/M metagenome (GOLD analysis project Ga0315295, IMG submission 204453) | Sediment microbial communities from Yellowstone Lake, YNP, Wyoming, USA - YL17G14_0 | ecosystem: Environmental > Aquatic > Freshwater > Lake > Sediment | place: USA: Wyoming | collected...
GCGCTTCTCCCTTCAGTGTTCGTGTTGGCGGCGGCCCGGAAAACATAGGGGTGAAGCTTATCGGGGTCGGTCATGGCCGTGGACTTGGATATGGGCGCGATGTAGAGGACCTTCTCCGTCTTGGCAACCTCCGAGAGGGCCAAGCCCTGGGATGCGGTAAGGCCGCCCACCAGAAAGTCCACCTTTTCTTTCAGGATGATCTCCCGGGCGACTCGAGTGGCTTCCTCGGGAGTGTTCCCGCAGTCGCGAACGATCAATTCGATCGGTCTTCCCAGGACTCCACCCTTCTCGTTGATCTCTTTCACGAACATTTCCGCTCCCACGGAGGAAGGCTTGCCAAATAGGGCTCCGCCACCCGATAGGATCATGGGGAAACCGACCAGGATCGGCTTCTTCTGGGCATCAGCGGCTGGCGGAAACAGGAAAACAAAGGTGATAAAACTGAGAACAATGTAAGGTATCAATGAGCGTCGCATATTCTTCCTCCTTTCTAAGCAATCTTTCTTCTCTTGGGTTTCCCAAAAATGTTTCTACCTTTCCCATCCCCCCTTTCTACTCTGGTTTTCCCCCTGTCCTCCATTTTCAATAGCCCGGCTCTTCAAAAAAAATTCGGGAGTAAAAATTGGAGGAGGTGCGAAGGAGTAATCAATTTATGTTTTTACTGTATTTCCAAAGGGACCACCTGTCAAGGCCTTTTCTGAGCGGGGGTATTCCTTGAATCCATCCAAGTTCTATTGACATCCCCCGCTCAATTCAGTAGGCTCTTGCCGAAACGAAGGCTCTTGGCAAAAAACCCTTAACCATCGGGAAAAATAAGACGATGAGGGTAAATGATGAACCCTTTCTTCTCAATATTATCTGCCGCGTATATCTTTGTTATCTTTTTTTGGGCGGATTCGCCAGTGGTATCCAAACTCAGCGTTCTTAATCCCTTCAGCATTCTGCACATTCCTTTGTACGGGATTTTGACCTTTTTTCTTGTTCTTTCTTTTCCCCCTGGGCAGAAAACAAGCTCCAAATTCCGTTATATCTTTCCGGCCCTCATTGCCACAGGGGTAGCCATCTTGGATGAATTTTATCAATCCCTTATCCCCAGCCGGGAGGCTTCGATAGTTGACGTTTTTCTCGACGTTCTCGGCATCTTCCTGGTTATGATTCTTTTCCCCCGGCTTCCTCCCTTTTTCCAGACTGGTTTCCCCAAGAAACTAAAGAAAGCTGGGATCCACAAAGCCTCTGATAGGGACGACGACATTAAACTTTAAAGGAGAAGGTTATGAAAAAGAGTAGTTACATTTTTGTGCTTCTGTCTCTGGTCTTTCTCTGGCCGGTTTTCGCTTGGGCGCAAGTAGGAGAGAATTACACGGTCGAGCTTGAGGGCCGTATGTGGAATGTCAAATTAGATTCCACCGTAAAAGTTGTGCAGGATGGGACCGGAACGGATATGAAATTGGTGGATGATCTGGGATTTGATGAGCGAAAGAATTTCTTCGAGGGGCGTTTACAGGTTAAATTTGCCAGGGCGCATAAATTTAACCTGGAATACATCCCCCTAAAATGGGATGCGGATAAAGTCCTTTCCAAGACGATTGAATTTTCGGGGCAAACATACACGCAAGGCACAAGGGTTCAAACCAGCACGGACCTTAAATTCTTAAAGGGTGGCTATGAATATGATTTCCTTGTCGGAAGTCTGGGATTCCTTGGAGGAACCCTGGATGTGCTCGTAGTTAATGGGAACGTACAACTGAAGGCGCCGTCCTTGGCCATCGACCAAAAAGAAGATAAGACTGTTCCCATTCCCATGATCGGCCTTGTCGGGCGCGTCTACCCCATAAGATGGGTCAATTTGACCGCCAAAGCCTCAGGTCTCCCCTTGGGGTCATATGGATATGTCGTTGACGCCGAAGCCAGCCTGAATATTAACCCCATCAAATACATAGGGATTTCCGGCGGCTATCGTTATTTTGAAACCAACCTGAAATATGATAATAACTCCTTGAATTTCAAGCTCGACGGCCCGTTTGTGTCCTTGGAGCTCCGCTTTTAATATGCCTTTGAGGAGAGCGGCCTTGGCCTGAGCCGCTCTCCTCAAATAGCCTCAAGCGGTATTCCCCCCTCTATCCCTGCCCCTTCCCCCTGCTCTTCTCCCCTTTACTGATCCAATTACGGAATTGCTGGAGGTAATCCTCGTCATTTGCCAAAAGGAATCATTTAGAGTATAATTTTTTAAGTTTATTGCGGGGGAAATTTGAGCCTTTTTATTACCTTCGAAGGAATCGAAGGGTGCGGCAAAACCACCCAGATTGGCCTCCTGACATCTTTCTTGAAAAGCATCCATCGACCTTTTTTGCTAACCCGTGAACCCGGTGGAACAGAGGTAGGGGAAAAAATTCGGAAAATTCTGCTTTCCACAGAAAACATGAGGATCGAGCCCATGGCCGAGCTTTTTCTCTACGCTACAGCAAGGATTCAACACTATCATCAGATTATTAAACCGGCTCTAAGTGAAGGGAAAACTGTCCTCTGCGATCGATTTGCCGATGCCACGCTCGCCTATCAGGGATATGGCCGCGGGTTAGACCTAGCCTGGATCGAGGAAATTCATGTGCGGGCAATGGAAAACGTAAATCCCCACCTTACTTTCCTCTTGGACCTGCCAGTAGAGGTAGGGTTAAAACGGGCCTTGAAAAGGATGGAGAGCCACGTGGTCAAAGAAGATCGCTTCGAGAGAGAAGCTCTCGATTTTCATCGTCGGGTGAGGGATGGATACCTTATTTTGGCCCGCAGGGACCCACAGCGGATCATCCTACTGGACGGGATGAAAGATGAACAAACCCTCCATCGGGAGATTGTATCCCATCTCCCCGGTGGGTTTTGAGGTTGCCCCATGTCCTTTGGCCAAATACGGGGACAGGAAAGTGCCGTGGCGATCCTAAAAAATGCCCTGAGGAGCGGGCGATTGGCCCAGGCCTACCTCTTCTTTGGCCCCGAGGGTGTTGGCAAACGCCTGACTGCTTTGACGCTGGCCAAAGCCATGAACTGTACGTCTTCAAAAGAGGTTGAAATTCCCTGCGAGAGATGCCCCTCCTGTATCAAGGTCAATTCCTCCAGCCATGCTGACGTGATTTTATTGGAGCCCGAAGGGGAAGTTATCAAAATTGACCAGGTACGGGGCATGCAGAGACGACTTCGATACCGCCCGTTAGAGGGAGGGCATCGGGCCTGCATCATCGATTCCGCAGATCGGCTGAACGATGCTGCCTCCAACGCCCTGCTCAAGACTTTGGAAGAACCCCCCGATGAGACGCACCTGATCTTGATCACTTCCCGTCCCCACCAGCTTTTGTCAACAATCCTTTCGCGTTGCCAGTGGGTCAGGTTCAAGCCCCTATCCATCGCCCATATCGTTCAAATTCTCCAAAAGTCGCACCCTTTGGAGGAAGAAAAAGCAAATTTCTACGCCTCTTTGGCAGGGGGAAGCGCGGGACAGGCCCTGGCACTCAGCGACCGCGTGGATTTCCAGAAGCGTACGGATTGGCTACGCGCTTTCTCAGATATTCCCGAGAAGACCGTGGAAGAGATCTTTGAAACTTGCGCGCGCCTCTCCAAGGAGGAAGAAGTCAACGACCTGCTGGAGCTTTGGAAACTCTGGATCAGGGACCTGGTGGTCTTGCAGGTTCAGGGGGAAGACGCGGGGGAGAAATTAATCAATCATGACCTGCGGGTGGAAGCCGCTGAGGAAGCGCAGAAGTATTCCCTTGACCGGCTCGACTGGGTTTTTGGCCTGATCTCCGACGTGCAAAAGTCCATCGCCTTGAAGGCCAATCCTCAGCTGGCTTTGGAAACTCTGATGCTGGAGATGAAGAAAAACTCCAAAAAAAATTCTGAAAGGGACGCCGATTTTCGCTGATTTTCATGGAAAAATATTTCCTTTAGAAAATCTGGATCATCTGCGTTTATCTGCGTCCAAAGATTATTAAAGATATGAAAGTCGGCGGCGTGAAATTCAGAGATCATGGAAAGATTCAGGATTACGATTCCACGGGGTTTACCCTTAAGGAGCGGGACATCGTAATGGTGGAGACAGACCATGGGCCGGAGCTTGGCTTTGTCGCTCGCATGCCCCTGGAAAGGGGCCCAGCGTATTTTCCCAAACCCCTGAAAAAGGTCATCCGCCTGGCTGATGAGAGCGACATGGAACAGGGGCAGCGAAACCTGTACCAGGAGCGGGAAGCCAAACTCCTATGCTTGGCCAAGATCAAAGAACAGAACCTCCCCATGAAGCTGATCGGAGTGGAGTCCTTCTTAGACGGAAGTAAGATCATCTTCTATTTCGTCTCCGAAGGTCGAGTGGATTTCCGTGCTCTGGTGAAAGACTTGGCCGGTGCCTTCAAGACTCGCATCGAGATGCGCCAGGTTGGCGTACGCAACGAGGCCAAGATGATCGGCGGGATGGGCAATTGTGGGAGAGAGTTCTGCTGTTGCGCCTTCTTGCAGGAATTCGAGCCCGTCTCAGTCAGGATGGCCAAGGAACAAAACCTGGCCCTCAACCCGCAGAAGATCTCCGGGGCCTGTGGCCGTTTGATGTGTTGCTTGGCCTACGAAATCGACACCTATACGGAGTTGAGGAAAGACCTGCCCAAGGTGGGGAAAAGGGTGGTCACCGCCCAAGGTCCGGGGAAAGTCATCCAGCAAAACATCATCAAACAAAAAATGCGAGTCGCCCTGGATGACGGGAAAGAGGCCGAAGTTGGCCTGGATGAAATCAGAGAAGAATCGTTCTTTGAAAAATACAGGAAAGGGAAATGAGGAAAATTTATTTCACTACTCCGATCTATTACGTGAACGCTGAACCCCACATCGGCCATGCCTACACGACCATCGTGGCCGACGTGCTCAACCGCTTTTGCAGGCTGGCCGGCTACCAGACTTTCTTTTTGACCGGGACGGATGAGCACGGGGACAAGGTGGCCCAGGCCGCCCGGGCTGCCGGGGAAACCCCTCAAGCCTATGCCGACCGGATCAGCGGCCTGTTCCGGGCTCTTTGGCCCAAGCTAAACATCACCCACAATCGCTTCATCCGGACGACCGAGGAAACCCACAGGCGGGTGGTCCAGCTCATCTTGCAGAAAGTTTATGACGCCGGGGATATTTACTTCGGCGATTATGGGGGGCATTACTGTCGCGGCTGTGAACGCTTCCTCACCGAAAAAGAACTGGTCGACGGAAAATGCCCGGACCACGGGACAGAGCCGCAGTTCATCAAGGAAAAGAATTATTTCTTTCGCATGAGCAAATACCAAGACTGGCTGATCGATCACATCCAGACCCACCCGGACTTCATCCGCCCCGAACGATACCGAAACGAGGTATTGGCCTTCCTCCGCGACCCCCTGGAGGACCTTTGCATCTCCCGGCCGAAAAGCCGGCTGGGGTGGGGTATCCCCGTGCCCTTCGACGGGGACTACGTCACCTACGTCTGGTTCGATGCCCTGATCAATTACCTCACCGGCATCGATTACCCGGACGGCGAACGATTCATCCGGCTCTGGCCCGTCTGCCAGCATCTGATCGCCAAGGACATTCTCAAGCCCCACGGCATTTACTGGCCGACCATGCTCAAGTCAGCGGGGATTCCTCCCTACCAGCACTTGAACGTCCACGGGTACTGGATCGTGTCTGAATCCAAGATGTCCAAGAGCCGGGGAAACATCATCAAACCGTTAGATTTGATGTCCAAGTATGGCCTGGATGCCTTCCGTTACTTTCTTTTGCGCGAGATGGTCTTCGGCTTGGATTCCAATTTCAGCGAAACCGCCCTCGTGGGCCGGATCAACGCCGACCTGGCTAACGACTTGGGGAATCTGGTCAGCCGCACCCTGGCCATGGCCGAGCGCTTCCTCAAGGGAGAGATACCCCGGGCAGGGGCGCTCGAAGAAAAAGATCGAGAGCTCCAGATCACGGCTTTGAATTTAGCTCAGGAAGCCGAAAGGCTGTTTGGAGAATTGAGCTTCCACAAATTTCTGATCTCCACCTGGGGATTAATCAACCTGGCCAACAAATACATCGATGGGACGGCACCCTGGGCCCTGGCCAAGGATTCCGGAAAGGCCGAGCGCCTGAATACAGTCCTCTACCAACTCCTCGAAGTTCTGCGTTTCGTTGCTGTGCTTATCTCGCCCTTCATGCCCCAGACCAGCGAAAAAATTCAAGCGCAACTGGGGATCTCCGATTTGGGGAGCCAGACGCTGGCCAGTCTGAAAGAATGGGGAGGGCTAGCTCCGGGTGGACGGGTTCGGAAAGGGGAGGCCCTGTTTCCCCGGGTCGAAGATACTTTAAAAGGAGAAGAAAAGATGGACAGTTCGGCCTTGATGAGCATGGAAGAATTCCAGAAATTGGACCTGCGGGTGGGAAAGATTCTTGCTGCCGAGAATATCAAAAAATCAGAAAAGCTCCTCAAACTGCGCGTGGACATCGGTGAAGAACGCACCGTGGTCGCCGGAATTGCCCGCCATTACAAACCTGAGGAGCTGGTGGGCAAGACCATCATTCTCCTGGCCAATCTTCAGCCCACCAAGCTCATGGGCGTAGAGTCCCAGGGGATGGTTCTGGCGGCCGACGGGGCCGAAGGGGTCATCCTGGCCACCTTCGATAAAGAAGCCAAAGTAGGTTCAAAAGTCCGCTGAGTCATTTTTTAAAAAACTCGTTTTCATTTCTCCTTAAACTAAAGAAGGTATTATTCAGATACCTTCGAGCTATAACAAAAAACCATGTCCACCCGGGCAAAAATGATACCTTGCAAAAACCCGGTGTCCGCGGGTAGATCATAATGAAAGTCCGTGATATTATAAAATTGCTAGAGCAAGACGGGTGGTACTTGGTTGTAACGAAAGGTAGTCACCGGCAATACAAGCATCCAGTAAAATTGGGCAGGGTGACAATCGCTGGTCATCCGAATGATGACCTGGCTCCAGGGACCTTGAACAGCATCTTGAAGCAGGCCCAGCTGAAGGAGGAAAAGTAGGATGTATCGCTTCCTTGTAGTCCTTGAAAAAGCGGAAAACAATTATTCGGCTTATTCCCCTGACTTACCCGGCTGTGTGGCTACTGGGGCTACCCGCGAAGAAGCAGAACGGAATATGCATGAAGCGGTCGAAATGCACGTGCGCGGCTTGCTGGAAGACGGGCTGCCTGTTCCTGAATCGACTTCTTTGGCGGAATATATTGCTGTGTGAATACTATAAAGGCCTCCTTCTTTGTCTTTATTCTCTTCCCCTTCTGGCGAGGGAGGGCTATCCTACGGGTGTTGGGTTAGATCGTTTAAGAGGCTTTATTTCCTCCCAATCCTTTTATTCGCGTAAAAAATCCTTCTGCTCTCCTTTTGTGGAGAGGCCAAGGCGGGGGTGGAATGGTGAAAGAAGCCCTGAAACAAGTTTCCCTCCTTGTTGAACGCTTCCAACAAAATATCGAAGCCTATCGAAACCCTGCCTACAACGAAACCCAACTCCGCATAGAATTTGTCGACCCCCTCTTTGAAGCTCTCGGCTGGGACGTGGCCAATAAGGCCGGATATGCGGAGCAGTACAAAGATGTCATCCATGAGGATGCGATTAAGGTGGCCGGGGCCACAAAAGCACCGGATTACTGCTTCCGCATCGGTGGTGTCAGAAAATTTTTCCTCGAAACCAAAAAGCCTTCCGTTGACATTAAGGAACAAACCAGCCCTGCCTATCAACTGAGGCGATATGCCTGGAGCGCGAAACTCCCCCTTTCCATCCTGACAAACTTCGAAGAGCTGGCCATCTACGACTGCCGCCTTCGACCGAGGCCAACCGATAAACCCAGCATCGGACGAATCCGATGTTACACTTACCCCCAATATCTCGACTCTTTTGAGGGGATCCATAACCTCCTCTCAAAAGAATCTGTCCTCAAAGGCTCCTTTGATAAGTTTGCGGAATCCGACAGACAAAAGCGGGGCACCTCAGAGGTGGACGCCGAGTTTTTAAAGGAAATAGAATCCTGGCGGGAAACCCTAGCCAGAACCATTGCCGCCAGAAACCCAAAGCTTTCCGTACGGGAACTCAACTTTGCGGTGCAATTCACCATTGACCGCATCATCTTTTTGCGGATGTGTGAGGACCGGGGAATTGAACCCTACGGCCAGCTTCAATCCCTTCTTAATGGCGCTAATACTTACCACCGCCTTCGGGAACTTTTTTTCCATGCTGATGGGAAGTATAACTCCGGCCTCTTCGACTTCAGGGCTGACCGGCTGACCCCTGAACTTAAAGTAGATGATAACCCCCTAAAGGATATCTTTAAGAACCTTTATTATCCTGAATCCCCCTATGAATTTTCAGTTTTGGGCGCCGATATTTTGGGGCATGTCTATGAGCAATTTCTGGGAAAGGTGATCCGCCTCACCGAAGGACACCACGCGAAGGTCGAAGAAAAACCCGAGGTGAGAAAAGCCGGTGGTGTCTATTACACTCCAACCTATATCGTTGACTACATTGTAAAGAACACGGTGGGCAAACTCTGCGAAGGTAAAACCCCAAGACAGATCAGTTCCCTGCGCATCCTCGACCCGGCCTGTGGCTCCGGTTCATTTCTCCTGGGAGCTTACCAGTATCTGTTGGATTATCATCGCGACTGGTATCAAAAGGATAGCCCTAAGAAGCATACCAAAGAGATTTACCAGGGCCACGGAGGCCAGTGGAATCTGACCATCCAGGAGAAGAAAAGAATTCTCTTGAATAATATCTATGGTGTTGACATTGATTCGCAGGCGGTTGAGGTGACCAAACTCAGTCTGCTTCTCAAGGTGCTTGAAAGCGAAAACCAGGATACCTTGGAGAAGCAGATGAAGTTATTCAAAGAACGGGCCTTGCCCGACCTGGGAAGTAACATCAAATGCGGCAACTCCCTGATCGGCCCGGATTTTTACCAGGGCAAGCAGATGAGCCTGCTTGACGAAGACGAACGCTACCAGATCAACGCCTTCGATTGGGCCTCTGAGTTCCCAGGGATTATTAAAGCAGGCGGGTTTGATGCGGTGATTGGCAATCCACCTTATGGGATGGTAGATTCTGAAAACTTGAAGGATTACTTTCAGAATCAATATATGACAACGGAAGGGCGGTTTGATACTTACGAATTATTCATCGAGACAGGAACCAAGCTATGGCGTAAACAAGGCCTCTTGGGATTTATCATACCTTCACCCTTTCTTACAAACTTGTATACTCGAAAATTGCGCAGTTATCTTTTGGAGCGATGCACCATTAAAGAAATCACAAATTTCGGAATGGATGTTTTTGAGGACCCAACGATCCATACTTGCATAGTGATAGTTTCTGAAGGTCATAATGCAAAACAGAATGTAAAAATTCGCAAGCAAGTCCTTACGCCCAATGAACTGGATATTAAGTTTGACTACGAGGTTTCCCAGTCTCTACTTGGCAAAAACGAAAATTATACCTTTGACATCTTCGTCGATCTTGAAGCGCAGCAAATTTTGGAAAAGATTCAAAGTAATTCTCACCCTTTAGGCCAAATCTGTTTTATTCGGCAGTGCATTAAAACGGGGAATGACGAAGCCTATGTTCAGCTTTCAGATAAGCATCTAAGTAACCCTTGGAAACTATCTTTGAGAGGGAAATCCATAGGTCGCTATAGAATGCAAGAAAAGAATTTGTTCGTAAAGTATGGGCCGTGGCTTGCCAGAAACTGGAAAAACAAAACATTCTACGAGACTCCTAAGATCGCCATTCGGGAGACAGGGAATCAAATCACTGCAACCCTTGACCTTGAAAATAGATATTTTTTGAGTTCTTTGTATGCGGTCTATCCCATCTCTCATAACGAGAGGTTATCCCTTAAGTATCTTTTGGGGTTGCTAAACTCTTCAGTTGCTACATATTATGTGAAAATCATCGCTTTAGATATGACAAAGGGTGCCTTCACTAAATTTCGCACAAATCAGCTTGCCCGTCTCCCAATTCATATCATCAATTTTTCTGATCCAAACGATAAAATTTTATATGATCAGATGGTACAACTAGTCGATAGGATGCTGTTATTGAACAAGGAGTCACCAACGGCAAAGACCGCTCACGAGAAAACTATTCTCCAGCGGCAGATCGACGCGACAGATAGGCAAATCGACCGGCTGGTATATGAGCTGTATGGTTTGACGGACGAAGAAATCAAGATCGTTGAGGAAGACACCTTAATTAAATCATAATTTCAAGGTTTCTGCTTGGGAACTAAATTGGTAGGTAACAAGAATAAATTATTCAAGGGATAAGGAAATTGAAGCTGTTCCCCAAAAGATAATGGAAGGGATCTAATAATGGAATTAAAAGTAACAAAAAGAACAATTTGTGGATGGGATCAATTGTTAAATATTTTTGGGCGGACGGGATTGGGCGGACGGGACGTTGTTGACTAGGTTGACTTATTGAATGGCCTTCGACAGGGCTAGCAATGAGTATGCTTTATTTGACATTCCAGAAACACTGCTGTATTTTGAAATTGGAAAGATGGAGGTGAATAA
>Ga0315295_10005790_pt1 | contig 10560 bp, 7 predicted proteins | sample YL17G14_0_MG_FD_204453 | JGI IMG/M metagenome (GOLD analysis project Ga0315295, IMG submission 204453) | Sediment microbial communities from Yellowstone Lake, YNP, Wyoming, USA - YL17G14_0 | ecosystem: Environmental > Aquatic > Freshwater > Lake > Sediment | place: USA: Wyoming | collected...
GTCGAGCTTGACCAGCTCCGCTTCCCTGTATCCAACGAACTCGTAGTCGAGCGAAGCGTAGCCCTGGGAGACGGACTTGAGCTGGTTGTAGAAGTCGAACACGATCTCGTTCAGCGGAAGGAGATAAGTCAGGAGGACGCGTTGGCTGCTGATGTATTCCATTTTTTTCTGCTCGCCGCGGTGGTCGTCGAGGAGTTTGAGCAGCGCGCCCAGGTAGCGGTCGGGAGTGAGGATCATGGTCTCGATGATGGGCTCCTCGATCCGCTCGACCTCATGGGGCGGAGGGAGCTCGGAGGGGTTATGGATCTCGCGCGCCTCACCCTTGATGTCGACAATGCGGAAGCTGACGCTGGGTGCGGTTGTGACCAGGTCCAGGTCGAACTCCCGCTCCAGCCGCTCCTGAATAATCTCACGGTGGAGCAGCCCGAGGAAGCCGCAGCGGAAGCCGAGGCCGAGGGCCGGCGAGTTCTCGGGCTCGTAGTGGAAGGAAGCGTCGTTCAGCCGGAGCTTGTCCAGGGCGGTCCGCAGTTCCTCGATGTTGCTCTCGCCGGCGGGGAACATCCCGCAAAATACCATCGGCTTGGCTTCCTTGAATCCGGGGAGGGCTTTGGCGGCGGGGCGGTACTTTTCGGTGATCGTGTCCCCGACCCTGGCATGGGCCAGGTTCCGGATCCCGGCGATGACGTAGCCGACCTCGCCGGTCTTGAGGCTTTCCGCCTTGACGGGCTTGGGCGTCAGGTAGCCGAGCTCTTCCACTTCATAATCCGCCTGGGCGGCCATGAGATCGATCGCGCTCCCGGTCTTGAGGATGCCGTCCATGACCCGAACCAGGACCACTACGCCGCGGTAGGGATCGAACCAGGAATCGAAAAGGAGGGCTTTGAGCGGGGCATCGGGATCGCCTTTGGGCGGCGGAATCCGCCGAACGACGCTTTGCAGGACCTGTTCGACGCCGATTCCCGTCTTGGCGCTGACGAAAAGGGCTTCTTCTTTCTTCAGGCCGATGAGGTGCTCCATCTGCTCCACGACCTGGTCCGGCTCGGCTTGGGGAAGGTCGATCTTATTGATCACGGGGATGAGGACGAGGTCGTTTTGGAGGGCGAGATAGGTGTTGGCCAGGGTTTGGGCCTCGACGCCCTGCGAGGCATCGATGACGAGCAGCGCGCCCTCGCAGGCGGCCAAGCTCCGGCTCACCTCGTAGGAGAAATCCACGTGGCCGGGCGTGTCGATCAGGTTGAGGGCGTATTCCTCACCGCTCGGGCTCACATAACGGAGCCGGGCCGTCTGGGCCTTGATGGTGATGCCCCGCTCGCGCTCAAGGTCCATGGTGTCCAGCGTCTGCTCCCGCATCTCGCGGGAAGACAGCGCGCCCGTCATCTCCAGGAAGCGGTCGGCCAGGGTGGACTTGCCGTGGTCGATATGGGCGATGATCGAGAAATTCCTTATGTTTTTCATGAGATGAAATCAAACGGGGACGGTTCTTGAACCGTCCCCGCCTGTATCATGGCAAAATTGCGCCCGAGAGTCAAATCGCATTTATCGCCGGGCTGAGGGGGATGGATGATAAAACCCTCTGGAGCCCTCTCTCCTTGACTTTTCGGCCAATCCCGAGTAATTTGGCATTGTTCAGGAACGAAAACCCCAGACCGTTTGAGGCTGCCGCCTCAAAGGAGGAAATACATGTTTTTATTCGGACCCGTTGGACCGACTGAACTCCTCATCATCCTGCTGATCGTCGTCATCATCTTCGGGGCCCGCCGCCTTCCCGATCTCGGTAAATCCCTGGGCGAAGGCATCAAGAACTTCAAGAAATCCATAAGCGGTAAAGAAGACAAAGACAAAACGGACAACGACCAGAAGCTCCAGCCTCCCTCCAAATAAGAATGAGACGGACTCTCGAAAAGCTGGCCGCCGACCGCGAAGGCCACGAGCAAGCTCTCTCCCGCCGACTTGATGACCTCAAAAAGAAAATCAGCGGGGAAACCTCCATCCAGGTTTCCCTCCGCGTCAAGAATTTTATCAGCCGCCTGGAAGAAATATTAAAAACAGAAGAATCTCAGTCCCAGCCCCAGCCCCAGAAAAAAGGGCTTTTCAAGCGTTCCCGTCCCGTTAGCGCCGCAGGCGCCGCCCCCCTAAAGCCGGCGGCCGATCAGATCCTGTTGATTCTCCGAGAATTCGAACAGCTTTTGAACCGCCACATCAGCCTCAGCCAGGAGATCTTCGGATCCCTTGCCCGGCTCTCTGAAGAAAACGCCGTCCTCGCCGACGCCCGGGATCGGGAATGGGATGCCTTGGGCAGCAACCACGTGGGCGTGATTTTCAAGAGCATGGAGTGGCGGGTGGACAAGCTGGCCGCCGAATGCGAAGACGCCCAGATCCTCATGAAAAAGCTTTTCATGCTCAGGGAGAAAATGGACCGTTTGCTCCAGGCGCTGGAGGAGAAAAAGCTCCCCTCGGCGCGCGAGGTCAAAGACATCCTGGAGCCGCTCGAGGACTGGCGCTATTCCGGCTTCGAAAACCGGTTTCGGGGATATGAGGAGGACATCAAAAAACAGCAGGCCGTCTACCTCCCCTGTTTCAAAAAAGGCGGCAAGGTCCTGGACCTGGGCTGCGGCCGCGGCGAATTCATGGAACTGCTCCTGGAGAACGGGTTTGACGCCGTCGGCGTGGACCTCAACAGCCAGATGGTGGACATCTGCCTGGACAAGGGGCTGAAAGTCCGGCAGAGCGACATCCTCCAGGCGCTGGCCGGATTCGAAGACGGGAGCTTCGCCGGGATCTTCTCCTCCCAGGTTATCGAGCATTTGACCCCCGAATACCTGAAGCGCATGGTCGAGATCTGCCGCGCCAAGCTTGAGCCGGGCGGGACCGTCGTCCTGGAAACCGTCAACCCGACATCAGTCTTCGCCCTCGTCCAGATCTACTTCCTGGACCCGTCCCACCAGAGGCCTCTCCATCCCCAGGCCCTGAAATTTCTCCTGGAAGGCGCCGGATTCGATGACGTGGAAATCCGATATTCCTTCCCCCTGAAAAAGGAACGGCTCCAACCGCTTCCCGGGACGGACGACCGGACGACCATCCTTAACCGGAACATTGACGCCCTCAACGAACTTCTCTACGCGCCGCCCAATTACGCAGCCGTCGGCAGGAAGAAATAACCATGTCTCTCTATGCCGGATTCGACCTCGGCGGGACCCAGCTCAAATACGGGCTTATCGACGGCCACGGAAATCCTGTCTTTAAGGCAAAAATCCAGACACCACCCTCCATCCAGGGGCTGATGGATCGCTTCGATCTCTTGTGGCGAGAGCTCCGCAAAAAATGGGGAAACGAAGTGCGAGCGGCCGGCCTGGGATTCCCGGGAATTTACAGCTTGCGCGCCCGGAAGATCCTTCAATCACCCAATTACCCGGGCCTGGACAATTTCGACCTTTCCGCGGCCCTGACCCGCATATTCGATGCGCCCTTCTGGGTGGATAACGATGCCAACCTGGCGGCCTTCGGCGAGTTCGCCTGCGGCGCGGGACAGGGCAGCCAGAGTCTCATCCTCCTCACCCTGGGCACGGGTGTCGGCTCGGGCATCATTCTGGACGGAGACATCTGGCACGGGGCTTGCGGGTTCGCCGGTGAAATGGGCCACATCACCGTCCGCCCGGAAGGCGAATGGTGCAAGTGCGGAAACCGCGGCTGTCTGGAAACCGAGGCAGCGGCTCCGGCCATCGTCAGGAATTATTGGCGATTGAGCGGCACCACGAAGGCCGCCACGGCCGAGGACGTCTTCCATCGGGCCGAGGCGGGAGACCAAGCTGCCCGCCAAAGTTTCGCCCTGGCCGGCGCCTATCTCGGAATCGGGCTCGGCATCGCCCTCAATTTCATGAACCCGGACAAAATTCTGATCGGCGGCGGCGTGATGGCCGCCGGTCCCTACATCATGCCCCATGCCGTGGAAGAAGCCCGGAAACGCAGCTGGCAGGCGACTTTTGCCTGTTGCTCCATCAGCGCGGCCTCCCTGGGCAACGACGCCGGGTTCCTGGGCGCCGCCTCCTGGGCCAAAAAACAGGCCCAACAAACCGGCAAGGGATCTTGATCCTCCTATATTATTCCCCCATCTCCAGATCTGCTGGAATAGCCCCTAACAAAACGAGGAGAAAATAATCATGCCCATTGCCGGGATAGCACGAAAGAAACGGCCGAGAGGGGTGGCGCGGCAGAGGTGCTCCCCACCCGCCCCGAGAGGAGGGACCCTTCTGAGAGAAGAGGCCTCGAGGACGGATGGGGAAGAGCCGCGACAGGACCCCCGCCTTGGGATGTATTTTGTTATCACGGAAATGGGGACGCTCCGTTAAAGAGGAATCTTTTTGACAGGAAGACGGGAAAAAAGTTATATTTTAAGCTCTTCGTGCCGGGAAAGAAACCATCTGGCTCCAACGGGAGTTTCAGGGAATATATGGAGGCCGACATTGAACAAGAGAATTTTATTCCCGCTTTTGCTTTTTGGCCTGTTGCCGGGGCTCGTCAGCCCCGCTCTCTCCAAGCAGCAACTCGGCGCCATCAAAGGCAGGATTGCGGACAACCAAGGCTTCCCGCTGCCCGGGGCCTTTGTCTACGTCCAGTCCCCTTCCCTGATCGGAGTTTCCAATTACATCACCGACAACACGGGGAATTTCGCCTTTCCGAACCTCTTTCCCGGCATATACAAGATCATTGTGGAGATGCCGGGTTTCAAGACGGCCAACATCGACAGCATCCCCGTTCACACCGGATCGGCGGTTTTCTTGAACGTCAAACTGGAAGCGTCCCAGATCGAGGAAGAGGTCACGCTGAAGGATATCGTCCCCATAGAGAACGGCCAGGCCTCCAAAAAAGCCGTGGTCATCGGCCAGGAACTCCTCAAGCATCTCCCGTTGGGCCGTTCCTTAGCTGAAATCCTCAAGTTGGCGCCGGGAGTCGTCCTTGACCCCGAATCTTATGACGCGGCGGCCGCAATCAGCGGCTCGACCGTCCGCGCCGGCGAGGCCCTTCTCGACGGCATCAACCTCAATGATCCCGCCACCGGGTTTCTTTCCGCCGTCTTCAATTTCGACGCCATCGAGGAGATCGAGATCGAAAGCTCGGGCCATCCCGCGGCCTCGGGTCCCATCGAAGGCGGACGGATCCTGGTCGTGGGCAAATTCGGGGGCGGCTCGACCCGGGGAAGCCTCTCGGCGACCCACAACAGCAAGGGCCTGAGCCAGGTCCTCTGGAAGCAATCAGAGCTGGATGAGATGAAAGTGCGTTCTCCCCTCCTTGATAAGAACCTCTGGGACCTGTCTTTCAGCCTGGGCGGGCCCATTCTTTCGGACAGGGCCTGGTTTTTCGGCAACGCTCGTTTCAACTATCAATCCCGGAACACGGACTTCATTCCCTGGACCGATCCCCAGGGACAAGCCCACAATCTCTACGATTGGAGCAATCGCGAGATCATGGGCTTTTTTAAACTGAGCGGCCAAGCCACTTCCCAGATCCGCTTTCATGCGGCCTTCAATTATTTCGACCGCTACCGGCCCGTCGCCGAAAACAATCCCGGTTGGAATCTGACCCAGGACGCAACTCATGTCCTCGACCATCTGCGGGGCTATACGGTGATCGGCGCGGTCAATATCAAGCTCAACCAGAATAGCTTCATCGACGTGAAGGCCGGCCTCATCTCCCAGAAAAACCCGTGGCTCCTCAACAGCAAAACCGCGGCCGGGCCTCAATACGTGGACGCGGTTTCGGGCCGGATCTGGGGAAGCGCCGATGTCAACAGGGTGGAGAATAGCTCGCGACTTCAAGCCGGCGCCACCATAACCCGATTCCAGGACGGCCTCCTCATCGGCGGCCGGCATGAGCTTAAGGCCGGGGGCGAATACGAACAATCCGGCGCCGATTTCAGCGAATGGAAAGCAGACAACCTGCTCCTTTATTATGCCGGCACAAGCCCCTACCTTTACGGCCTGGCAGCCTCTCCGACCTCGGGGAACACGGTGGGCAAAGGCCGGATCTCCTTTTTCATGACCGCCGGCGAAGAGGGCGCCCACACCTACAAAAACGAATTCAAGAGGCTCGGCGCTTTTGTCCAGGACTCGGCCACTTTCGGCGAGAGGGTCACTCTGAACCTGGGATTCCGATTCGACCGGAGCTTCGTTCAGAGGTTTCCCGTCCTGAAAGGGCTGGCCGGAAATTTAGTATCCGCCAAGATCGGAGATGAGCTGATCAAGCCGATCTACGGGATCAACCCTTACGACCTCGGGGGCACCAACGATACAGACACGATGATCGCCTGGAACGGCTTTTCCCCGCGCGCCGGGTTGAGCATCGATTTGTTCAAAAACGGGAGAACCCTCCTGAAGGCGTCATTCTCCCGGATCCCCGAGCTCCTCGGCCTCCAATATTCGCTGGCGCTCGTTCCCATGACCGGCAGCCGGCGCCATTCCTTTTATTGGTATGATGAGAATATGGACGGCCAGGTGGATACGGATGACAGCTACGCCCTCATGCCGGATGATTACAGGATTTACGATAAGAACTATTACAACAAGCGCTTTGACCCCGAGCTGGCCCCTCCCTACACCTCGGAATTCACGGCCGGCCTGACCCAGAAAATCTTTCAAGACTTCACCTTGGATCTTCGCCTTGTTTCCAAGTCCCAGTCCAATCTCGTGGAGAACGTCCTCTACTCTCCCGACCTGAACCAGGACTGGTACGCGCTCTCTCCCCACACCGAGGCGTGGTGGGTTCCCTTCCAAACTCTCGTCCCGGGTATCGACAACTACGGCGAAACGCCGGTGACCGTCTACTTCCGGTCCAACAAGGCGCCGGCGCTCTTCGACCGCCTGAAGAATGTTCCCGAGCTCGAGCGGACCTATCGGGCGGCGGAGTTCTCCTTCGAAAAAAGGATGTCCCACAACTGGCAGCTCAGCGGGTCTCTGGTCCTCGGCCGGGCCAGGGGTTTCGCTGGCTTGAATGCCCTGGGGAGCTCCGGCTTCACGGACGCCGCCTCCTCGCCCAACGCCTTCGTCAACGTCACGGATAAGGCCGCCCTGGACCTTGACCGGCCGGTGGTAGCCAAGATCATGGGCACGTACAAGCTTCCCTACGAATTGTATCTGAGCGCCTTTTTTATTCACGCGAGCGGCGCGCCCTGGGCCAGAAGCGTCACCGTCTATCCGCCGGCCTTGTGGGCCGAGGCCAATGATGTCGCCCCCTCCTATATGAACGTCTATCTGGAAACGCCGGGTACGTGGCGGTTTCCCTCCCGGAATATCCTCGACCTCCGGATTGAAAAGGACTTCACCCTGAAACGCTTCGGGCATCTCCGGGCTTATTTGGACATCCTCAACGTCACGGGCAGCAAATACTCCTATCAGGACCTGAACGACGGCGGGATGTGGTTCCCGGAATCCGAGAATTCGGTGATAGGCACACGGATCCTGAGTCCCTATTACAAGAATTATCTGCTGGCGGCGGGGGTGAGGACGGTTCGGCTCAACCTGACTTTTATGTTCTGAGAGAGAGGCCGGCTCCATTTCGCGAGGGAGACGGGACGAGGTTCGAAGGCCCGAACGGATCAGTTCGATTTTCCGAAATCGAATGATTTTCTCAACTCTTCTCCGCCCGTTTTATTCTTAAGGACGATCTGGACCCTGGGTTTCCCGCGGCGGACCTTGTCCAGGTCCTGGGTGAGCACAAAAGGGATCTCGATCCGATAGCTCGTTTTCCTGTTTTCTTTGAGCTCCGCCTCGTTCATCTTGATCTCATAATCCTGTTTGAACTGCCAGCCCAGGTTTTCCCTGCCTTCCCGCAGCTCGGCTTCGACATGCAGAGTGGTCTTGAGGGTATCCCCCTCCGCGCCGAACCAGATCCGCTCGAAGGGGACTTCCAGGATGAAGATCCCTTCGATTCTGCCGGCTTCGTCGGCGCTGACCGTCTGGCGGAAATTGAAATCAAAAAATGTCTTTTCCTTGTTTTCCCGACGCCCGGTGGCGGGCCGGGAAATGTTAAGATCATCAATGGGCGTGAGGTCGAGCGTGATCAGGACGTAGGTTCCCGAGCAGGAGGAATCGACGAACGTCAGGGGATAGGATTTGTAAAACCATATTTCCTGGCAGGCCTTGGATCGGTTGTCGTTGACCGGGGAGGGGGAGATCCGGCGCTCCAGGGGCGGGCCGTAGAGGATGAAAATACGGCCCCTGTCCGTAAGCCAGCCGGGCCGGCCTTCGCCCGAAAAGAGCTCATCCGCCTTGCCGATCCTGGAGAAATATTCGGTCTTGAATTCATTCTCTTCAGTGCCGGGATCCGGGTCGCGGCGCCGCCAGAATTCCTCGACGAATTTTTCCTTTTCGGAATCCGGAAGCTCCAGGAAAACACCGCGCTCCTCGCCGGTGATGATATACCTGACCTTGGACAGAAATTCGGCGTTTATCGGGTCAAGGTCCTTCTCCGGCGTGTAAAGGCTGCATGACGAAGAGGCCGCGAGCAGCGCGGAAACGGCCAGGAGGACGAGCGCCGGACCGAACGCCAAGGAGCCCGGCCCTGTTTTATTCTGAGAAGCCGCCATGATCCTCATCTCCTCTCCTCGAAAAATTTTCTTCAATTCCTGCCTCGCTCTTTATAAGTTACGCCGAAACCCCGATAAATTCAAATCCCGGACCTCCCCGTAGCTAACCTGTATTATTCATTAACCTGGTTCCATATGGGGGGAAGGCCGAAATGGACTCGCTCCCGAAGTCCCACTATGGTCGCTTCGTCCATCTCGGCCTTCCCCCTTGGAGCATTCATTGATTCCGTCTCTCCAACATAAAATTTATGAATAATGCAGGCTAAAGACCGGGACGGTTCTCACCGCGCGATCAAGGCCGCCAATCCCGAAGATCAGGCTTTCCCCGGGGGAGAGTCCCCTCTTTGGTTCGATATCAATGAGGAGAGGGAGGCTGGTGGAGAAGCGCCCGGATCTCTTCAAAATCCCCGGCCGCAAAATTTCCCCACAGATAAGGAAAGGTGAGCTTGTTGGAAAGGAGGGGGTCGGCATCCCGCGGCAGCGTCCCCCGCTCGACCAGCCTGCTCCAGTCAGGCGTTCCGGGAACGGGGCTGAAAAAAGCCACTCGAGGCGTCAATCCGAGTCGGCGCACATGGAGGATGCTTTCCCTGATCCCGGAGGCGCTCTGGCCGGGCACGCCGACGATGAGATAGACATTGAGGTCGCGCCGGGAATACCCCGCCCGCTCCAGGGCAGAGGCCGCGCTCTCCAGATCGCCCGGCGAGACTTTGGGGCAAGCCCGGCCGAGAAAATCCTCATCCACCGATTCCTGGCTGAGGTAAATCGAACGGAACCCGGCCCGCCGGAAGAGCCTAGCCGTTTCCGCATCGATCTCCCGGACATGGAGCCCGTTGGGCGTATGGAAGACGGCCGGGAGCTTGCGCCGGATCACCCCTTTCAGGATGGGAATGACGTGATCGTTCTTCTTCAGCAAGAGGGCGTCGTCATAGAAGGCGAAATGCCGGGTTCCGAAAAGTCGAACTTCGGAATTGATTTCGGAAATGACGGACTCGGGAGATCTTTGCTCGAACACCCGGTTAATCAGCGGGCCGGCGCAGAAGGAGCAGCGGAATGGACAGCCCCGCGACGTGAGAAGAGCCAGAGAGCGGCGGTCCCGGCACAGGTCCCAAGCGGGAAGCGGCCATTCGTCCATACTCCGGAACCCGGCCTCACCCACCGTTTCATCGCCCAGAATGTCCCGGGCGAGGGGCAGGACCTGATTCTCCGCCGGGCCCTCGACGACTCGGTCCGCGCCCGATTCGCGGCGGGCGTGCTCCGGCATCAGGGTGGCATAGACTCCGCCCAGAACAACCGGCACGTTTCCGAATTTCTTCCGGACGAGCTCGACCGCCAGTTGAACGCCCGGATACCAGTAGGTCATGACGCAGGTTAGGAGGACGAGGTCAGGAACCGGAACGCGATCCAATTCGCCCAGGAAAATCCCGATCGGGATCCCGTAACGCGCATATGTCCGGGGAACATCCTTGAGAACCGCGGGCTTGGGGACTTCTTCCCGCGGGTAAGCGCCCCGTCCGTCGGGCGCGTCTTTCGTCGTTTTTTCGAGGAGAGGATGCCGGCGGTCCAGACAGTCGATGTAATGCAATCGGACGCGGGCATGGTCTCTGAGAACGGAAGCGATCCCCAGCAGACCGAGAGGCCTCAGCCAGAAATCGTAGGCGGTAAAATCATAAATCCAGGGATTGATCAGGAGAATGTTTTTCAAGGGCATGCCGGGCGGGGACGGATCCCTTGCCGGGACCCGTCCCCTCATGCGGAAGGGGGGACTCGAACCCCCACAGCCTTTCGGCCATAAACTCCTGAGGCTTACGCGTCTGCCAGTTCCGCCACTTCCGCGCAACTTTTAGCCTGTATATTATAAACATAGTCCCAAAAAAGGTAAAGAGTCTGATTCTTTCTGAGACTGGCGCCCGGGTGGCGCGGCCGGGCCCATAATACCCGAAGCTCATGGTGGCGGGTGGGTGGGTCTTGAGCGAGGGTGTTAT
>Ga0315295_10005792_pt1 | contig 10558 bp, 11 predicted proteins | sample YL17G14_0_MG_FD_204453 | JGI IMG/M metagenome (GOLD analysis project Ga0315295, IMG submission 204453) | Sediment microbial communities from Yellowstone Lake, YNP, Wyoming, USA - YL17G14_0 | ecosystem: Environmental > Aquatic > Freshwater > Lake > Sediment | place: USA: Wyoming | collected...
ATTGATTTAATTGTCTTAAATTATCATCTGTGATAAGGGAAGTAGTTCTGGCAACATAAGGAATTAAAAAATATGCCAGACCTACAATCATAGAGAAAAGTAATATCGTGAGAATTGATGTATCCCACATAAAATATTCTATATATCTCCATTTTTCTTTGACTTTTTTTTGAGGCATCTTTTTCTCATCCTTTAATTAGGGATTAGCTTTACTTGTAATATAGATCATTATTATTGCTGTAATGATTACTAAAATGACTCCTGCTGTAGCAAGAATATATTTTGACTTCAATATTAAAGTAATAAGTTTTTGTCTTTTTCTTCTGGGCATCTTTTTCTCACCTTTACTCTTTACCCTAATTGCATTTTGGCTTAAAGCTTTTTCTCTGCTCTTATTTTTCTTCTTTTTCATGATTTTTCACCTCCATTCATATTTATCTGCTTGTTCGGTATTTGATACCACAAATAATGCAACAGTATCGAGCACCATTCCCATGTCTGGAATTGATAATCGTTTGAAGGGAAAAAAAGGAAGGGAATATTCAACGATGGCATGTGCTATAAGTCAAAAAAGGTTTTTCTTTTATGGCTAATTGCTGCATAAGAGTAACCAAAATCCTTATATTAAAAGAAAAATATCAAAAAAGTCGAATGAGAGACGGAGTTTCTCTATGTCAGCCTTAATGACACCTCAACCGTTTGCGTCCCTGCGGGACTACAAGCACATCAACCTGGTCACGTTCCGCAAAAATGGTCAGGACGTCACAACGACTGTCTGGTTTGCTGCATTCTCCAAGGACGAAAGCAGGCTCTATATATTCACAGAGTCCACTGCAGGGAAGCTCAGACGCATTCGAAACAAATCCAGGGTTGAAATAGCACCCGCCACATTTTCTGGAAAGACACTCGGTCCATCTATGAAAGCCAAGGCGCGGATACTCTCTGATGAGGAATCCAGAACTGCCCTCCAGGAATTGAATAGAAAATATGGCTTAATCGCACAGGCATTCAATTTTCTTGGGAATTTGCGCGGAACAAAGCGCGTCTATCTGGAGATCACTCCAGATGAATAGAAAGAAAAGGAGAATGATTTCATGCGTGAAATGGCAATCACGGACGAAGATAGAAAAAAAGCCGAAATGTGTGTAAGCTGCCCAATATGCAACCATGCCCGCAAGACCCAGAGGGGTCTTACATACTGGTTTGTAAAAAACGTGGAAGGGGGATTCTGCCCCAGCTGCAATGCATACGAGCATGTATACGGCAGAAAAGCTCATGAACCCGTACCAGAATAAGATGCGATTCTTATCCGCCCACCCTCATACGTGCCCTCTGACTCCTTTTGACGGAAAGAACTGCAAGCTCCCTTTTCAATTTGAGAAAATTCTTGAAGCGTTCTTCGTCGAGCGTGCCCTCATCGAGCGCTTTCTTTATGGCGCATCCCGGTTCTGTTCTGTGCGTGCAGTCCTTGAACTTGCATTGGCGTGAAAGTTCTGCGATGTCTTCAAAGGTTTCATCCGCACTCTCTTTTTCTCCCCACAGCGAAACGCTCCTCATACCCGGGTTGTCGATGAACAAACCTCCACCCGGAATGAATATGAGTTCTCTTTTCGCCGTTATGTGTCTCCCCTTCCCGTCTTCCCGCACCTCGCCCACGGCCTGCCTCTCTTTGCCGATGATTCTATTGACGAGGGTGGACTTGCCGACGCCCGAGGAGCCAATGAGTGTCACCGTTTTTCCCCTCACAAGATATTGATTCAATGGCTCAAGACCCTCCTTTTTCAGGGCGCTTATGGTATGAAGGGGAACATCGGGTACCTTTTTTCTCACCTCATCCCGCAGATACTCTGGATGGGCGCACAGGTCTTTCTTGTTCAAGATGATGACCGGACATGCCCCGCTCTCCGCCACGATGGTGAGGTAACGCATTATTCTGTTTATATTGAAATCCGCATCCATGCCGCTGACTATGAAGACGGTATCTATATTTGTCGATATCACCTGCTCCTCCGTCACAAGTTCAAGGTTAGAGGCAACCTTTCGGGAAAATTTACTCTTGCGCGGCAGAATGCCACGGATGACCATCTTGCCTGAATCTCCGCTCACCGCCACCCAGTCCCCTACCACAGGCAAATCGCTCCTTGATTTTGCGTTGAACCGCAACCTCCCGGATAATTTTGCCTTGTATTCGCCTGATTCGCTATACAGCAAAAAGAAGGTTTTCTCCTCAGAGACGATGCGTCCCGGCATCAATCCCTTCTTGTGGAAGGATGAGAAATGTTCCTCAAAGAAGTTATCCCACCCCAACTCATCTAAATTCATGTCATACTCCCTTTCTCATCTCTGCAATGTGAGTATCCTCGGCTCCTTCCACTCCTCCCTCAGGATGGAGAAGAGAGCACTGTCCGTCCATTGCCCTCTGCTGTAGTAATTCTTGCGCAGGATGCCTTCCTTCCTAAATCCCGCCTTTTCAAGAATTCTGTGGGAAGGCGTGTTCCTCTCGTCAGTGTGGACCTGTATGCGTACAATGGGTTTCCCGCAAAAGAGATAATCCACCATGATCTGCAATGCTTCTGTGCAATACCCTTTATTTCTCTCCACGGGAAGAATGGCGTACCCTAGTTCTGTCTGTTTTCCGTCTGTCAGGAAATGGCACATGTAACCGACCTTGGCTCCATCCTTCTTCTCTATGAAGAACCACTGCCCCTTGCCGAGCTCGTCGTACTGTTTTTCCAGGTCTTTTATCGTCTCCTGGTTGAAGGGTTCATACTCCCCGACAAACTCGGGATTGCACACCCACTCTTTTATGATGGGCAAATCCTCCCTTTCCATGATTCTTAGATTGACCGATTTTCCTTCGAGCATGCATGCACCTTTTGCTGTAATATCCTCTCTGACCCCTTACAGACGCTTATAAGTGTTTGCCCATATTTTCATGACTGAAAATATTACTATTGCGTATAGTAAGAAGTTCCTCAATCCCTCCCTCAGACTCGCCCGCGACATCGCAAAGACGCTTCATGCCTCAATCGAGGAAATCTTTTTATTTGACGAGGCGCCAGATTAGAAAGGTACGTAGATGATTCATCCATTGGAATTCAAGGACTTCAGGAAGATTTCTCCTCTTGTTCGAGAAGATTACCTGAGACTTCATATCGACGCAATGATGGAGGGCAATACTCCTGGTCGCATATGGGTAGACAATTTGGAGAATCCTACAAGTGCGTATATATGGGACAAGGCTCACTGCCATTATCTCGTGGGGGAAAACGACAGTGAAGAATTCAATGAATCCATAATGGAGTTCCTCAATGGAGAAGTTATTCCAAAAGCCAGAAGGGGCGGCTATTCAACTTTCAAGCTTTATTGCTCTGCAGGTTGGGAGGCCGCGACATGTGACATGTCTGCAAGATCATTCATCAAAAGAGGACGCAGATTTTACAGGTTTAATAAATCAAGTGTGCAAAAAAAAGAATCACCTTCTGATTTTTCCCTTGAGGTTATCGATAAAAATCTACTTCAGAGTAAAAGGCTCCGGAATATGGACCTGGTCAGAGGGGAGATTTCCTCATGCTGGAACACATTGGATGATTTTTTGGAGAAGGGATTTGGACTTTCAATGCGCCATCATGATGAAATCGTGGGCTGGTGCACGGGGGAATACGTGAGTGATAGGGTCTGTGGCATGGGCATAGAGGTTCTCGAAAAACATCAGGGAAAAGGTCTCGCAACAGTGATGGCTTCATCTTTTGTAGAATATTGCCTTCACAAGGACATTACGCCTCATTGGGACAGTTTTGATGATAATGTCCCATCCCTGCGAGTGGCTGAAAAAATAGGATTTGAGAGGGTGTCGGAGTATTCTGTCTATTTTGGCTCGTTTGATTGAGATGAGATTATTTGCAGAATCATATTCATTTACTGCCTTGGCACCCACAATACCATTCTCGGCTTCTTGTTCAATTCCTTTGCGAGTTCCTCTATGCGCCCGTATTTCATGCACGATGCCATGCAATGTTTCACGCATGCCGGCTCGAGTCCCAATTTTGTGCGGGGGGCACACAGTATGCAAAGCTCTGTGGGAAAGGGAAGATAGACAAGATATGCCAAGTCATTTGGCATTCTCTGGACGATTTCCATGACCCTTATTCCAGCCATTCCCGGTTGCCGATGAAATTCCTGGGCGCAGGCGATTTCGCACGAGTGGCATCCGGTGCAGTATTCATAATCGACGAGCAACCCGTACTCGGGAGTTCTTTCACTCATTTTTTTCTCCTCCTGTGACTTTGTAGATTCTGCAGAGCATGTGTTTCACAGGGGCTCCGAGACCATCCTTGCCCTGATAACCCATGGGGATGAGCTGATTAATGTTTGATTTCCATACCTCGAAGAGCGATGGCTCTGTACCCTCTTTTTCAGGGAACCACCATCCATGCGCAGTCATCACCATCCATGGTGGAACTATGAGGGTGACCTTTGCCCGAAACCTGCATTTGCCGAGCCAGTTCTCTATCCACACCCACTCCCCATCGCCTATGTCATGCAGACGTGCGGTATCTGGATGGATTTCAACTGTGGGATGAGGGTCTATCTGACGCAACCATGGTATCATCCTGTGTTCAGAGTGGAAGAACACGGGAGATCTTCTTCCCGTGGAAAGAATGAGAGGATACTCCTTTGCAAGGTCGGGCTGGCTTATGGGGGTGAAGGGGGGCTCTTCATACCCGGCAATGGGTTCAAGCCCCCACTCCTCACGCAGTACGGAGTAGAGTTCTATTCTTCCAGAGGGTGTTTGAAATCCGGGGTTCCCATCATGCCGCAGCAGTCCTCTCTCGTATCGCCTGTAGGGGGCACTGGGATGCCCCTCGGGGGGGAAGACCCAGCCTTTCTCCTGAAGCTGCTCGAAGGTCAGACCTGTTGGCTTCAGTATCTCGTCGAAAAGCTCGTGAATCGTCTTCCATCTGAAATTAGGATCAAACCTCTTCGCAAGCTCGAAGTTGATTTCTATGTCGGGTTTGCAGCCCTCCACATGAATTGCCTTATTTATCGTCTGGAGAGGCACCCACCATGTTCTCACACCCTCCTTTTCGAGAAAGGTGGCTGCGGGCAGAACGATGTCTGCCAATTGGGCGGTAGGTGTCATGAAGAGATCGACAACAGCTACGAAGTCAAGCTTCTTGAGAGCCTCTGCCCATCTCTTGGGATCAAGTCCAATGCCTGCGATTGGATTTGTCGTCTGAATCCACATTCCCTTTATAGGATATGGCTTCTCTGTGAATATCTGTTCCAGGGCGAGGTCAGTATGGGCTCGCCAGATGAATTTTCTGAGTGGGCCATATTTCTCATACCCTATTCTTTTTTTGTCTGCTTCTGGTGAGCCTATTCTTATGACTCCTTCTGCTCCCGGGAGGGCATAGGCGACCGCATCGAACGCATAGCGTGAAATCACGTTCCCTCCGGGCACATCGAGATTTCCTGTGATGCACCAGAGGGCGGTGATTGCCTGAGTGGTGGGTGTTATTGCGGGTGTCATATCAATGGGAACTCCCCACTGGATGGAAGCAGGATTGCTTGTGGCATAGAGTCTTGCTGCATCCACTATATCCTTTTCAGGAACCCAGGTGATGCGCGCCACTCTGTCTGGCGCGTACTCAGACACCCTCTCACATACGGCATCCCACACCGTCTGGCATAAGACTGATTTTCCATTTAAAAGGAGGATTTCATATTCTCCTCGAAGTGCCGGTTCCACGTTCTGAGCGCGGAATTTCACATTATTAGAATCCCAGATTGCGGGTCTTCCCGATGCAGAATCCCAGACGATAAAATCAGCTGGAGAGTCATCCTTAACGATATCGCTCGCACGCAGCAGCTTCCCTGTATCGGTCCTCATGAGGAAGGGTGCGTTCGTCCATTTCTCGACGAATTCTTTATCATACAGTCCTTCATTGATAATCACATTGAGGAATCCCATCGCGAGGGCACCATCTGTCCCGGGCCTGAGCCTTAGCCAGATCTTCGCCCTGGAGGCAAAGAACGAAAGCCGCGGGTCGATGCAGATAATCTTTGTCCCTCTCTTCATGAGGTCTGTGACCCAGTGGCCAAACACATTGTCGGGGCATGAGGAAGGGATGTCATAGCCCCATATCACTATGCATTCTGGAATCCTATACTTGGAGGACTCGTAACGCTCCGGAAACCACTGAGCCGCATCCATGACACAGTAGTCTCCCTGAACTGTCTCTACCGCGGCGATTCTCGGGCTGTAACAGGCGATGCCGCTAAGGGCGAACATGACATTGGGGCTCCCATATGCATAGGCGAGCATGGATATCCATGGTCCTATGTCTCTTCCCGTTCCCATGGAGAAGAGTACGCTCTCCGGACCGAATTCATTGCGAATCTTTTTAAGTTTTTCCTCTATGAGGTCATACGCCTCGTCCCAAGAAATTTTCTGCCACTTTCCCTCTCCCCGTCTGCCCACCCTTTTCAAGGGGGAGGTGAGACGGGACGGGTGATAGACATACTGTGTCATGGCGAGGCATCTCGCGCACAGACGTCCCTGGTTCCAGGGATGGTCCGGGTCGCCTTCTATTTTTTCAAGCTTTCCATCCCTCACATACGCGAGGACACCGCATCCGCCATGGCAGCCAGGTCCCGCAGACCAGGTGGTGGTGCGAATTGTGTGCGTGTGGGAATCATGAGCTTCCTCTTTGTCTTTACCATCCATGCGTTTTTCCTTTCCCATTATAAAGCCCCCTTCCTATATCATGCCATTTGGATTTTACCTTATTGCGATTCGGGGTAAATACAGTCGTTGTCTATTTTTCCATTTCCGTATCTATATAAGGGTTATGCAGTGTTGGGGTGAATAGCATCACACTAAAGCTTTTTATTCTGATTCAAATTGGGGGCATGATTGCCAACCCCGTAATACAGGCCCTGCTCGACCATAAGTCCATACGCAGGTATACAGAAGAGATGCCCTCAGATGAGGTGATAGAAACAATTGTGAGAGCAGCCCAGCAAGCTCCCTTTGCCTACCAGCTCTACAGCGTGCTTCTCACGCGCAAGAAGGACAAGATACCTTTCGGTGCGCCTCTACTCTTCATTATCTGCGTGGATGCCCACAAGATTGGGCTCATAATGGCAAAGAGGAACTGGAAGATAAAAACCAACGACTTGACCCTCCTCCTCTTTGGCATTGAAGATGCCTCCTACATGGCTCAGAATATGGTTGTTGCGGGAAGGAGCCTGGGATTAGGAAGCTGCTTTTTAGGATATCCCCTCACAAGCGTTGAGGGAATACAAAAAGAATTTCGATTGCCAGAAAAGGTTTTTCCTCTCGTGGGATTGGTCATGGGATACCCTGCGGAGGACCCGCCATGCCGTCCTCGCTATCCTTCAGACTTTGTTCTCTTTGAGGACACATATCCTGAATTTGATGACGCGACGTGCGAGAAGGCGATGAAAGTGATGGATGAGGGGTATCTCGCCCAGGGGTATTATGAGAACCTGAATGCTAGGATATCAGTGGAGGGAAGAGAGGAAGCATTTTCATATGAGACTTATAGCTGGACAGAACATATCTCGCGAAAGCTCGGACAGTGGTACGAATCATCAGAAGACCAGAAGAGGCAGCTTGAGAAATGCGGGTTTCACACATGACATTAATCGACAATCTCACACTCAATTCTCTGTCCCTCTTTGTCGAAGAAGAAAGCGTCCTCCAATGCGAAAGGATAACGCACTATGATGTGAATATTCCCAAACTTGCCGAAGAATCGTATGTCCTCCTCCGAAGGGTAAGCCACCCTTCCGGGATGAGAATGAACGGTGCCCATGATGGAGGAATCCAGAGGAAGGAGGGAGGGGTAAATCACGGCACCATAATCACCGGAGAGTCCTCTGGGAGAAAGGAGAACCTCTGTGATGATATCGTTCTCGCTCCTCAGGAATCCCGCAAACTCGCGCGGGTAGACATTCCTGCTCGCTTCACATATAAATTCAAGCGTCTCATGGAGGATTTTCACGATGGATAGACACGAGGCAAGAATAAAAAGGTTGTGTTAATGCGCGAGGGTCATGCGCGCGTCCACCACGGTACATCCTTTTCCCTTTTCAAAAATGAAGAGAGGATTTATATCGAGTTCTGCGATTTCAGGGAAGTCGCACGCAAAATCACCGAGGCGCAGTATGGATTCTTGCAGGGAGGGTATGTCTCCCTTTATTCCTCCTCTCGCACCATAGAGAACGCTTGAGGCCTTTATCTCCGTTATCATGTCCAGTGCATCCAGGTCAGAGAGTGGTGCGACACGAAAGACAACATCTTTCATTATTTCCACATAGATGCCTCCCAGACCGAACATGAGGACAGGTCCGAAGGCAGGGTCGTGGGTGACACCGAGGATTGTCTCTATTCCTTTGTCCACCATCCTTGTCACAAGCATTCCCCTCGGCGTGACATCAGGGTAACTTGAGGAGACGTTTCTCATTATTTCCCTGTATGCCTGCTCGAGCTCCCCCCTGTCTTTTATGCCCACCTTTACCCCGCCAATGTCTGACTTGTGCGTGATATGCTCGGAGGAGATTTTCAGCACGATGGGATATTCTATGGAGGAGGCTATCGATGCACACTCATCAAGGTTCCTCCCCAACCCGAATTCAGGCACGCGAAACCCCGCAAGCTTCAAAATGTCTTTGGCTTCACTCTCCAGAAGCTGCAATCTCTTCTCCCTTTTTGCCCCCTCCATAATAGCACGTATCTCCTCTTCGGGAAAGATGAATGATTCTGTCCTCTCCTCCTTAATTTTCTTTGAATTCGCACTCCATCGATAGAGCGCACCCAACGCGGAGGCTGCCCTCTCAATGTCCGTATATGCAGGAATGCCCTTTTGATTGAGAGAATCGATGGCTCTCTTGGGTTTCTCGCCTCCTATGAGGCACACGATGACGGGTTTTATCCTTGTGAATTTGTCCATCTCGTCTATGACATACCGGGAGAAGGTATCGAAATTGGAAGTGGCTGCCTCACAGTAGATGAGGAGAATGGCATTTATGTTATCCTGCGCGAGCGCTTCATGCAGGACATTCCGGATGGTCTCCTCTCCCCCCTGCCCTGTGATATCTATGGGGTTGCGGGTCGAGCCGAAGGAAGGAATGTATTTGCGAAACGTTCCCTCCAGAAATTCATGATCATTGAGGAGATGCACGCTATACTTTGAACAGGCATCGGCGGCCATTACTCCTGCTCCTCCCCCGTTGGTGATGATGACCGTGTGCTCGCCGAGGGTCTCAGGTCTTCCCTGGAGAATGTTTGCCCAGTCGAAAGCCTCCGTTGCCCCCTCCGCACGCAGGATGCCCACCTGCCTGAATGCGGCCTCAAAGATTCTATCCGAACCTGCAAGCGAACCTGTGTGGGAGGCGGCGGCGCGGGCACCCTCCTCAGACTTTCCCGACTTTATGACAATGATGGGAAGTCTTGGAACAATACTCTCGGCGACCTGCAAGAATCTCCTCCCATCCTTTATGCCCTCCATGTAGAGCACAATGACATTGGTATTCTTATCCTGTTCAAAAAACTCCAAAATATCGTCATCGTCCACGTCTGCCTTATTGCCGAGGCTCGCGACGCAGGAGAGCCCAATGTGTTCATTTATCGTCTTGGAAATCAAGGCAGCTCCCAGCGCTCCGCTCTGGGTGGCAAATGAGATTTTTCCCCTCAGCACATCTCTCGGTCCAAACGTCGCGTTCATGCTCTCGGGGGTGTAGATGACCCCGAATATATTTGGACCGAGGAGAGGCATCTGGTACTTACGCGCAATCTCGACAATCTGCTTTTCGAGTGCAGCTTCCCCCACCTCCCCGAACCCCGAGGTGATGACGAGCACAGATTTGACGCCTTTCTTCCCACACTCCTCCACCGCCTCCATGACAGATTTGGCAGGGATGATAATGGCAGCCATGTCCACCTCATCCTCTATCTCGGTAATGTTACGATATGTATTCAGCCCGAATACTGATTCACCCGAGATGTTCACCGGAAAAATCTTGCCTTTGTATCCATATTCAATGAGATTCTTGACGAAGGAGTTGCTCACCTTGCCTGGCTTGGCAGACGCACCTACGACTGCTATTGTCTTTGGGTAGAAGAGGTACTCTATGTTCTTTCGCATCGCATGTCTTTGGGAAGAGCCTTTTTAAATTTATAGTTGCATAGGGTATTTTTCACAGAAGAGCTTGATTCTCCTTTAATGAGTGTGTTTCTCAAAGTAACTCTTCCAGAATATCCTTGAAATAAAAGGCTGCGAGCAAGTTTCAAAGCGTTGGATAGTAATACCTATGTGGATTCATCCGAAAGCACCAAGATTGTGCAAAGTTTTTTAAACCTCCTCTCTCCATCTGAGGGATGAGGGTCAAAATTGAAGCATGCCTCAATCCCACAGAATCCCCTGAAAAGCTTTCTTGCGCACTCAAAACCATTTTTCCCTCTGCTGATTTTTCTTGCAGAGAGAATCTCTTTCTTGCAGAGGGAGACCAGAAAATTGTAGAGCACTTC
>Ga0315295_10005793_pt1 | contig 10557 bp, 12 predicted proteins | sample YL17G14_0_MG_FD_204453 | JGI IMG/M metagenome (GOLD analysis project Ga0315295, IMG submission 204453) | Sediment microbial communities from Yellowstone Lake, YNP, Wyoming, USA - YL17G14_0 | ecosystem: Environmental > Aquatic > Freshwater > Lake > Sediment | place: USA: Wyoming | collected...
CTTTAAATAATAAAGTACTCTATTTTAACTCCTGTCAAGTGCATAACAATCCACTCGAGGGTGCGATCCTTCATGCTGGAGTACAAAAATTTATCGGTGGCAATATCAATCTCTATATCGGTTCCTCTGAGGAAGTTTTTAAATATTTTTGGACTTTGACCCTTTCCAAAGGACAAGCAATGACTCCTAGTCTCACTCAAGCTGAAAATGATACTAATTATCCTGACAAAGGTGCACATGGTATCTCTGGCAATGGTTCGGATTATGTAACAACTATCAGTTTTACTAATCCAATTCAATATTACCCCTCAGGCTGGAATTTCGGAATCCCTTCTACCTGGCAAACAATTATGGGGGATTTTAATGGTGATAACAAAACTGATTATGCTCGCTTAGGTGCCACTTACGCACACCTCTTTTTTAGTAATGGAGATGGTACTTTCTCCAATCCAATCCAATATTATCCTTCAGGCTGGGATTTCGGGAATCCTTCTAATTGGGAACCTATTACTGGCGATTTCAATGGTGATGGTAAAACTGATTATGCTCGTTTAGGTGGCACTTACACACATCTCTTTTTCAGTAATGGCGATGGCACTTTCACCAATCCAATCCAATATTATCCTTCAGGCTGGGATTTTGGTTTTCCTTCTAAATGGAAGACAATTACTGGCGATTTCAATGGTGATGGTAAAACTGATTATGCTCGTTTAGGTGGTACTTATGCACATCTATTTTTCAGCAATGGTGATGGTACTTTCACTAATCTAATTCAATCTTACCCATCTGGTTGGGATTTTGGCATTCCTTCAAGCTGGGATACCATTACTGGTGATTTTAATGGTGATGGCAAAACTGATTATGCTCGCTTAGGTGCTACTTACGCACATCTCTTTTTTAGTAATGGCGATGGTACTTTCTCTAATCCAATCCAATATTATCCTTCTGGTTGGAACTTCGGCATTCCGTCATCATGGGAAACCATTACTGGTGATTTTAATGGCGACAACAAAACTGATTATGCTCGTTTAGGGGGCACTTATGCCCATTTCTTTTTCAGTAATGGTGATGGTACTTTTAGCAATCCAATTCATTATTATCCTACTGGCTGGGATTTTGGTTTTCCTTCAAAATGGAAGACCATTGTCGGTGATTTTAATGGCGATCGCAAAGTTGACTATGCGCGTCTCGGTGGTACTTACTCCCACTTTTTCTTCAGTAATGGCAATGGTACTTTTACCAATCCAATTCAATATTACCCGGCAGGCTGGGATTTTGGCATTCCTTCACCATGGGAAACAACTACTGGAAATTTTAACGGTGACAAAAAAACTGATTACATTAGATTAGGTGGTACTTACTCTCATCTCTTCATTTCTCAGTCACTATAATATCTAATTCAATATAGATTGAATTAAACAAAAAATCCTCCCTGGTGTTTGACTTGATTCAAACCAACCAGCGGAGGATTTCCTCTTTTTTCACTCTTGCTTCTCACTCTTTCTGTTTCCCTGCATTCCATTTATCAAATAACTCCGCAGTCTCTTGCCAAACCTCTCCATACCGCTTCTTTCGTTTCGCATCTAATTGCAACTCTGGTGGTACTTCCGAACCAACTACTTTCACCACACGATAGTAACGTTTTCCCTTCTCTAGAAAGGTATCCACCCAAAGTGGAGCATGATTCACCGCCACCACATTGATTGCTTGTTTTCCAGGGATCTTCTCAATCTCCAAATTCACCAAAAGTCCGGCATCACTATAACGCCAGCGTTGGTTGGAGATTAGATTCCCCAACGAATGCACTACAAAACAATTCCGCACTTCATTGGTAAATGGACTCACTACCTGGCGCAGCTCATATGGTTGAATCACATGCACATGACTTCCCAGAATAATATCCACCCCAAGTTCAAAAAGTTTATCAGCGATCTCCTGCTGTGCTTTGGATGGAATCCGTTCATACTCTGTCCCAACGTGGAGTGCAACGACAATTCCATCTGCTCCTTCGACACGTGCCGCTAGAATATCCGTTTTTATTTGCTCATAGTAAAGCAGATTACATGCCCATTTTTTATCTTTAGGAATTGGTTTATTCAAAAAAGTAGTCACAGAAATAAAGGCGAGCTTAATTCCTTTGGCTTCCATGATATAGTAACGTTTCTGGGTCGGCTCACGCCAAGTTCCAGTACTTGGCATCGCAAGCTCATCCAAAGCATCCAAAGTTGATTTAATTCCGGGAAAGCCAAAATCAAAAGTATGATTCTGTGCGGTAAAAAGAAGATCAATCCCTGCCCATTGTAATCCTGCAGCAATCTCTTTGGGAGAGTTAAAAGATGGATAGCCAGTAAAAGCTTTGTCAGGACAATTAAGCGTAGTTTCCAACACCCCTACTGCAATGTCAGCCGAGAACAATTCGGGCTGTAAATAGGCAAAAATCGAACGAAAATCATAACTCTTTGATTTAGGATCATAGGTGGAATTAACCACTGGCATATGCATCAAAACATCCCCCACTGCAGTCAAGTTAATCTTCTCTACCGCAGCTGTCGCAAGTGGTTCTTGGGTAGCCCGAGTTGCTTCACCATAGATCTCATTATGGGCGAAGAACAAGGTACTCAAGAGAGTTATTAAAAACAAAAATACTGGTGTCCACCAAACAAAAGTAGACTTTTTACTTAAATTCACGATTACAGTCACCCATTTCCATATGATAAAATTCTTCTTCGCCACTCAAAAAAATACTCCTCCATATACATCTTGACATATTTTCCAAACTATAAATACTGTATTCAGGTTAAAGATTCTAATTTCCACTTTATTTTTTATGTATGAAAGTGTATAATCAGTAATAATTTTAAATATTTAAATATCCCCTATCACTAAAATTGGGAGGTCGAAGTAATGATTCATGTAGGAATTATCGGCGCTACAGGCATTGTAGGTCAACAAGCAATTGTCAGTCTAATCAATCATCCCTGGTTTAAAGTTACTAAAGTAGCCGCTTCAGAACGTTCGGCAGGCAAAACCTATCGTGATTCCTTAAAAGATGTTAATGGTTCTTCGCGTTGGTGGTGTTCCGAAGCGTTGCCGCAAGAAATTGGCGATTTAATTGTCGAAGAAGCAAGTCAGTTCGATCCTACCAGCGTTGATCTGATCTTTTCTACTATGGATGCTGGAATTGCCAAAGAATTAGAACCAAAATATGCGGTCACCACTCCAGTAATCAGTACTGCTTCTGCATTTCGTTATGAAAATGATACTCCCATCTTAGTTGGTGGGGTTAATATGGAACACAGTCAGATTCTCGCTTTTCAACAAAAAAACCGCAACTGGAAAGGTTTTGTAGCTCCAAAACCTAATTGCACTACGGCTGGTCTGGTCATCTCCCTCAAACCAATCCTCGATCAGTTTGGCATCAAACAAGTCTTTATGACCTCGATGCAGGCCATGTCTGGCGCAGGTCGGACTCCGGGTCTCTCCGCCATGGATATGACCGAGAATGTTCTTCCTTATATCTCAGGAGAAGAGCCCAAAGCAGAAATGGAACCACAAAAAATTCTTGGTTTCTTTAATACTAATCAGATCGAACTTGCCAAATTTGGCATGAGCGCCACCTGTAACCGTGTTCCGGTACTTGATGGTCATATGGTCTGTGCCAATGTCGAGACCGAGAGACCATGTCCCCCTGCCGAAGTGATGCAAGCAATGCGTGAATTTGGCAAAGATTTTGTGGCACTTGGTCTCCCCAGCTCACCCTTGCACTTAATTGACGTCACTGAAGATCCTTTCCGTCCTCAACCACGCATGGATCGAGAAAAAGGCAACGGGATGACGGTCACCGTCGGACGAATTCGTCCTGAGCCACTCTTTGCTAATGGGGTCAAATTCACTTGCCTCTCTCACAACACCAAACTCGGGGCTGCCAAAGGAGCACTTCAGACTGCCGAATATCTGGTTAAATATTATCTCAAATGGCTCTAAAAATAATCCAATCAAAAAGGAAGCACCCCATGCTTCCTTTTTTCACTTATGTTAACTATTTTAATTTATTATCAAAGGTGAACCTCCCCCACTTATAGAAGTGGGAGCTTCCTGTTAACCAAATTAAAAAAATCTCTTATCCGTTCTTTCTTTGAAATTCCTTCATAAACTCTGCTAAAGTTTTGCAGGCTTCCATTGGCACCGCATTATAAGTCGAGGCACGCATTCCACCTACGGAGCGATGTCCTTTCAAACCAATCATCTTTAATTTCTTGGCTTCACTAATAAATTTCGTTTCCAATTCCTCATTTGGCATGGTAAAAGTAATATTCATCAAGGAACGGCTCTCTGGTTTGGCATGTCCTTTATAGAAACCTTGACTCTGATCGATTGCTTCATAAATTAAAGCCGCTTTCGCTTGATTATGAGCCGCCATCTGAGTCAAGCCACCATTTTTCTTAAGCCATTTCAAGACGAGATTCACCATATAAACCACAAAGACCGGTGGCGTATTATAGAGAGAATCGTTTTTATGATGAATCCCATACTGTAACATGGTTGGAATATTTTTGTTAGCCCGTTCCAACAAAGCTGGATCCATTATTACAATGGTAACTCCAGCTGGTCCAAGATTCTTCTGTGCTCCAGCGTAAATCAGACTAAACTTGTTCACATCCACCGGACGAGACATGATATCACTAGACATATCCGCTACTACTGTTTGATCGCCAAAATCGGGAAAATCATGCCACGCGGTTCCATAGAGCGTATTATTAGAAGTCAAATGTACATAAGCAGGAGCTTCACTCAACACAATCTCGTCTAAAGTAGGAATCCGGTCAAATTTTGTTCCTTTGGAACTAGCTGCCACATGAACTTGTCCAACTTTTCCTGCTTCTTCAGCAGCTTTCTCAGACCAACCACCAGTTAAGATGTAATCCGCCGTAGCCCCTGCTGATAAAAAATTCAAAGGTACCATCGCAAATTGAGTACTTGCTCCACCCTGCAAAAATAAGACCCGATAATGATCTGGAATTCCCAACAGTTCTTTCGTCAGCGCCTCGGTTTCACTATTAACCGCTTCATACTCTTTACTGCGGTGACTCATCTCCATGATTGACATCCCAGTACCTTGAAAATTCAACAATTCTGCTTGGGCTGTCTCTAATACTTCCAAAGGCAATGCCGAAGGACCAGCATTAAAATTAAAAATTCTCTCACTCATGCTCATCTCAACCTCCAATAATTGACTGACTTTTCTTGATATTATATCTTTTTTTACCGATTTCTTCAAGCTATTTGTGAAATTTTTATCAAACATGTTGAAAAAATAGAATCCAAAAATACATAGTTCTATGAAAATCTCCTCTAAAGACTTTGCTTAACCTGTCTTTTTAGGTATAATAAAATCAGATAATAGTTTCAGAATTAGTCTTTAGTGAACTCGAAAATTGTCACGAACCAAAAAAACTTTGATGTTCGAAAAACTAGCAGATATCGACTATGACGAAGCAGAAATCACTGATGAAATACGTGAACTTGCAAATAAATATGTTTTAGAAGGTATTTTCCCAACCAAATATTTTGATGATGCTTTACACGTGGCTTGCGCCTCTATTAACATATGTAATGCCGTTGTTTCTTGGAATTTCAAACATATGGTAAAATTAAAAACAATCTTAGCTGTTAATGGAATTAATAAGTACATGGGATATGGAGAAATTGAAATTCTAACCCCAGAAGCAATTATTAGAGAGGAGGAGAAAAATGAATGAATCTAAGGCAATGATTAAAATTCACAAAATTCGAGAGCAGCATTATGAAGAAACAAAGAACATGAATTCTAAAGAGTATCTTTCAAACATAAAAAAAAGGGCTAACACAGCTAAATATCGTATTGCGGAAATAAGAATTTCAAAGAATCTATAAAATAGAGATGCCTAACATCTCTATTTTATTGAGTTTATTTAAACTATCATAAACTTCACCTTGCCAACAGTTGTGAAAGAGTCACAAAAGAAACCCCTTCTTCTTCATACCGAGGTAGATCTTCTGCCAAAACCTTCGCCAAAACCCGTCCATTTGGTCCAACGTGACCAATCCCCACTGCTTTTCCCGTTCTTCTTGCTATTGATACCAATTTTTGCAACTGCCCTCGCATCTGCTGAGGAGAACTCTGTTCGTCTAAAAAAATATCACGTTTTAAATATGATAACCTTAACTCCTGAATTAACAAAGGCATTTCTTCAAGCCTTGCTGTTCTACTATCAAAGTAGTAACGCTGCAGACGTTTTAATTCACTCAAAACTTCTTTCATCACATGTGCATCCGAGGTAGCCTTAGAGCCCATATGATTACTCAAACCTTTTGCCATTGGTAAAATTCGAAATGCTTCTAAGATTAAATCATGAATCTCTTCGTCAGCCGAATCAACCTTAATGTAACTACGTCCATACCAGCGTGCATCGGCATGATTTGCTTGAAAAGGCATGTGTACAATCACTTCAAAATTCCGTGCTGCTGCAATTTCTCCTTGCTGCTTTGCAAACTCTGCAAATGGCATGATCGCAAAAGTTAAATGATGTGGTAGTGCCATCATCGCCTTGATTCCAGCGGCATAACCTCCAAAATCGTCAATCACAATCGCCACCCGTTTTGCTTTCACACTATTCACTTCTTGCAGTCGTGGACCAAAGACCAAAGTCAAACCAAAGAATCCTAAAGTTAATAAGGCAAGCCAAAAAATTCTAAAGACCCGATATTTAATATAGACTATTTGCAAAATCTGACCTCCTCTACTCCCAAAAAACAAATGATCTACTCTACTAATCCCCATTTTTCGTCTATAACTAAATAGTATGCGCAAGCAGAGTTAAACTTTATTAAATCTCGTAATTAAAATAAATAAAAACCCCAAACTTCGCTGAGCTTGGAGTAAAAATAAATATTTTTTTCTAACCTCGTCCATTAACGTCAAACTACTCTTTAGACTCTCCCCTGCTGTTGCTCTTCCAATTTCACTTCGGCTTCAACCCGGCGTAAATACTTAGGGATTAAATCTTCCCGTAAATCATCAGTTTTTTGCCCTGCAATCCAAGCAAGTTGACTGGCAAGTGGTCGATCCCAAAGCGCTGAAGCAATTTTAATCTGAGGATAATTCTCCCACAATTTGGGGTTTACTTTGCCACCCTCACCACACAAGATAACTTCTGGCAATTGCCTTAAACTATTTACAAAATCAACCGCCGCCATTGGTTGTGGAGGAATTACTACGACTAATCCCGAAGCAGTTGCTTGATATAAAGCGGCATATAGTTCACCCCGACGAGCATCCAGGGCAGTTGCAATCCACAAAGCAGTTCCAAGTGCATTATGGGCAATAGTTTCCAAAGTACTGACTCCATAAACCGGGATGTTTAACCCTGCCCCCAAGCCCTTTGCCGCTGCCAAACCGACCCGAATTCCAGTATAAGAGCCCGGACCCGTTCCGACGGCAATTAAATCTAGTTCTGATAAATGACAACCAGTCTGTGACATCATCCTTTCTAACCACGCCAGCAGATACTCTCCTCCACCTTTTAAAAGACGCAAAGAAAGCTCACAAAGTACTTGATCATCACGACAAAGAGCTATACTTCCATAAGGAGTAGCCGTTTCAATTCCCAAGCATAACATCTTTCAAAACTCCTCAATTATTTTCTCTGCACTTAATCCATATGGTTCAAAGTAAAGATGACGTATTGTTGTTTCAACCTCTACTCCAATTCGAATTTTCAAATAAGCTTCAGGTTGCAACCATTCTGCTAAAAGGTCACCCCATTCAACCACTGTAATTCCTTCTGCTACTAAGCTTTCAGGTTCTAAGATCATTAATTCTGCTTGGTTTTTAAGCCGATAGAGATCTAGATGATTGAAAGTCTCACGCCCCTGATAGCTTTTGAGTAGTTGAAAAGTTGGACTAGTAATCCGCTCGCCTACCCCCAGTCCTAACGCAATTCCCTGGGTTAAAGTGGTCTTACCCGCCCCTAAATCACCTTCCAAAAAAATTAGATCCCCTCTTTGGAGTTGTTTGCCAATTCGTGCCCCTAAATCAATCATCGCAGCAGCACTATTAATCTCTACCTTATTCACCCTGCCTAACACCTACCATCACCAAAAAATTCCTACTTTGCTGCCTAGCTTAACACAACTAGTTAGTTCCGTCAAGTGTCTGGAGGCTAGAAAGCGGAGAGGCAGAGGTCTGCCCTTACAATCATGTGCTTGCCCGAGATCAACCAATCCCTCAAAAAAAGAAACCAGGCTTCTCCTTCCCTGGTTTCTCCTGATTTAAAATAATTCCTTAAGTCCTAGACTAATCGCCAAAGCACGATCCACTTTGATCATCATTTCCTCATCCAAAGTAGTAATTTGCTCTTTCAACCTTTGTTTATCAATGGTTCTTAACTGCTCCAGCAAAATTACCGAGTCCTTCTCTAAATGATACTGACTCGCTGGTAATTCAATATGAGTAGGTAGTTTAGCACGTTTAATCTTTGAAGTAATTGCTCCAACAATTGTGGTTGGGCTATAAGTGTTTCCAATATCATTCTGCAAAATCAAGACTGGTCTTAGACCGCCTTGTTCTGAGCCCACCACAGGATTTAAGTTAGCATAAAAAATTTCACCACGCCGGATCATTTAAGCCACTATTCCTTTTTCACCAAATGATTTTCGTAAGCCTCCAGATCACGTAGATCTTCCGCCAACCCTACTTCGGCTAAGCAACAATTCAGTTTACTCATTTGTTCATAACCAATATGGATCAGCTCTAATCTTTCTAAACGCCGTCTTTGGTCTAATAAAAGCAGAAGTGCTTCGCGTACAAAGGCGCTTCGATTCCCAGTTTCACGACGGACAATCAGATCGATCTCTTGCAGGAGGCTGTCTGGCATACTAATCATCACCTTTTTTGCCTGCGCCAATGATCCACCCCCAAAAATACTCTTTGCTAACTAATGATATTATATACAATTTATCCGAATTCAGTCAAATGGGATTATAACTTTATTGATAACCGTAATCAACTGACTTAATTTTCCTGAAAAAGTACTACGAGCAGAAACCCTTCTTTTACAATGATCTTCGCCTTCTGATCGAGAGCCACAAATTCATTGTGGATTCCTTTAGTATTTACAACCAAAAGGGTTTCATTAATAAGTGGATATTTTAGCCCTATGGTAGTAATTACCTTCACGTTTTGAGTAAACGGAATTAGAGACAATCCCCACCCAGCACGAGGTATCAGCTCAAGCTCTGCCCCAATTAAAGTTATCTCCGTTTGTGGTTCGAGTAACCAGACTTTCGCCTCTTGCCGCAATGCCTCCATCAGTAAACCCAGATTTCCCAAAGTATGATCAAGTCGCCCACCTAAAGCCCCCAAAATTCTGATCTCTTTTAATCCACGACTGTAAGCAAACTCTAACGCTAATTGTAGATCCGTCTGGTCTTTATTGGTAGGAAAAGTATGGATTTCTATCCCACGCATACGAAAATCATTCACAATTTCTGGAGCAAGTGAATCCAGATCGCCAATTAAAAGATCGGGATCACTTTGCAACTTAGCCAAATATGCTCCACCCCCATCGGCAGCAATGATTAGCTCAGGCGCAGTGGCTAATTCTGCCTGAAGTTGTCCCAAATCTACTGGTCCTCCTCCCACAATTAACACGGTAGACATCTTTTTGACCCCCCAATTCATTAAAAAGGACATAGCGTTTGCAGCTATGCCCTTCAAAAATTAACGTTTTGAGAATTGTGGCGCTTTACGTGCTTTCTTCAAGCCGTATTTACGGCGTTCCTTCATTCGTGGGTCACGGGTCAGGAAGCCAGCTTTTTTCAAAGGTGAACGAAAGCTATCTTCTACTTTCAACAATGCTCTGGAGATTCCATGACGTAATGCTCCAGCTTGTCCTGAAAGTCCACCACCATGAACATCAGCATAGACATCGTATTTGGCTTGGTTCTCAGTAATCACTAAAGGTTGACGGACGATTAAATCCAAAACCTTTCGTCCAAAGTAAGCATCGATTGGTTTTCCATTCACAATAATATTTCCTTGCCCAGAAACTAATCGAACCTTAGCAACGGCACATTTCCTTCTGCCAGTGCCATAAAACATATTTTTTGATAATTTTTTAGCAGTGCGTGGCATCTATATTTCCTCCTTTCTTAGGCCTTGATCTCAAGGTTTTCGGGTTGTTGCGCTTGGTGAGGGTGCTCACTGCCACGGTAAACCCGTAGCTTTTTGATCATTTGTCGACCTAAGCGGTTATGAGGAAGCATTCCCCAAACAGTCTTGGTCAGTGCGTATTCAGGTTTGGTGGCAAGCAATTTGCCATAAGGAATTGCTTTTAATCCACCTGGATACATCGAATGAGTGTAATGAATCTTGTCGGTTGCTTTCTTTCCGGTCAAGACTACTTGGTCAGCATTGATAATGATCACATGGTCACCACAGTCAATATTTGGGGTATAAGTTGGTTTGTGCTTTCCCCGCAAAATGGTGGCGACTGATGTGGCTAAGCGGCCCAGAGT
>Ga0315295_10005795_pt1 | contig 10555 bp, 8 predicted proteins | sample YL17G14_0_MG_FD_204453 | JGI IMG/M metagenome (GOLD analysis project Ga0315295, IMG submission 204453) | Sediment microbial communities from Yellowstone Lake, YNP, Wyoming, USA - YL17G14_0 | ecosystem: Environmental > Aquatic > Freshwater > Lake > Sediment | place: USA: Wyoming | collected...
CCAGCGATCTAAAGGAAGCCATCGGGCGCGCCAACCGCGGCGAGATCACGGAGGAAGATTTACACGCCATCGAATACGCCTCCTGCCCAGGGCCAGGGATATGCAATATGATGGGCAGCGCCAACACAATGTGCACAGTCTTGGAGGCAGCCGGTTTGAGCCTGCCGGGCAATGCCACCATCGCTGCTACCATACCTTTTTCCAGGGAAGTGAACCCGGAGCTACTAGCACTGGCGAACACCTCAGGCAAGCAGATCATGACAACACTGAGAGAGGGGATATCCTTCCGAGATGTGGTAACACCCACCACCATCCACAACCTTCTCACCGTTGTGCAGGCCATTGGGGGTTCTACAAACCTGGTATTGCATCTGGCCGCGCTGATTCATGAATTGGGTTATGAACTGGAGCTCGAAGAGTGGAACCGGGTAGGCGAACAAACACCATTACTGGCAAAGTTCAAGCCCGCGTCGCCAATTTCAGTATCCGACTTTGGATGCGCTGGCGGTGTACCTGCCCTGCTCAAGGCGCTTTCTCCCCTTCTGAGACTGGATGGTCCTACCGCCTATGACCGTACTCTGGCGCAGGTCGCAGAGGCTGCCCAGGTGCTTAATCCTAAAATCATCCACTCCTTAGATGCCCCTTTGGCACATAAGGGAGGGATTGTGGTGCTGCATGGCAACCTGGCTCCCCAGGGTGCGGTGGTCAAGGCCAGCGGGGTTAATCCAATAATGAAGCACCATGTAGGCCCAGCAAGGATATTCAACAGCGAGGAAGAGGTACAGACCTGCCTTCTGAGCGGTGGTGTGCAACCTGGTGATGTCCTGGTGGTGCGTTACGAGGGGCCGAGCGGCGGGCCTGGCATGCGGGAGCTTTCCATCCCGGCGGCCATCATGGTTGGGATGGGGCTGGCGGATTCAGTCGCCATGATCACCGATGGGCGCTTTTCGGGCGCCACGCGTGGTCCCTGCGTGGGGCATATCTGCCCAGAAGCAGCGCTGGGTAGACCGCTGGCTGCCTTGCAGGATGGCGATATCATCGTGGTTGATATCGCCAACCGTAAGCTCAATGTCCGTCTGAGTGAAGAAGAACTGCAGAACCGGATGGTTGGATGGATACCGCCGCAAAAAGAGATACCGCCGGGCTTCCTGCGGTTATATGCCAGATGCGTTGGCCCGGCAAGTAGAGGAGCTGTATTAGAGGGGTAAGAAATCGTCTAGGATGCTGACGGCGAAATTTTAATCCACCTAACCCCGCGCCATATGCCTCAGCACCGTGTGCAGAATGCCACCATTGCGGTAATAATCCACCTCGAGGTGAGTATCCAGGCGGGCAACGACCTCAAATTTTACCACACCACCATCGGCTTTGACTGCTTCAACCCGCAAAAGGCTGCGGGGAGCGATATCGTCCTTAAGGCCAAGGATGTTATACATCTCCTGCCCTGTAAGGCCAAGGCTGTCGGCGTTTTCACCCTGCTTGAATACCAGAGGTAAGACACCCATACCTACCAGGTTCGAGCGGTGAATTCGCTCAAACGATTCGACGACGACCGCTTTCACGCCCTGCAACAACGTGCCTTTGGCGGCCCAATCCCGGCTGGAACCGCTACCGTACTCCTTTCCACCAAGCACGATCAGTGGCACACCCTCATCTCTATACTTCATAGCAGCGTCGTAGATGGACATCTGTTCACCATCCGGCAGATGAGCGGTATAACCGCCTTCCACGCCCGGCACCAGGCGGTTCTTTAGGCGGATGTTGGCAAAAGTGCCGCGGGTCATCACCCGGTCGTTACCCCGCCGGGAACCGTAGGAATTGAAATCGCGAACTTCAATGCCATGTTCGATCAGGTATTTACCAGCCGGGCTATCTGCGGGTATATTACCCGCCGGGGAGATGTGGTCGGTGGTGATCGAATCGCCCACATATACCAGGACGCGAGCGGCTTTAATGTCCCTTATGGATGGCGCTGTAGGTGTCAGTCCGACAAAGAAAGGCGGTTCCTGGACGTAGGTAGAGTCTGGATCCCAATCATATAGATCACCTTCGCTGCCCCTGATCTTGTTCCAGGTCTCATTACTAATGAAAACATTGGCATAAGAATCTTTGAACATCTGGGGGCTAACGTTTGCGGCAATGATGGCACTGATCTCTTGCGCTGTCGGCCAGATTTCATGCATATATACAGGTTTGCCATCCTTACCAGGGCCAAGAGGTTCTGTGGATAAGTCAACGTCCATCGAACCGGTAATGGCGTAAGCCACTACGAGTGGTGGTGAGGCCAAGTAGTTAGCTTTGATATAAGGATGAACACGGCCCTCAAAATTGCGGTTACCGGATAAAACCCCGGCTGTCACCAAGTCAGCGCTGGAGATGGCCTTGACCACTTCCGCAGGCAGCGGTCCTGAGTTACCAATGCAGGTAGTGCAGCCATAACCCACTAAATTAAAACCAAGAGCAGACAGCGGTTCCAATAAACCTGCCTGCTGCAGGTAATCTGTCACCACGCGCGAGCCTGGAGCCAGGCTGGTCTTTACATATGATTTAACCTTTAAGCCGCGTTCGACGGCTTTCTTTGCCAGCAACCCGGCTGCAACCAGCACAGATGGATTAGAAGTGTTCGTGCAGGAGGTGATGGCGGCGATGACAACCGCTCCGTGGCCTATCTCAATGATGCCGCCGTTAGTGCCGTACTTGGCTTTCTTGGCGATTACCTCATCGCTCAACCCATAGCCGCGATCCTTGACCGGCGCTTTCAACGCCGCCCTAAAGGATTGCTTTACATCCTTGAGAGCAACCCGGTCCTGCGGGCGCTTGGGGCCCGCCAGACTGGGCACGACGCTCGAAAGGTCAAGCTCCAGGGTAGTGGTAAATTCCGGATCAGGTGTATCCGGGCGGTGTAAAAGATCCTGTGTCTTGCAATAAGTTTCCACCAGCTCTACAAGCTCATCGGGGCGTCCAGTCAGGCGCAGATAGCGCAGAGCTTCTTCGTCAACAGGGAAGAAACCGATGGTCGCGCCGTATTCCGGTGCCATGTTCGAGATGGTGGCGCGGTCGGTCAGTGCTATCGAAGCCAGCCCCGGACCATAGAACTCGACAAATTTATCCACCACGCCAAACTTTCGTAGCATCTGGGTCACAGTCAGCACTAGGTCAGTGGCGGTAACACCTTCTTGATATTCGCCATAGAGCTTGAAGCCGACCACGTCCGGGATAAGCATATCGATCGGCTGGCCCAGCATGGCTGCCTCGGCCTCGATACCGCCCACCCCCCAACCAACGATCCCCAACCCGTTGATCATGGTGGTATGCGAGTCGGTACCCACCACAGTATCGGGGAAAGCCACTCGCTCACCGTCCACCGTGCGCGCTAGAACCACCTGGCCCAAGTACTCCAGATTGACCTGATGGATAATGCCAGTAGCTGGCGGAACCACGCGAAAATCATTAAAGGCTTTTTGCCCCCAGCGCAGGAATTCATAGCGCTCGCGGTTGCGTTGAAATTCCAGTTCTCCATTGCGCTGGAGAGCATCGGGTGTAGCAAAGAAATCCACCTGGACGGAGTGATCTATTACCAAATCCACCGGGATCAACGGATTGATCTTCTTGGGATTACCTCCCAAGCGGGCTACAGCGGAGCGCATTGCCGCCAGGTCGACAACCGCCGGAACGCCAGTGAAATCCTGCATCACCACCCGCCCCGGTAGGAAAGGCATGCTGGAGCGCTCAGCATTGGGTTGCCAGGCAGCCACATTAATCACGTCCTGGTGGGTGATCTCCTTTTCGTTGCACTGCCGCAACACCGATTCGAGCATCACGCGGATGGAAAAGGGCAGGCGGTCCAACTTCGTCAGGCCGGCACGCTCCAGCGTATCAAGGCGGTAAATGATATATTTGCCGTGGGAGGTCTTAAGAGTATCCCGGGCTCCAAAATAATCTTGGGACATGGCGTGTTCCTTTCATAACCGTAAATGGTATAGATTAACGAGATTATACCATTACAGACTCATTGGAACATGGATAACCCGCTTGAGCTGACTAAATGCTATGAAGTGGCAAATCTTTGTTATTTTGGACAGGGGACCTTCTTTATTTTACTTACTTATGCCATTCATTTATCCAGCGAATCTCACTTACCCAACTAAATTGATGTAGTCGTAGCGGCGAGGCAAAAAGATTTTGATAAAAATAGCGAGTCGCCTCTTGCCTCGTCCTACAATGCCATCGATCCAAACTCAAATAACAAATTCACAGAATTAAGGCGAGAGGACGCACCGGAAACCGTTATCTCCGATACCAAGAAGGTCACGGTTGCCACAATCCTCATAGCAGTACTTCCTGAATTTGACCCAGGAGCCGCCCCACAGCAGCTTTCCCTTTGTTAGCCAATCACCGCCCCGTACGGCAGACCGTACTCCCCAGGCTTGCGTTTGCCAGTCACCTCCCTTTAGCATATAGTCCGTAGTGCCAGGGAACACATCCGCCATCCATTCCCAAACGTTCCCAGCCATGTCCAATGCCCCATAAGGGCTGGCATAATCAGGATAACTGCCCACAGGCTGCACTTCTCCTTTACACTTCCCATAATTTGCCTGTCCACAGTTTGCTCCTTCTCCCCAAGGATAGGCGCCTCCATTGGTGCCGCGCGCGGCTTTCTCCCATTCAGCCTCCGTCGGCAACCGCCTACCAGTCCATCCACAATAGGCTTGCGCCTGTTCCCAATTATCCACCACAACGGGATAATTTTCATAGCCAGATATCGTGGTTCGCCCACTACCTGTAGCTCTACAAGTACCCGACTCCATACAGCGGGCATACATGGCATTGGTCACTTCTGTCTGATCTATCCAGAAGGCTTCCTGATTAATTGTACGCTGAGGCTTTTCGTCTGCGTAGGTTTCGCTGCCCATGATAAATTTACCCGCTGGGACATATACCATCACCATGCCATCTTTAGACGAGACCTGCGTGGAACCAATTCCTTGCGCAATAACGACAGTTGGATTGGACCGAGGGGAGTTGAAAGCGTTGTTCAATAATCCACCAACGACCAACAGCACGCTTACAACGACTACACCTATCAGTACCCAAAGCCAGGCGGGCGTCTTGCGGGAAAACTCACCCCCTGACCCCCTCTCCACTGCGGAGCGAGGGGGTAGATTAGATGGGGGAGCTTGCGCTTCTCTTTCACCGTGTGGAGAGGGCATAACGATATCCTTGCTCGGGGGTGAGAGCATCGTTTCAATCCCCAACGCTTTCGCAAATTCCCCCGCATTTGTAAAGCGCTGCGCTGCCTGTCGGTTCAGTGCTTTGTGCAGCACAGCGATAATCCCTTCAGGAACTCCTTCAGGCCAGATACCCGGGAACTGTGAGCCGGATAGCACGTGTTTGGTCATCACCTCCGATGAGCTATCGCCGCTGAACAGGACTTCACCGGTGATCATCTCGAAAAAGACGCATGCCAGGCTGTATACGTCAGTAGCCGGGTTGGTAGGTTTACCTCCCCAAACTTCAGGCGGAATGTAGCTGGGTGTGCCCAGCATCACCCCGCTGGTCTGCGCCGCCTTGACCAGGCCAAAATCGGTCAGCACCGCCCCCTCTTTCTCGCTGATGAGATGTTGGCAGGCTTGATGTCGCGGTGGATAAAACCCTGCCGGTAGGCATAGTCCAGCCCTTCGGCAACCTGGCTAATAATATCCAGAGCTTCTTTCCAGGGCAGGCTGCCCCGATCGGCAATGACCTTATCTAGCGAGGCGCTATTTACATAGCGCATCACTAACAAACGCCACCCTTCTACCTCGTCAATGTCAGGATAGTGGCGATGCGTGGGTGAAAGAGACTACCACCCGCCAGCACTTCGCGCCGGAAGCGCTCGATGGCCTCCGGGTCATCCGACCAGCCGGGCTTGAGGATTTTGACCGCCACTAGGTGGCCAATACCGTCTAGGGCTTTATAGACTGTGCCGAAGCTGCCCTGGCCTAGTTTTTCTATGAGCGTGTATTTACCGAGTGCGATTTCTTCCATTTCAATTTTCTCTAAAAAAAATAAACCTTACTTCCACCTCAGATTCGCTTTGCCCCCCTCTCCACAGGTGGAGAGGGGAAGGGGTGAGGTCCTCAAGCTAGCGAGCACAGCGGAAACCGATGCTACTCCACGCATTAATTGGAACGCTGCGGACGGTAGACCGAACTTCGCGTTCGAAGCGTTTAAACATCTGGGTTACCTATCTTGCGCTCACCGCATCGCGGTGGATGAATTTGATGGCCACCAGGTGCTCCTGGCGGTTGTCAAAGGCTCTATAAACCGTCGCTATACCACCCTCACTAAGCTGCTCAATGATATGATAACGACCAACATCTAATCCGGAGAATTTTGACATAGGAACTCCTTAACCGAGTTCACTCATGTGAAATGTAGTTAATTATCGCGAATTTTTTGCAAATCGATTTCTATAATACAATCATACTCGAATAACTAGTGATTAGCAATATGGCGGTTTATAGGGTCAGACAGATATCTTTACTGTGTAATCAGCTGAATGTCATTAAAGTAATAAATAAATTTTATGCAGCCGATTACTAAAGTGGTTGGTCGGAAAAACCTGGAATTTATTCTAATTGCTTTCGATCAACTACAAATATTACGTTTGGTATAATTTTTTATAAGAGACTTATCCATAGAGCGTGAAAGTTTTACTAACGCTCTAGAACAGAATTTAGAATTATTAGTGAAACAGTTACGCAACCTACCGAACGTGCAAAAAGTTCTTCTTTTTGGCTCCTGTGCAACCGGGAGACGGGATTTGTTTACTGATTTAGGCTTACTGGTAGTTATGGTCTCCCCATTAGATTTTGTTCTCGTTGCGAAGAATTGGTAAGCCAACTAAAAGCAAGCGTAGCTTTGAACATATTAGCCTATACCTCCCAGGAATTCGAGCAAATGCGTGACCGTCTATTCATCCGCAAGGCACTCAAAACAAGCAAGGTACTCTATGAGAGAAAATCTTAATACAGAAGGACGCCGCTGGTTGGAACAGGCTCAGACGGATTTGAAGTGGTGCCGGCATCTCCATAAGGAAGGTGTACACTATCAGGTGTGTTTTCTGCCACAGCAAACTGCTGAAAAAGCTCTAAAAGCTTTTTTCTATTCTCAGGGGGTGGAATTGGTCACAGGTCTTCCGGTGCGCCAATTTTGCACACGCGCTGCAGGGTACTCCACTAATTTCCAGGATAGACTTGATTCCTGGGCAATCTTGGACAGCTATTACATACCCACACGTTACCCAAACAGCCTCCCCGATGATATTCCAGCGCGTATATATAATATGGAGACAATAGAGAAGGCATTGATCCTGGCTGAAGCTGTGATTACTAAAGTTGAAGCCTGGTTCGCCTAGTAGGGACGAAGTGCAGGTTGCACTTTACGGGCAGGCATTTTGGATATGTTCCTCATAGGTGCGTGCAAAGACATGCTGCTTGGAGCCATCACAGGCGGCGCGGAAGTAATAATAAGGCGTTTGGGCAGGAAAAGCCACCGCGCGTAAAGCTGACAAGCCGGGGTTTGCTATAGGACCGGGAGGAAGTCCAGGATAAATATAAGTATTATAAGGGGAATCCAACTGCAAATCCGCAGAACGTAAAGGCACAGGCCACCATCCGCCGCGCTCAGGTTGGTTTTCAAGGATATATTGCACCGTTGGGTCGGCATCCAGGCGCATCTCAGCCGCCAAGCGGTTGAGAAAGACCGAAGCGATCATTGGCTTTTCATCATCGCGCAAGGTCTCGCGTTCAACAATGGAAGCCAGCGTCACGCCTTCGTATAGGGTTAACCCTTGATGCGTGAAGCCATTACGGATCTCCCCAGAGACTTGGTTCTCAAAATTATTTAAGAAAGTGGCAATCAATTGCTCCGTACTCAAGTCACGCCGCAGGGTGTAAGCATCCGGCAGCAAAAAACCATCCAGAGAAGCCTGAGGAGGTATCTGCCCCGTAACAGGGTAACCAGATGGGTGGTTTTTAGCTGCCTGTAGGAACTCCTCTGAAGTTATATTTAATCCTGATGTTGTTAAAGAGGCGGCGATTTCCTCTAATCGCCACCCCTCTAGGATGCGAAAAGCGAGTTCTTTAGAGATGGCATTTTGCATGGCTTTGGCAATCTCGATGGGGGTCATCGCCGGGCTGAGCTTGAATTCCCCGGCTTGCAGGGAAATATCCAACCCGCTGTATTGCAGGTACTGGCGGAACGCCGAGGGGTTATTTATTAAACCGTTTTCCCACAAGTGCCCAGTGATCGAAGAGGTCGATTCGCCCAGCGCGATCTGGAACGACCGTTCGGCGCCATTCGGGTCAGCCGGAAAAGTCAGACTGTCGGCCTGCCAGAGCAAACCGGCTGAAAGTCTGATGCGCTTCCAGAGTGAAAGACCCGGTGCAGCCGGGCCAAAGAGGCGCTCGGCGCGGCCAGGCAGACTGAAAGTATAATAAATCGAATACAGCCCTCCCAGGCAGAGGAATATAAAAACGATAATCAACAGAATGAATATTAAGCGTGATGGTTTCATGGTTTTTAAGGAATATGCGCATCCAGGTAAGACTGGAGGATAACGGTGGCAGCCAGCTCATCCAGATGGCCCCGGCGTTTATTACGGCTAACGCCCATAGCCATCCGCGCTGCTCGCGCGGTTATGGTACTGCTGCTCTCATCCCATAACTCAACCGGGGTGTCGGTCTGTGTGCGGATTGCCGCCGCTAGGCGCAATGCACGTCGCCCCGTATAGGTGGGTTGACCATTCTCATCCAAGGCCTGGCCTACAACGATGCGCACGGCACCGCGCTCAATTGCGACCTGAGCAATGGCGGTTGCATCCCGCGGGCGCGAGATATGCTGGATCACTACCAGGGGATTGGCAATCGTGCCGGTCGAATCACTTACCGCCAAGCCAATATTCTTTTCTCCAGGGTCAACAGCTAGCACGATCATTAAATTACAACTATTCTTTTACCATGATCCTGAAAGGCAGGTACGGCAAATACGGCCACCAGGCAGGGTAAAGCATAATCTGGGGTTGCCCTTCTAAAGGTAGATTCGTTTCCAGTTTGTGAACCGCCTCTACCGGGGGAAGACCCATGACCAGGTTGGTCACCTGGCTATCCAGGACCACAACGCGGATCGAACGTTCAGCTTGCAACTGCCAGCGCGCCACCGCTGCGGTCGCATCCCAGACAGGTCGTGTAAGATTGGTATAAGTCACGCCCTGTGAGCCAGCAGATTGCTCTGCGCCCAGGTCGGCAGTGTAGCCTTTGGGAAGATTAGCATCCAGCACGATCAATGCTAACCGATTCAGGTCTTGAGCTGAAACAACCAAGGCTTGAAATTCCAGACGCAAGGTGAGTTCCAGAGTCTCAGCCGGTGTGGTCTCTTCGGGGATATATTTCTTCTCAAGGATCTGGTTTAATCTTGGAACAGGGCTTAGTAAAAAGTCGCCAGATACCAGTTTGTCCTTCAATTCCTCCGTTGCCGACTGTTGTAGGGCTGTAAAGAGGCGATCATATAACAGGTTGCGATCCAATACACGTGGCGCGGCAGTCTCCTGATCTGTACCTCCTTGAATGATTTCAGGATTGGTAACGCTCAAACGCAGGCCAAGTAGCCCTTCTACCGCCACCAGGTTATCAGGTGGTTGGTTACCGCTGCTGCCCGGTAACACCGCCTCCACCGGAACCGATACGGTTGCATCTGTACCAGTAGATATAACTACCGCCTGTTTGGTAGCAAATTGCATCGGCGGGACATCCAGTGTGATAACCATTGTCCCGGCAGGGATTTCAATGCTTTGACCAGTGAGGTTTTTAAAGACCACCTCTCCCCTGGCAGGTGTAGAAGGGATTTGCGTTGTCCCGCTGCTTGGCAGGCTATCCCGGCCTTCAACCACGACAGTGATAGGATGAGCGGGTAAGGCGCCAGACAGGTTGAGGGTGGGGATATCCACCCCAGCCTGGACATCAAAGGTTATAGATTGGACTCGCGTATTAGGATTGAGGATAACCTGCGCCCCTGGCAACAGGAAAGCTATCAGGGCAAGCACAGAGAGGATACCCAAAATGAAGATGACCGTGCGAATGAGCGGATGAGTCACCCAGGCTGGCGAGGTGGGGTGCGCCTGGTGGCGCAGTGTTTCCAGGTTGTTGCGAGAGCAGGAACGTGGCCGCGGAGTGGGAAGGGTTATTGACAATCGCTGCCGGTCGCGGGGGTGCGAGCGCCAAATCACCCTCTGCGCCTGGCGGGGATCGGTGAAAACCGGGATATCGAGCTGGTAGGCATGATCGCGCACATCGGGATCTTGAGTCACCAAGGCCAGTTGCGAACCCAACGCCTGGCTATGACGCTGTAGGAGCAACAAATCCAGCTCACGGTCCAGGATACGGCCGCGTTCTGGCCAGACCAATAAAATCCGCCCGGCCTGTCTCCAGCCTAGTTTATCCCGGACAGAGATGAAATCATCATGGGTTTCCAGTTGCAGTATCTGGGTTTTCAAAGCAAATTATTTCCCCTCACA
>Ga0315295_10005797_pt1 | contig 10553 bp, 8 predicted proteins | sample YL17G14_0_MG_FD_204453 | JGI IMG/M metagenome (GOLD analysis project Ga0315295, IMG submission 204453) | Sediment microbial communities from Yellowstone Lake, YNP, Wyoming, USA - YL17G14_0 | ecosystem: Environmental > Aquatic > Freshwater > Lake > Sediment | place: USA: Wyoming | collected...
TAGATGAAGGCTTTAGTCACCGGCGCGGACGGCTTTATCGGCTCCAACCTGGTTTCCGCGCTCCTCGCGCGCGGATTCGAGGTCCGGGCCCTGGTCTTCCCCGGGTCCCCGAGCCGCAACCTGGAAGGCCTCCCCGTGGAAATTCATCACGGGGATCTGACCCGGCCCGAGACCCTTCTTCCTGCCACCGCGGGGGTGGATTATGTCTTTCACCTGGCCGCCAAGGTAACAGACTGGGGACCGTTGTCCGAATTCCGGAAGGTTATTGTCGAGGGGACCAGGAATATCCTGGCCGCCTCCGCGGAAAACCGGGTCAAGCGTTTCCTTTATGTCAGCACCCTGGCCGTTCACCGCTACCGCGATTATATCGACGGGGATGAAACCGCTCCCCGCGATTGCCGATATCCTCCTTACGGGGTCACCAAGATCGAGGCCGAAGACCAGGTCAATCTTTTCCAGAAATCCGGACGGCTCGGAACGGTGATTGTCCGCCCGGGTCTTTTTCCCTTCGGCCCCAACGATCGCACCAGTTTTTTTCAGCTGGCCCGGGCCCTGGAGGGGGGCGTTTTCGGTTTCATCCGCGGGGGGAAAAAACTCCTCTGCACCTCCTATGTGGAAAACCTGGTGGAGGGAATGATCCTGGCCGCGCTGAATCCCCGGGCCGAAGGCAAGGTATATATCCTGACTGACGGAATCAAGATCACCTGGAAGGAACTTTTCGAAATTTTTACCCGGCACCTGGGGAAAAAACCGGTCTGGATAAACATCCCCTATCCCCCCGTATATCTGGTAGCCCTCCTCTGGGAGTCACTTTACCGGCTCTTCGGCGTCAAAACCGCCCCCCTTCTGACCCGCTACCGGGTTTCCCTGCAGGCTTACCACCTGCATTTTGACTGCCGGAAAGCCCGGGAAGAATTAGGCTACCGTCCCCAGGTGGATTTAGAAGAAGGAATCCGTCGAACCGTGGCCTGGTATCAAAAAGCAAAACAAATTGACGACTTGTCCCGAGCTACGGCGAGGGATTGACGATTTACGATCGGGAGAAAAGTAGCAGGGAGCAAAGAGCCGTTGGCAAGAAATAGGTAGGCGCAGGCTTTAGCCTGCGTTCTTAATAATTGGCTGCAAATTGCCGAATGTATTGGTCGTTTATCCTGTAAGGAAGCTTGCTCGACTGAAAATTTGCAGGGCAAGCCCTGCCACTACGATCAAAAAATCAGAAAGCCAACGCCGAAGTTGAAACCCCCAAACCAATTACCTAAGATGTAATAAACGCCAGCATCAAGAAATGAAAACCCACACCCAAGAGGACCGGCTCGCCCGCGAACTCAACAAAACCGCAGCGAAGAACTATGCCGAGCTGGACCGGAAGCTCAAGGATCGTTTCCACAACCTGAACCATAAAATCTCCCTGGCGATCAAGCAGGCGGAAAAATCCCGGGGCGGCCGGGGTGAAAACGGGGAGCAACTCAACCGGATCCTTGGACAAATGGACCTGTCTTTAAAGCACCTGGAGGAACTCGAAGGCCGGATCAAGGGAACGGATAAAAAAAAGGAAGACGACCCAACCTCTCTCTCCCTTTTCCAAAAATTCCGCCAGGAGAAACCGGTCCGGAAATACATCCGGAAAATCAGGATGATCGGAACCGCCGAGGAGGTGGACGATTTCGGCTACGACCCGGTCTTCTGGGACCTGGTGGAACCCATTTTTGAATTCTTTTACAAGAAATACTGGCGGATCACCGCGATCGGGATTAAAAACATCCCCTACTCGGGGCCGGCCCTCCTGGTATCCAACCATTCGGGAATGCTTCCTTACGACGGGGCCATGATCTCCATCGCCGTCCTTAAGGAGCACCCGGCCAACCGGAAGGCGCGCTTCCTGGCCGAGGATTTCGTCAGCCGTTGGCCGTTGATGGCCCCTTTCGTCGCCAAGTGGGGTATGCCCCGGGCCTGCCCGGAAAACGCCGAGCGGCTCCTCCGGCAAGGCGAGCTGGTCGGGGTCTTCCCCGAGGGTCTGAAAGGAATCGGGAAGGAGTTCCGCTACCGCTACCGGGTGCAGAGATTCGGGCGGGGGGGGACCATCCGGCTCTTGGTGCGGACCCGGGCGCCCGCTATCCCGGTGGCGGTGGTAGGGGCCGAGGAGGTCCATCTCATCATTGCCCGGGCCGACTTCCTCTCCCGGTTTACCGGTATCCCGATCACCCCGATCCCGGCCTCCCTCATTCCTCTCCCTACCAAGTGGACCATCCAGTTCGGGGAGCCGATCCACTACGATCAGTACACGGAAAAAGACTTGGACGACGATATCCTGATCAACCAGCTCAACGAGGAACTCCGGGCCCGGGTCCAGGGGATGATCCTCGAGGGCCTGAAAAAACGCCGCTCGATCTTCTTCGGCTGATTAAGCCCCCCTTAACAAGAAAAGTGTTTTAAATCACTTATCTTTCCGTTCTCCCTATATACGTTTCCATCCCAGTGAAATAAGCATCATCGGTGTTTTCTCTTGCATATTTATTCAGTTCGAATACAATGGTGCCGAACAAATTTTATATTATAATATGCCATTCAAAATAATTTTTCCGGTATTGTTTTTCACCATTATTTATTTTACCCATTCCGGCACCGCTTTTTCTCAAAATCAAACCATTCCCAAGGAAAATCAGGCCGCGCCGGTCCAAAGCGAGACCGACTCAGATACGGTCTTATTCCAGAAATATATCAAGTCAATTCAGAATTTCTCCATTCCGGTCAGAATCCAGGTCCTGAAAAGATTCATCGAACTTCACCCGGAAAACAGATACGTGCCCCAGGTCAAGGATATGCTCACCGAATATTACCGGCTGGTTGATCCGCAAACATTGCAGGAAATGAACCGGCCCGTGGAAACGATCAAACCCTCCCCCCCCGACAAATCCCCGATGCCCCCTGGGATTCCAGCCGCGGAAACTATCGAGGCCTTTCCCCGGCCCCAAATCACTCCCCCGGATACCGGCATTGCTCCTGCGCCTAAAATCGAACCTCAAGAGGACGGTAAAACTTATTCCTCCGGCTACTCGGAGGGTTTCAAAAAAGGCTACGACCGGGGCAAAAACGAAAGCAGCGGTTTCGGCGGCGGGGTGGCGGTGGGCATCGTCGCCACGATCGTCGGGGAAATCCTCCTGGTTCTGTTGATCGCCGCGGGAGCCTCGAATTAACCATGAAACTTATTTCTAAATTTTTCCTCTTTTTCTTTTTGATCATAAGCTGGGGAACCGGAAGCGTCCTCGCCAAGGACCGGGTCGCCGTCCTGGATTTTGAGAGTATTCCCCCCAATCAGAACCTGGCCCGATCGGTTTCGGAAATCCTCCGGACCGAACTGGTCAACCTGAAAAATTACGAGGTTGTGGAACGCGCCTCCCTGCAAAAGATCTTGAGCGAGCAAAAACTTCAATTGAGCGACGCCCTGGATGAAAAAAACGCGGTCCGGGTCGGAAAACTGGCCGGCGCCCAGTTGGTGGTGATCGGCAGCATCGTTAAAATCGGGCAAACCTATACCCTGAATTCGCGATTCATCGACGTGGAAACCGGCATCGCCCGCGAGGGGAAAAGTCTTCGCTGTGAAAACGAAAACGATATTTCCAGCCTCTGCCACCAACTCGTGCTGGCCTTCACCGGCCAGGCCGCCGTCGAGGAGACCGGGGGCGAAGAGGCAAAAAAAACACCCCCCCGAAATGAGCCGGGATTCATTGTTCTCAAAGTCCAGGACGAGAGTAATGAAAACTGCCCGGAGATCGCGGTCAAGCTGGGAGACAGCCAGGGGTTCAACTACTATAAAAAAATCCCCGGCGAGTTCCTGGGAAACGCCTACGGATACGACCGCTATAAATTTTCCTTCGAGGAAAAGATTCCCGTTCCTTCCGGTTCCCGCCCGCTGAAAATCTATATCCCCGACCAGGGTTCGCTCTGCCGGGGGATTAAAGACAAGGCTTTTCCCCTCGCGCTCGGGCCGGGGGAAACCAAAATCCTGAGGATCTTCTTCCGGAACCTGCTGGTTTCCAAGGGCTGGCAGGCCGAGCTGGAAAAATAGATCCGCGAAAGGAGGAATGCATGAAAGCCTTTTTATCTTCGGTAATTCTCCTGGGGTTTTTTCTCCTGGTTTCGGGAATCTCCCCGGCCTCGGCGCAAAATCAGGAAACCAAGCCCCCGGAAGTGAAAAAACATTACGTCATCAAGGTCGATGGGGACGACATATACGTGGATATGGGAAACCTGGACGGGGTCAAAGCCGGGATGGCGCTCCTGGTTTATAAGACCGGAATCACCATCACTCACCCCGTTACCGGAGAAAAAATCTCAGGCTCGGTCTTCCTGGGCGTACTCTCTGTCAAGGAAGTCAGCGACCAGTTCTCCATCGCCAATCCCGAGGCCGAGATCAAGAGCAAGGTGCAAAACGGCTACGAGGTTAAATTCCGGGATGAAGACCTGAAAAAAATCCTGGAGCCGAAAACGGAGGAATTGCCTCAGCCTGCTTTAACCGAACCACCCGCGTATAAACCGGCCCCAACCTCCCAGACCGCTTTGGGCCCGGATTATGCCCAGGACATCAAAAGATACCGGGGCAAAAACAACCGGGTTTCCTTCCGTTATCAGTACGCCGAGGACGGGGACAAAGAGTTCTACCACCTGGCCGAAGTAGACCTGATGTACCGGATTTTCAAGCTGATCTACAGCATCAAATTCGGGATCGGTCTCGCTGACGGCAAGGGACTGATCGATACTAAAAATTGCGATTACCACACGGATGGTATCTGCCATCTCGCTTTTAACTATGGATTTACCGAGGTCGAGTTCCGCTTCCATGACTACTTCTCTATCATCCCCGCTTATCAGCTGGGGATGAACAACAACGGAGTCGGCTCGGGATTCTCCGGAAAAATCCGGATCGGCCCCGAGCTCAGCACCAACCTGGTCATGGGCGGAAGTTATGCCCAATTAATGGGCGGCCGGGCCCTCATCCAGTTCAACCATTATTTCCATGAACGCTTCAAGATGACAGGGGAAGTCGTTTGGGAAAACTATATCGCCGGCGCCAGCGTGGTCCGGGTAGCCCTGGGACCGGACGTCGACCTGACTGATTTAATTTCTATGAATCTTATCATTGGATACGGGGGTAAAGACGTCGATCATATGGGAATTACCGCTGGCCTGGGAATGGCTTTCAATTTCCGCACCAGATGGTTCTGGTCCGAACGGGCGAGATAGCAGATACGGCGGGCGCGGGGAGAAATGCGATCCAAATCGGTTGCCGTCATTATCATTATCGCTTTTCTTTTCTCCATCATCCCCATCAATCCCGTCCGGGCCCAGGAACCGCCCGCTTCCGAACCCCGAAAAACTTTCCTGGCCGTCCTGGAGCTGGATTGCAAAGGCGGACTCTCACCGGATGAGTGCTTTCTCCTCTCTGACACCCTCCGGGAACAATTCCTTTTAACCGGCCGTTTCCGGGTGGTCGACCGGAGCAACATGAAAACCCTCCTGAAGGAGCAGGAATTCCAGCTTCAGGACTGCACTTCCCAGGAGTGCGCGGTCAAAATCGGCCAGCTTCTCGGGGTGGAAAAGATGGCCTTCGGCTCGGTGGGCAAATTGGGCGACGTTTTCAGCCTCAACCTGCAAATCATTAATGTGGAGACCGGGGAAATCGAAAACGCGGCTTCCGACCGATGTCCCTGCGCGGTCAGCGACCTGGTTAGCCCCTTGACCCGCCTGGTCCTGAAAGTGTCCGGAGGCAAAATAAAAGAAAAGGACAGAACCCTGGCGGAAGGCGAGCAAAAACAAGAGGAATATGGATCTCTGGAAATCAACACCGATCCCTCCCGGGTGGCCGTCTACCTGGATTCCGAACTGCTTGGGTATACCCCGGATAAAATCGAAAAAATCCCCGCGGGCCCGCATAACCTGACCTTGACCAAGGATGGTTTTGCCACGATCTCGAAGGGCGTGGTGGTTAAACCCAATCAGCAGACCCGGATCGAGGAAATCCTCGTCGAGCAGACCGGATCGGTGGAAGTAGTTTCTTCCCCGCCGGGAGCGGAAATTTATCTGGATGATACTTCCCAGGGCAAAACCCCGAAAACCTTGCCTGACCAAAAAATCGGGCGGCATCAACTCCGGCTGGAGCATCCCGACTATCTCCCGATTGCCGCGGAGGTGGAAATTTTTTACCAGAAGACGGTCCGGTTTGAAAAAAACCTGGAAGGGAAGCCCGGGAAACTTTTGATCACCTCCACCCCGGCCGGTGCGGAGGTTTATCTGGATGGAAACCGGAAGGGAAAAACCAACCTCTCGATTGAGGTTCCTCCCGGGGATCACGAAGTTACTACCAGCAAAGAAGGTTTTTTCGAAAACAAAAAAGACATCCGGATCCGGCCCAACCAGCCCGAAACGCTGGATCTCAGTCTTGCTCCCCTGGCGATTTCATCCGATACATCTCTGGGATCAAACCAACGGGAACCCGCTGGTAAACCGGCGGGTTCCCGGGGAAAACCCTGGCATAAAAAAGCCTGGGTTTGGGTTATCGTGGCGGGGGTTGTTGGCGGCGGTGCCTATGGAACGTATGCCTTAATTAACGCGCGTAATGATGAAGGCCATATTACCTTTCGTTGGTAAAAACCGATAGTCAAACAATGATTAAACATCCTTCATTTAAATTACTCCTATTTCTTTTTTTGTGGCTCTCTTCCGGCTGCGGCGAGTCGGATCTCGGCTATTTGACTTTCCGCCTCTCCTGGCCCAGCAAAGAGCACCAGAGCACCAAGGCCCCAGAGCGCCAGAATCTTTCCTCAATCATCAGTCAGCAATCCGCTAGCGTAAATCCGATGGCCGATTACACCAGCGTGGCTGCCATCCGCGCCTCCCTCTGGCAGGGATCAACCAGGGTCAAGGAAATCAGGTACGATTACTCGCTCCACGAAGCGGAGTTGAACGCCGCTTCCGGAACTTACCTTTTCAGAATTGAGGGGCTGAATTCATCCGAGGGGATTCTTTTTCGGGCGGAGCAATCCTCCGTTAAGGTCACCAGAGGCGGGACTACGGACCTGGGAGAGATCACTCTCGCTCAGATTGAGCATGCCTCCGGAGGATGGGGGGAAGTGGCCGCTGGTTATTTTCACAGCTGCGGGATTACCCCGGATGGGAAGCTCTGGTGTTGGGGAGCAGATGATCTCGGGCAGCTCGGGGATGGGATTAACGGGGGAAACAAAAATATCCCCACCCGGGTTACATCGGATGTGAATTGGAAAACCGTTGCCGGAGGCGGCACCCACACCTGCGGGATTAAAACCGACGGGACCCTCTGGTGCTGGGGGAAGAACGATTTCGGCCAGCTAGGCATCGAAACCCAGGATGAAAGTCTGAGCCTCCCCACCCAGGTAACAAGTGAAAGCGGCTGGGCCTTAATCTCCGCCGGCTGTGCCCATACCTGCGGGGTCAAAACCGACTCCACCTTCTGGTGCTGGGGTAGAAACGATTCCGGCCAGCTCGGGATTGGAACCACGGACTCGGGACAAAACCTCCCCGCCCAAGTAACGGGCGGAAGCGGCTGGGTCTCCGTCTCCACTGGCTGTCTACACACCTGCGGGATCAAAACCGACTCCACCCTCTGGTGCTGGGGAAATAATTACGCCGGGCAGCTAGGAAACAACAACTGGAGCAGCGAAAAAATCCCGGTCTCGGTGAGTGCGAACTTTTCCCTGGTCTCGGGAGGAAGCACCCATACCTGCGGGATCCTCAAAGACGATAGTCTGGCTTGCTGGGGTGAAAACGAAAACGGCCAGCTGGGAGACGGAAGTGGGGACAATCAGAACACCCCCACTCAGATCAGAACCGGCTTCGCCACTGTCTCCGCGGGCAGTTCACACACCTGTGGAACAACCACAAATGGAAACCTCTGCTGCTGGGGTAATAACGAATACGGTCAGTTAGGAAATGGAAACTGGGACAATCTGGATATCCCCAACTGTCTCAACACCAGCCCGGATTGGAAAATATTATCCGGAGGAAGCGCGCACACCTGCGGGATCAAAAACGACGGGACCCTCTGGTGCTGGGGCAGAAACGATTCCGGCCAGTTGGGGAACGGCACCTGGGAAAATATTCCCTCCCCCGCCCAGGTGGTCAATTGAACTGGAAATTTTTCCTCAGGATTTAACCCCTTTATTAACCCGAAAAAAACCCTCCCGGGAAGGTCGAAGCTAACCAAAACATCTTTTCTTTTTCGAGATTCTTCGCCTTCGGCTCAGAATGACAATCGCATGCCAAAGGCCTTAGCCCCTGCGGGGCGGCCTGGAGCTCTTTCGGCAGAATCCAATTGTTTTGGGAGCGAAGGCCTTCCCGGGAGGATTAGCTAACTATTCCTTTCGCCCGGGTTTCAGGGCTGGACGATCAGCTCGACAAACTCTTTGGGAATGTCGGCCAGAAACCGGGAGGGGCGGCTGAAGGAAGGCACCCCGAAGAACCTCCGCTCCCGGGCCTGGAAAAAAAACAGTCTCTCCTTGGCCCGGGTCATTCCCACATAAAAGAGGCGGCGTTCCTCCTCCAATTCCTCCTCGTCGTGACTCGAGTGCAGGTGGGGAAGCAGATTATCCTCCAGCCCCGCGATCATCACCACTGGGAACTCCAGGCCCTTGGCGTTGTGCAGGGTCAGGAGCTTGACCGTCCGCGAGGTTCCATCCAGCTCATCGATATCGCTCACCAGGGCCGCCTGGTCCAGGTACTCCAGGATCCCGCCCTCGCCCCGCTCCCAGAAATCCCGGGCGGCGTTGATCAACTCCCCCAGGTTTTCCAGGCGGGCCCGGGCTTCCTCCGTTCGCTCGTTCTCCAGGACCCCGAGATATCCGCTCTCCTTGAGAATCCGGTGGAGGGCGTCGGGAAAAGGCTCGGAGATTAAATATTCCTGGAAGGTTTTCAAAAGCTGGAAAAACGCCTCGAGCTTCCGCTCCGCCGCGGGGGAAAACAGCTTTTCCTCCCGGCCGGCCCGGAGGGCGGTCGTGAAGCTCAAGCCCCGGCCCGAGCCGATTTCCTCGACTTTCCCGAGCACCGATTTGCCGATCCCCCGGGCCGGGACGTTGATGATCCGGCGCAGCGAGAGAGAATCCTCCGGGTTGTACGAGGCCCGGAGGTAGGCGATCGCGTCCTTGATCTCCTTGCGCTCGTAGAAGCGCAGGCTGCCCACCAGCTGGTAGGGAATGCGCCGGCGGGAAAGCTCATCCTCGATCAGGCGGGACTGGGCGTTGGTCCGGTAAAAAACGGCGAGGTCACCGGCCGCGAAGCTGTCCCGGCTTAAAAGATTTTCGACCAGTCCGGCCACCGCGATCGCTTCGTACCGCTCGTTCCGGGAAGAGATGGAAAAAATCGGGTGACCCTCCTCCCGCTCGGTCCAGAGCTTCTTGCCCTTGCGCAGGCGGTTCTTCGCGATCAGGGCGGAGGCGGCACCGATGATCCGCTTGGTCGAACGGTAATTCTGCTCCAGGCGGATGACCCGGGCCTTCGGAAAATCCCGCTCGAAATCCAGGATATTGCGGAGGTCCGCGCCCCGCCAGCGGTAAATGGACTGGTCCTCGTCCCCTACCACGCAGAGGTTCTGGTGGGAACGGCACAAAAGCCTCAACAAGTCGTACTGAACCCGGTTGGTATCCTGGTATTCATCCACCATGACATATTGAAACTGGCCCTGGTAACGGGTCAAAACCTCCGGGCATTTTCGGAAAAGCTTCACGGCCATGATCAGGAGGTCGCCGAAATCCAGGCCTTTCGCTTCCCGGAGCAGTTCCTGGTAGCGGGTATAGATCTTCCCGAAAGTGGTGGCCGCCGTGAACTCGGGATCGGTGAACTCCTCCGGCCCCTTGCCGTCCCCTTTCGCCCGGTCGATCCGGTATTCGATCTGCCGGGGCGGGTAGGCTTCCTCGTTCAGATTGAACTCGGCGATCGTCCGGCGGATGAGCCCGAGGGAATCTTTCTCGTCCAGGATGATAAAATCCCGGGGCAGGCCCAGGTGCTGTCCCTCTCTCCGGAGAATCCGCAGGCAGGCGGAATGAAAGGTGGAGATCCAGAAACCGTTCAAGGGGGTGGAGAGCAGGCGCTCGACCCGCTCCCGCATCTCCCCGGCGGCCTTGTTGGTGAAGGTTACCGCCAGGACGCTCTCGGGCGCCAATCCACCGCTCAAGAGATGGGCGATCCGGTGGGTCAGGACCCGGGTCTTGCCGGAACCGGCCCCGGCCAGGATCAGGAGCGGACCCTCGGTATGAATAACCGCCTCGCGCTGGGGCGGATTCAGGTTTTTCAGAAAATCCTCGGAAGGCATTGAGGAAAATTATGAATATTTCTGGATTCCCGCTTTCGCGGGAATGACTTTGCGGTTTGTCGCTTTCACTTGGCCCCTTGAACCCTTGAACCCTCGAACCCTTCCAATCTGATTTTAATCCAGCTGTTTTAAAAACTCCGAGATTCCGTAGCACTCGTGATTCTTCCACCGGTAACGGGTCAGGGCCTCCACCACCAGTGTCCGGTGGCCTTCCTCC
>Ga0315295_10005798_pt1 | contig 10553 bp, 7 predicted proteins | sample YL17G14_0_MG_FD_204453 | JGI IMG/M metagenome (GOLD analysis project Ga0315295, IMG submission 204453) | Sediment microbial communities from Yellowstone Lake, YNP, Wyoming, USA - YL17G14_0 | ecosystem: Environmental > Aquatic > Freshwater > Lake > Sediment | place: USA: Wyoming | collected...
CGACGGCTCGGATTTGAACGACTATCCGCGCGAATACCTGCGCAAGCAGATCGGCATCGTGGAACAGGAACCGTTCCTGTTCAGCCGCTCGATCCGCGAGAACATCACTTACGGCGTGGGCCGGGATGTGCCGCAGGAGGAGATCGAGAATGCCGCCCGTGCGGCTGCCATCCACGATGTAATCCTGACCTTCCCGGACGGGTACAACACTCTCGTCGGCGAGAAGGGCGTGACGCTATCCGGCGGGCAGAAACAGCGCGTGGCCGTGGCGCGCACCCTGCTGAAGAACCCGCGCATCCTAATCCTGGACGACTCGACCTCCAGCGTGGATACCGAAACGGAAGCGGAAATCCGGTCAGCATTGAACGGGCTGATGGAGAACCGTACCACATTCATTATCGCCCACCGCATCCAATCCGTGATGAACGCCGATTTGATCCTGGTCATGGACAAGGGCGAGGTCGTCCAGATGGGCAAACACGAGGAGTTGGTTGCCCAGGACGGCTCTATGTACCGGAAAATCTATGACATTCAAACCCGGATTGATGAAGAATTGGAAGAAGAGATTGCATCTGTTTAACCCTCACCCCATGCCCCTCTCGCAAAACGGGAGAGGGTGAGGCAGGAGATATATTATGCCTGACGAACTGATTGAACTCGAAGAAGAAGAACATACCAGCCAATTGACCGGCGAAACCTTCAAGCGCATCTTGGGACTCGTAAAACCCCACTGGCGCTGGCTGACTGGATTCCTGGTCGCGATCGTCTTCACCGCCAGCCTGGATGCGTTCTTCACGTACATCAATAAGGATATGATCGACCAGGGCATCGCCCAGAAAAGCATCCCCACCCTGCTGAAGTATGCCTCGTATTACGGTGGATTGCAGTTGGTGCAGGCGCTCTCGGTATTCATATTTATCTACCTGGTCGGCATCATGGGCGAGCGCATCCAGTACGATATCCGCCGGGCGGTCTTCAACCACCTGCAGGACCTGTCGCTCTCGTACTACAGCCAGAACGCGGTCGGACGCCTGATGGCGCGCGTGACCTCGGACTCGGGCCGCGTTTCGAGCCTGATGACATGGGGCATGCTCGACGTGATCTGGGCCATCGTCAGCGTGATCACCTCGGTGATTTTCATGTTGTTCATCAACTGGAGACTGGCGCTGATCGTTTTTGCGATCATCCCCATCCTGCTCATCATTGCCATCAAATTCCGCAAGAAGATCCTCGTGGAGTTCCGCAAGTCGCGCCGGGCGAACTCGAAGATCACCGGCGAGTACAACCAGAACATCCAGGGCGTGCGCGTGGTCAAGGCACTTGGCCGCGAGGACGAGAACCTGAAAGAGTTCTCGGTCCTGACCGACAACATGTTCCAGGCCAGCTACCGTGCCGCCTGGCTCTCGGCGCTGTTCCTGCCGACCGTCCAGATCGTGGCGGCCTTTGCATTGGGGGTAATCGTCTGGTATGGCGGGATGCAGAGCGTGACCGCCAAGTTTTCGGTGGGCGACATCCACGCCTTCGTCTCGTACCTGACCTTCATGATCTGGCCGATCCAGGACCTAGCGCGCGTCTACGCCGACATGCAGCATTCCATTGCCTCAGCCGAGAGAATATTTAAGTTAATCGACACCGTCCCCGAAGTCCAGAACCGCCCCGAGGCATTCGCAGCAGAGACGATCCAGGGCGCGATCGAGTTCGACCACGTTCACTTCTACTATGAGGACCGCAAGCCGATCCTGACCGACTTCACGCTGAAGGTCAAGCCGGGAGAAACTATCGCCCTGGTCGGGCCGACCGGCGGCGGGAAGACGACCATCGTCAACCTGTTGTGCCGCTTCTACGAGCCGAAGGAAGGCGTCATCCGCATCAACGGCAAGGATTACACCGACTACACCCTGCAGAGCATTCACAGCCGGGTGGGCATCGTGCTCCAGACCCCGCACCTGTTCTCCGGCCCGATCCGCGAGAACATCCGCTACGGCCGGCTGGACGCATCGAATGATGATATCGAAGCCGCGGCGAAGATTGCCGGTGCGCACGACTTCATCGAGACATTCGAAAAGAAATATGACCAGGAGGTCGGCGAGGGCGGCAACATGCTCTCGGTCGGACAGAAGCAACTCATCAGCCTGGCACGCGCCGTACTGTCCCGGCCCGAGATCTTCATCATGGATGAGGCCACATCCAGCGTGGATACGCTGACCGAGGCGCTCATCCAAAGGGGTATGGAAGCCCTTATGGCGGGACGCACGTCCTTCATTATCGCCCACCGCCTGAGCACCATCCGCCGGGCGGACCGCATCGTGGTCATCGAGGAGGGACGCATCGCCGAGATGGGCACGCACGCTGAGTTGCTGCGCCAGCGCGGGCAATACTACCGCCTTTACACCCAGCAATTCAAGTTCGAGAAGGAACAAGCGTATGGGGTGGCGGTGCCGGAGGCGCTGCCGGTGATCAAGTAGCGGTTAGCGCTTGGCAATCAGCCGTTACAAAACAAGAAGGGCTCGTCATTCCTGGCGAGCTCTTCGCATTAATTTTTTGTAAGATTTACACGCTCATCCAAAATGCTGGCTAATAAACTCCCCTATCCTATCCACCGCCCTCTGCGCCTCGGGGAAAATCCCAACCGCGAACTGCCACTCGTGCTGCATCCCTTCCCAAATTTCTAGGGTCACATCCACCCTGGCGGCTTTGGCTTTCTCGGTGAAGCGTATGGAATCAGCCAGGAGCGCCTCATCCGAACCAACCTGGATGAGAATTGGCGGCAGCCCTTTCGGGTCCGCGTACAGCGGTGAGACCAGCGGATTGCGCGGGTCCGCCCCGTTCAGATAAAGTTCCACGCCCGCCTTTTCTTTCTCGAAATCGAGCGTCACGTCGGAATTGGCATTCTTCTTCCAGGTCTCCCCGCTGAAGGTCAGGTCGAGCGCCGGGGAGAGGCAGACGACCGCGGCAGGTTTCGGTTTCCCAGCCTCGCGGAGGGAGACAGCCAGCCCTACTGCCAGCGCACCTCCCGCAGAATCACCCACGATCGTGATGCTGTTGGATGGAATCCCCTGCTCCAAAAGCCACAGGTACGCAGCAAGAGAATCCTTCGGGCCGGCTGGAAAGGGATGCTCGGGGGCGAGACGGTAATCGATCAGCAGGGCGCGCACCCTGGCTGCCGCGGCGATGTTCGCCGCCAGGGACCGATGTGAATTGATGGAACCTGCGAAGAACGAGCCCCCATGCAGGCAGAGTATACACCGCTGTGTTGTTACTCCCTCTGGGACGATCCACTCGGCAGGCACGCCATCCGCCGTGACGGGCGTGCATTCCGCGCCGCTGAAATGGCCGAATTGCTTTGCCATTGCTTCGGTGTCCGCCCGTTCTTTGGCAACATCCAGTTCACCGGAGAACGGAGGAGTAAATGCTCTCTTGAGTCTGAAATAAAGTGATACGAGACGGCTTCGCAGGCTTGGCATAAGACCTCCTTTATTTCGTTCAGGTCAATTTTATTTAATACGAGCAATTCGCGCAGTAATATTCTCCTGCGCGCATCGAGTAGCCGCCCTCGCTTAAAACGATGACCTGGTTGCATTTTGCGCACCGTGTGGGCTCATAGTCGGGGGGATTTTCCAATTTCTCGAAGTTGTATTCATTCGTTCCATAGTAGACGTATATCTCGGATTCGAAATCTTCCCGGCATTTCTGGCAAGTCTTCCAATCCCCTGTATGCCCCTCATTGTGGTGGTAACTGCACAGCGTGTAGCGGTCATGATTTCGGTTGCAACTGTTCCTGGCATATGAGAACAGAACGTATTGATCCTCATCGTCGCAGATCCATTGTCCGCAGCATTTGGTCTTCGTCAGGTTTTTCGTTTTACCACACAGACCACAACGAGGTTTCTCCAGATCGGTATTTCTACCTCGCCGTGCCAATACCTTGGCGTCAGCCGCTTCCGTTTCTTTTTCAACTTTGGCGCGGTCTGCCGGGATGTATGGAATCAATCCTTTTTTGTATGCGATCTCCTGGACTTCGCGCGGCATGTGGCGAATATCCACCATGAGACCGTTGACCTGCAGAATCCAAATCAGCGGGTTTTGGTCCACCATACTCGGTAGGCACCAGTGAGGATCCATCTGAGACATATGAAACATGTCACGGATCTGCCCAGCCTTGTTCGCCCCGCTACTCACGCTAACACCCAAAACGGCGCATAAATCGTCAGCCCTTATGTGGGGGGTTTGGGATTTATCGAACAGGAAGTTGACCGTCCCCAACGCGTATAAGATTCCGCAAGCCCAGATCTCAGGCCTGCCGCGCAGAATTGGGGACGGGCGTTTGCGTGCAAGTGTCGCCGTTAGGTGTTGCGCCAATTCGGCATATTCTTCGTTCAGGTGTTCGCCGCAGACTCGCTCAGTCAGGTTGACGATGGCGGCATAGAAAGGTTCGACGGCAGATGGTACGGAGGCGGAGGTTCGTTTGGGCATTTTACTCCTATAAAAGACGTCTTTTGATACATGATAACACTTGCGTTAGTTTTCTCTATCTGTCTCATGGCGGCCTACATTCTGCGCTGCCTTACGGCTTCGTATAAAATAATGGCGGTTGAGGTGGATACGTTCAGCGAGTTGACCTTACCCATCATCGGGATTTTGACTTTCAGGTCGGCCGCATCCATCCAGAAATCAGTCAGGCCTTTGTCTTCGGTGCCAACTGCGATGCAAATTGGCTGGCACAGATCTACATTCGTGTAGAATATGTCGGCGTGCTGCGTGGCTGCCAGGACCTGAATCCTATTCGCTCTTAACCAGGCCAATGCCTCGCTGTTGGTCGTCTCCACCGCCGGGACGGTGAACAGCGTCCCGCGGCTGGCGCGGACGATATTGGGATTAGACAGGTCGACGCGCGGGTCGCAGACGAGGAGACCGTCCACACCGGCCGCATCGGCGGTGCGCAGGATGGCACCGAGATTGCCAGGCTTTTCCACGGATTCAGCCAGGATGAGGAACGGGATAGGAGAGAGCAGGAGCGAGTCCAGAGTCCGATGCGGCGCAGGGAAGATTGCCAGCCAGCCGTCGGGGTTGTCGCGGTAACTCATCTTCTCAAACACGATTCGGGTAACAGGGACAGGTTCTTCTTCCAGGACCGTTGCTGGCCGCCCGGCGATCAATTCCTCACAGAAAAATACTTCGCGTGGGCGTAAGCCGCTGGCGAGGGCTAATTCCAGTTCGTAACATCCTTCGACAAGCATCACACCGTCACGCTGGCGCTGGCGTTTGTCGCTGCGCAATTTGACCACGTACTTGACGCGTTCGTTCTGCGGACTGGTGATGTCGGGCATGGGGATAGTATATATTGGGATGGGGAATAGGTCAATTCGCCCGACAAGATTTGCCGGGCGAATTGACTCACTGGTTTTGCTTTTGCCAGATCCGGCGGTCGCGCGGGTCATCGGCGTCAAGATGTTGCGGATGGACTTCGGTCGCCAGTTTGTAACCGTGGGCAGTCCATAAATCCGCGGCGATGAGACGAGGGCTGGCAGAAACACCTTGTCGGGCAAAGTATTCACAGATGCGCCTCACGTCGCGCTCAAAGATGCGCCAGGCCAACGGATTGCCCTCCGGCGGGACGACTTGCGGAAAGTCAATCAGCGTGATATCGCCGTCCCAGTAGAGGATGTTGAAGGCCGAGAGATCGCCATGGATGCGATCCTTGGCAAGCATCAGGTCGATGTTGCGAAGAACGCGGTCGAAGAGCGAGGCCGCTTCATCCCGGTCCAAGTCAATGGTGTTGAGGGTAGGCGCGGGCCTTTCCGGGTCGCCAATGTAATCCATCAGGATGGCATTTGCTTCCATCTCATAAGGTCGAGGCACATCCGCTCCTGCCGCACTTAGGGTCTTCAACGTATCGTACTCATAGGCGATCCAGGATTGGTGGCGGATTTGCTCACCATACACACTCCGATTATGCATAGCCTTGAGCATGCCATGATCAACGATCTTGTTCCCATTTTCATCAATATCATCGCGACCGATCCGGTAGAGCTGGTCGTTCTTCAGGTTGCGGAACTGGCGCGGGCGGTACACCTTTGCGGCAATGTATTCCGCCTTGACCACTGCGCCGGGTTTGCATAAATATACCGAGGCTTCCTTACCGCCTTTGACAAGGCGTAGCACATCGGAGATCCATTTGTGCTCGTAGAATTCACCGAGCGAATCCGAAAGCCAGCCCTGTTCATGGCGCGAGGCGTGATAAGTGAACTCGAAGGATTGTTTCGAGTCATCCTGCTGTTGTACGAACTGCTGTATGGCGATGGGCGTCCGCGCCGGCTTCTGCCTGGGCGGGCGTTTGCTATATTTTCCGGGCCAGTCGAACCGGCCCTCATCGTCCATTTCGTTATAGTATTTGATATTCCTGCTTGTTTCCATAGGTGAGACTCATGAACAAAACACGGCAACAGTTTCCCGCCTGCGATCCCCCACCGAATCAAAAACCGCAGGCACGCGCCTGCGGCAAGAGTGACAAATCAATCATCAGCAAAATATACGAGTCAGTTCTTGACCTGCTCAGGAGGCGCGCATAAATTAATCGTTTGGGCCGATTTGACGTTTTGCATTTTTTACGTGCCTCCTTTCTGTCTCAAATTATTTACGGGCTGAGTTTATCATCTGCCTGGAGGTGTGTCAAGGCGGCTATTCCTGAAACCCTGTCTGGTAAAGGTCATAATACATCCCCTGTTTCGCAATCAGTTCTGCATGCGTGCCCTGTTCGATGATCCGACCATCATGGATGACCACGATTCGGTCTGCATTGGTGATTGTGGATAAGCGATGCGCAATGACGAAGGATGTGCGGCCTTTTAGCAGGCGCCGCAGGGCTTTCTGTATCACCTGCTCGGTCTGGGTGTCCACAGAGGAAGTAGCCTCGTCGAGGATAAGGATGCGCGGGTCAGCCAGCAGGGCGCGGGCAAATGAAAGCAACTGCCGTTGTCCGACCGAGAGCATCACACCCCCCTCCTCCACCGATGTGTCATAGCCCTTGCGCAGGTTGACGATAAAGTTGTTCGCTCCCACTTCCAGAGCGGCTGCCTGCACCTCGACATCCGTTGCAGCGAGGCGTCCGAAGCGGATGTTCTCCGTCACCGTCCCGTTGAACAGGAACGGGTCTTGGAGAACCACGCCCATTTGCCGACGGAGAGAGGCCTGGGTCACTTTGCGCAGGTCATGCCCGTCCACCAGGATGTGCCCGTTAGTTGGATCGTGGAATCGGGAAAGTAGTTTCACCAACGTAGTCTTGCCCGCCCCGGTCTCGCCGACCAGGGCCACGGTCTCACCCGGGAGAATTTGCAGGTCAATATCGGTCAAAATGGGCGCGGGATCGTCCGGGTAACGGAAAGAAACCAGCTCGAACGTCACCTTGCCCTCGATGCTGGGCAACTCCACGGCATCCGGCGCGTCCTGGACTTCGACCTGGGTATCCAACAGCCCCATGATTCGCTCCCACCCGATCATCGTGGACTGGAGCGTATCGTAGCGGCGGCTCAGGTCGCGGATCGGCTCAAAGAAACGATCAATGTACAGGATGAAAGCTACCAACACGCCAGCGGTGATCGTCTGACCGAGCACCGCCGTCCCGCCCAGCCAGACCACCAGCCCGGTGGCGATTGCCCCAAGAACGTCCACGCTCGGGCTGAAAACGGACGAGATACGGGCCGTGGCGACCGCCCGCTCGAGGTGATAGCGGTTGACGTAGTCGCGGAAGTGTTCGTAATTCTGTTTCTGGCGCGAGAACGCCTGGACGACGCGTACCCCGTTGACGTTCTCCGCCAGGACTGAGTTCACCCACGAGACGGCGGCGCGGACCTTGCGATACGCAGTGCGTGAGGCATGTCGGAATAGGATGGTAATAAGAATCATGAACGGCAACACGCTGAAGGTGAAAAGTGCCAGGTGCAGATCCATCTTGAGCATGACGAAGATGATGAGCGCCAGGGTGAACACATCGCGAGCGATGGCTAGCACAGCCCATGTCAAGAAGTCGCGCAAAGTCTCTACATCGTTAATGGCACGCGTGATGACGCGCCCCACCGAGTAGCGGCTGAAGAAGCCGAGTGAAAGGTCCTGGAGGTGGGCGAATAATTTCTTGCGCAAATCGTAAATGATGGACTGTCCGACCCAGGCCATACTGTTTACCCGGTAGTAGGTGCCAATCCACTGGATGACCGAAACAGCCAGGTAGGCCAGGACGGTATAGCGCAGCACGGCCGCCTCACCGGCAGTGATACCACTGTCAATGGCAACTTTAACGAAGTACGGTCCCGCAACCGATGCGGAGGAGGCGATGAGCATCAACCCAGCCGAGAGGACCAGCCGCCAGGTGTAGGGCCGGATAAAAGTAATCAGCCGTTTGGCAGTCTGCGGGTTGACGCCTTTATCGTACAGTTCTTCGGACTGGGTGACGTAGGTTGGAGGCGAGATTGAAGTCATGAATCTGATAGTCGTTAGTCGAGTAGTTTTGATTATTGGATAGCTCGGAGGTTGGTGATTCAGCTGAGCGACCGGTCGGCGGTACGGCGGCCTTTCATGGAGTCGCGCTCCTGCTCTTGGACGAAGAACTCTTCGTCCACTTCTGTCTCTTCGATGAACCGGTTTTGCTGGCTCAATTGCAAATCGTGTATTTCCCTGTACAGCCCGCCCTGGGCCAACAGTTCTTCGTGCCGGCCGCGCTGGACAATGCGCCCATCCGCCATGACCAGGATCAGGTCTGCCCGGCGGACGGTGGCAAGGCGGTGGGCGATGACAAACGTGGTGCGGCCTTCCATCAGGCGGTCGAGCGCTTCCTGGATGAGTTTCTCCGTTTGCGTGTCCACGCTGGAGGTCGAGTCGTCCAGGATGAGGATTCGCGGATCCATCAGCAGGGCGCGGGCGATGGCAATCCGCTGGCGCTGTCCACCGGAGACGGTCACGCCGCGCTCTCCGACCATTGTTTCGTAACCCTTCTCGAATTTTATGATGAACTCATGCGCCTGGGCCGCTTTCGCTGCAGCGACGATTTCATCATCCGAGGCATCAGGCCGGCCATAACGAATATTCTCACGTATGGTATCCGAGAACAGGAGCGAAGTCTGTAACACTATGCCGATCTGCCGCCGCAGGGAAACGAGTTCCGCCTGGCGCACATCCACTCCGTCCACAAGCACCGCACCTTCGGTCACGTCATAGAAGCGCGGGATGAGATTGACCAGTGAAGTTTTACCGGAGCCGGTCTGCCCGATGAGGGCAATGAGCTGGTTAGGTTCGACGGCAAAGTCAATCCCGGTGAGGGCGTCCATTTTTTCGTCCCGGTAGCGTAGACTCGTGCCCCGGAATTCTACGCGCCCGCTCAGGGGCCCGAACCTCTTAGCTTCAGCGGGGGATTGGATCTCCGGCACGTGATCCAGGATTTCCAAAACACGCTGCGCACCGGCCTCTGATTCCCCCAGGGCGTTGACCAGCCATGCCAGTTGCTGCACCGGTCCCGACAGCATCAACAGGTAGGCGTTGAAGGCCACCAATTCGCCCACGGTCATGCGACCCTGCAAGACCATCGGTCCCCCAATGAGCAGGATAAGGATGGTACCCATCGTGATGAGCAGGTTGGTTGTGGGCATAACCTTCGACCATTCGCCGATGACTTTGACGCGCGCCTTGAAATAGGATCGGTTGATGTGGTCGAAGCGCTCGATCTCGTGCGGCTCACGGGCGAAGGCACGCACCACCTGCACTCCCGACACGTTCTCCTGCAACTGGGCCGAGAGGTCGCCGAGAGTGTTGTCCACGTCGTAGAATAGACGGGTGATGCGCTGGCCGAAGTCGGTGGTCATCATGACCATCGGTACGAGCGGCAGGAGGACAATGATCGCCAAGAGCGGGTTGCTGGCCACAAGCGCGGCGATGACCCCGACCGTGAGCAATCCCAACTGCACGATTTCAATGATATTGCTCCCGGCAAAGTTCTGGACAGCGCGCACATCCTCGATGCAGCGGTTGATCAACTGGCCGGTGGTGGCATGGTCATGATAGGTGAAAGGCAGGTACTGGATGCGATCGTACATGGCATTGCGCAGGTCATAGCCGATATGCGCGCCGATCCACTCGGTCAGGTAGCGCTGGCCCAGGTTCAAGACAGCCGTGCCAATGCCGATGCCGAGCATGATAAGCGCCGAGTGGATGAGGAACGCCGCGGCTCCAGCCTTCAGCCCCTGGTCAATGACGCCCTCGATGACCTTCGGCACCACCAGCGAGAGCCCGGTGATGATCAGCAGGATGAGCATGTTTATCAAGACCTGCCAGTGATAAGGCTTGAGATAGAGGCGTAGTTTATAGAGATGTTTCATGAGATGAGCTGTGAGATCAAAGATTCGTAAATGCTTTGCGGAGAATTTCCATGCCTCGCAGGAGGGTTTCCAATTCTTCCGAACTAAGGCGCTCGAAGCGGGTTGATAACCAAGCCTCGGCTTCGGTGAAAATGGCATCCATTACGCGCTGACCCTCGTCTGTGAGTGCCAGCGGGATGTTGCGCCGGTCGT
>Ga0315295_10005801_pt1 | contig 10550 bp, 22 predicted proteins | sample YL17G14_0_MG_FD_204453 | JGI IMG/M metagenome (GOLD analysis project Ga0315295, IMG submission 204453) | Sediment microbial communities from Yellowstone Lake, YNP, Wyoming, USA - YL17G14_0 | ecosystem: Environmental > Aquatic > Freshwater > Lake > Sediment | place: USA: Wyoming | collected...
AAGATAATCTATTACTTTTTCAACAGCTTTATTTATACCTTCTTTTATTTTCCTAGCATTAGGATTTTCAATAGCGTAAGCATTATTTAAAATAGCGTGAGCCAATACGGTTGCTGTTGTTGTTCCGTCCCCTGCTTCTCTTACCGTTTTTCTGGCGGCTTCTTTTAAAAGTGTAGCTCCCATATTTTCAACAGGATCTAACAAAATAATAGAATCAGCTACTGTTACACCATCTTTTGTAATTACTGGACGACCGTTTCCGTCTTCTAGTAAAACACATTTACCACTTGCTCCTAATGTTGAACTAACTGCTTTAGCTAATTTTTCTATACCTGCAAATACTTTATCACTGGCTTCTCTTCCAAAGCTTAAGTTTTTGACTATTGCGTCTGACATAATTTTATTTGATTAAATTGATATAACTTATATATCACCTGTCTTTTGCGAGTTTTACTTTCCTTGACCCCTATATGCTTTTTTATATAGCTTTGAAGCTTTTAATTTAGATGATTTTGATTTAGCATGAACACCAGGTCTAGATATGTCTTTTACAACAGCTTTAGCAACGACAGTCTGTTTCGCCATAATTGATATAATATTAATATTAATAAAAGTAACCATAGAATCCACCAGTAATTAGCTTTTCTATCTATAGTTTTATTTTTACCAGAAATCTTTTCTGTTTTATTTACTTTAACGGTTGCTACGGAGTCCGTATGCTTATTATTAGACTCTGTTTTGTTATTTGTATATAAAGTATTAGCTTTATTTTTTTTGATCTTTAAAACAACGTTTTTATAAACTTTACCTTCTACTATAATTTCTTTACATGTATCAATTGGCGTAATTGTAATTTCACTATTATCAATAGTTGTAACTATATTTGTAGAATCTGTTTTTATTTTGTTTTCTATAGTTGTAACTATAACTTTTGTTTTGGCTACACTATCTTTTTTTATATCTAATTTATCTACCTGAACTTGTCTACTCGCACAAGAGGTTAATACAATTAAAAATAATAATATAAGTTTTTTCATTATGATAATATAGTTAGTGTTATATCTTTAGCTGCTTGCATCTTTTTGAATAACTTTTCGTAAGCTTTTCTTGATTGGCCTATAAAGTCTTTAGACCGAGTTCTTCCAACAAGTATGCAGCCTTCCGTGTCGTGATTAGTGTTTCCCGCGTGGATACGCACTCCTTCAAAATTAGGAACATTCAGCAATAAAGGCATTAATCTTTTAAACCTATTTGACATGTTTATAATAACTTTGTAGGTTCCTTTTGGAATAGCCGTTTCCGCTTTAATTTTTACTGGTCTTTCAATATCTTCTAATGTATAACACTCAAATATACCGTCAATCAATAGTTCACCTATTGTAGAAATGTCAGTCTTGTGTAATCTCTTTATTGTTATCTGCATTTTTATTTCCTTTTATTTTAATTATTAACCAATCGTATATTTTCATCGATGTATATGTTATTGATATGATCAACAACAATATTTTTAAAGTTGCTTCCAAATTTGTAAAACTTATTATAAGCGTTAAAGCGTTTAAAGTGTAAACACGAATACTACATTGATCCATTATCTTTTTAGTTTATTAACAATGTCCGTAAATCCTTGAATACCTATATACGCCGTTGATATAATAACCCAATCAGATGAAGTTAAATATCCTGAAAATAATCCAGCACACGCTACAATAAATACCATTAGTTTTCTACTAATCCATTTATTTATTAATATATCTATCTGCTCTCTGCTCATCTTAATACTTCTACTACGTATCCAAGTTCTTCGTAATTTGCTTTAGCATAAAATTCCGCACTTGATAAATCCTGCATTTGTCCTTCTACTAATTCAACAACTATATTTGATTGCGGAACGTCTGTAGATAATGTGCTCCCATCTGCTTCGTATGTTGCTAATGAATCGTATGTAGCAGAAGCAATTTCTAAGGTTACACCATTCGCTCTTGCTGAATATTCAAGTCTTGCATAAACACTTGGTAACTCAATTTCTGTTCCCTTAATTAAAATCTTTTTGTCTGCCGTAGCACTTACTAATAATCCCATTTTATTATTTATTTATACTGATGTTATTGTTTCCCACGCTGAGGCACCTCGAACGCATAATTTATTTAAAGTTGTATCGAAAACCACTAATCCCGTTGCGGGTGATGCTATTGCGTTTTTTTGTGTGGTTGTCATTCTTGGAGGAAGAAAACCTTGAGTTGTACTTTCAACTGTTAATTTTGAACTTGCTACGTCTGTTGTAGTTCCAACTAATACATTCCCTGCTATTGGATTTAATTCGATAACAGAATTTGATAATATTCTAAAAGCTATATTAGAATTATTATGTGTAAATGTTGTAAACGCAGTTCCTGTACCTTGACTTGAAGTAATAATCAATAAGCCAGGACCTATTCTACTTGTTCCATTTACTACACCTAACCAAACATTATTACTAAAAATTGCATCACCAAAACCTCTAATATAAAATACTTCACCTGTTGAATTACTTACTGAAATTGGTTTATCACTTCCTGAAGATGAACTTGTAATATTTACTCCACCTAACCCATTTATAGTCATTAAATTGGCTGAATCCGCACTATTCCTAACTCGTAAAGCTATATCAGTTGACAACGCTCCGGGTGCTTTTATTTGAAGTTTACCTCCGTTGTCGGTTGTGGTGTTTATTAAAAGATTACCTGATGTGAGTAATCGCATTCTTTCTACACTACTTGCTCCATAAAAAATATGATTTCCCGCTGAAGAATAGTACCCTATTCCGCTATTGCCACGAAGTTCAGCAATCGCTCCGGTTAAATCTAAATAAGTTGCACTATAAGTAGAACCTCCAATTTGACCACTAACCGCTAATTTAATCGAACCCGGGAAATTAGTTGTTCCAATACCTAATCTATTATTTGTATCGTCCCAAAATAAGTTAGCATTATCCTGAGCAATTGTAGTTCCGTTTGAAAATAAAACTGAGCCACTTGTTAAACTTGGTAAATTAAATGTACCTTTTGAATTTAATTGCGTTTGAATTGAACTTGTAACTCCTTTTGAATAACTTAACTCTGTTAATGAAGGATAAGTTGTTAATGGCAAACTAGCTATAGTTGTTGCTGAATCCCAATAAGTAATAGTATTTATTGTCCCTGACAATGTATTTTGTTTTCCATTAAACGTGCTCCAATCTGCAGAACTTAATGCTCCTCTATTAGTAGCTGATGCTGTAGGTAAATTAAACGTGTGTGTGTCAGTTGCAGATGATATATTAAAATCAGTACCTGCTGTACCAACAGCAAGGTATTGTACTTGAGAAGTCAATCCATTTAATGCTGTTAATCCTGAAGAAAATGTTGTTATAATTTGGGATAAGTGACTATTCTCAGTGTGCATTGTAATTGTTCTTCCGCTATGAATGACATAGAACCTAACAGCCAATCTATCTGTTATTAATAGCGCAGTAGACGGTACCGCTAATGCTGTAAAATACAAATCTATACTTGTACCCCCTGTAATATATTCAGGCGTTGCTGAATTAGTTGCAATTAAAGTAAAAGTAGTTCCATTGTATTTATATAATTCAATATAAAACCGTGGCGTTCCCCCACTTGAAGATGCACTAAAGTAGGTTTCAAAATTCCAGTTACCCGCAGGTATTAATAATTTATTTGGGTCTCCTACATCTGTAATAAACTGAGCAATATATCCATCTGCATTAATAGTAAAATCAGTTCCTGCTCCAATTATAGGAACGCCGTTCATTTCTTTATATGCAACGCCACCTATTGTACCCTGAGATATACTTCCGTTTAAGTAATAAGAAACTGAAGCTCCTCCGCCTGTTGAGGTTGGGAAATTAGCAAGAGTACCATCTCCTCTTACATATTGGCTTGCAGCCCCCGCTCCTGTTATTGCAAATGTACCTGATGAGGTAATCGTACTTGGTATAACGCTAAATGCAGAAGGAACCGTCATTCCTACTGATGTAACGGCCGATGTTAAATATGTACTAGTATCTAATGCAAATGTACCCACCGCTGTCATTTTTACAAATGATGTAGAAGCATAAGTTAATCCGCTTAGTGATGTTAAATTTGTTGCTAATGGCTGCCCTCCCAATCCACTTAATGTATATGTTGGTACATTTAATACCCCTGATATTAAAGTTGACGCTCCTGACGATCCCATTGTAGTTAAGGACGAAAATGTTGCAGCAGCAGGGGTTGGTATATTTAATACATTAGCTATTAACGTAGCCGCCCCACTTCCCGTAGTTGTAAGGGTTATTGCGCTTTGTTTATTGTTAAACATTGTCCAATCTGTAGAGCTTAAATATCCATCTTGCAAAGAGCCAGATTGTAATATTGATAAAGTCCTATTTGCAGATAAATCCCCTCCTCCTTGCAATGGGGTTATAGTTGATATTGTTCTTGTATCTGGTACATATCCGCCAAGAACACTTGCTAACACAAAAGAGTTTATGTTATAATAAGTGTTTTCTGTTATTGTACCATTCCCGCCTATAAATTGTAGGTCTAAAGTATAAAAATTTGAAGTACCAATTTGTGTATAACTATTTACTAAGTAATGCCCAAATAAATTTGGTTGGTTCTGTTGTGATAATAATATTTCACTACCTACTAAATAGTTTAAGAAAATAGTTATATCAGTGCTAGCAGAGTCTATACCAGAAACTACTAATTGCGTTATGTTAGAAAAAAGAGTTCCATCCCCACCTCCTGCACTGAACGATATTGTTTTAGGTACATTAGGAGCAATATCAAATCTAAATGATATTTGTCCGCCAATAGCTATCTTAGAATTAGTATTTAAATAATTGGCTACAGTTTGCGCCGTGTAATTAACGGTATTGTTATTACCCGATCTTGTACCTAAAAATAAATCTGAATCTGTTACAACGGGGCTTAGTGGGTAATAATTACCTATTGCCATATTACTTTGTTTTTAATAATTCTATTTCCGCTTTTAATTCTTTAATTGCATTTATAAGAGCAAAAGTTAAATCACTTGCGTTGAAGTCATAAAGCTCGGTTTTCTCTTCATCCTCCTGATTTAGTTTTGTTTTATAAGTATTAACTGTTTCAGGGAATATTTCTTTTATTTCTTGAGCTATAATACCTGTGTATTTTTTACCTTTAGTTGTGCCGGCTAATCCATTGTATTCGTAAGTTACTGGATCAATAAGCAATATCTCGGTTAAACCTTTTGTATAAGGTATAATATTTTCTTTTATTCTTGAGTCGCTATAAACACTCCATGAACCACCTCCGGGTTTTGCTGCTGATTCTGCTGCAACTAATGAATAACTTTCTGTAGATGAAAAGAATCCGCCAACGTTGCCGCTAGAAGTAAAATATCCGCCATACCCAAACTGAGACGTTCCCCAAATTCCAAATCCAAAATCGGAAATCCCTTTAACACCGGCTACTTCAGGACCTTGACCAATAATAGCTATTTGGGCCTCGGATTGTACTTGTAGGGTATAATCATTTGATTCTAATATAATTGGTGCGTTTAGTACAATTGCACCAGCATCACATACTTCTTGTAACGTTGGTATTGCAGGAGCCGGTACTAACCCAATTATATCTGATATTAAAAATGATTTTGTAGGATTGCCTTCTATATCAAAGTGATTGCCTAATACTGTATCTGATACTACAGGGGTCCCTATTGGGTAACTATATACTATTGCCATTATTTATTTTATTAACAGTTCCACTTGTCTAATGCAAGCTTCTTTCTTGTTGGTTCTCCGTTTGGTTTCTTCATTGGTCCTGGCATGCCAGACATTCTAGCGCAAAATGATTTACGTCTTTTAGCATCTTTACTACCTGCTTTTAATTCTGATGGTTTCTTAGTTACAGCTGTCTGTAATTTGCTTCCGGGATTAGCGGCTCTATAGCTTGCAACCCCTTTAGCGTTTAATCCACCTTTAGGATCTTTACCTTCTTTGCGTGTCCAAGCAGCAGTTTTCATTAAAGGAGAATGATCACATTCGCATTTGTCCTTTAACATGTCGTTGTTTGCTGCAAAATGATTTAATATACTTGGTCTCATTTATTTGTTATTTAAGATACATTACTTTTGCTAGATCTTCTAGCACCCATGCCAACTGCCTTCTTAGCTGATACTACTTTTGATTTTTCACCTTGTGACATTTGTCCCCAAGGCTTTGGAGAATCGCTATTAATCCTTACGGATGGTCTACAGGCTTTAGTTCCTTTTCTATCTGCAGATCCACATTCATTTCCTTTTTCATCCGTCCACTTTTCTTGAAACCATCTTTTTAACGATGCTCCCTCTTTAGTTTTGCGGACGGCCTGTAACGGTGAAGTATACATTATGAATTCTTTCTACATTTAGCAATAGCCCCCGAAGCATAAGCCGAAGGAAATACTTTATACGACGCTTTTACTTTTTTGTAACATGCATCTTTAAGCATTAGCGGTGATTTTTGCTTTGCAGGTGAATCTATAACTCCCTTACCTATTAAAACATCTTTTTGAGTTACTTTTCCATCACCACTTAAATCTGTTAATTTATTAAGCGGGCTATTGCCGCCTTTACCAATTGTGTAACCATTGTGCGTGCTACATCCTAGCCCTTGAGGGCCTATCCCTTTTCCGTACATATTATTTTGTTTTATAATTTTTACCACTTTCTTTCTTAGTTCCTTCACCTTCATTTCCTCTGTTTTGTTTTACAGATTCAAATCTAGCATCTTCATGATCGTAGTCCATACCTTTCTTACTAGGATTCTTACGATGCATTCTCTGCGCATGCGCTTTCTTAGCCGTTCTATCATCCGACTTAGCATACGCTAAATCTCTTGCCGCTTTAGCTTTAGCCGCTTTGGGAGATAACTTTTGTTTTAATAAAGGAGATAGTATACCGAAGTTGAGCATTGTCTTAAGTTTATATAGTATATACAATCACGCATAGTTACCCGATCTTACAGTGTGACAATAGCCTGCTATTTATTTAATATAACTACCTAACGTCACACTTTTAAAAAAAATATTATAAAAAATTTTTTGAAAAAAAATATTAACCAAGGGGAAATAAAAAAAATGTTGTGACGAATATATAATGAAGGGGCTATGCACTATTTTCAGAGCTGCCCGCTGTTTTGGGAAACGGTTTCGGTTTTCGCCACCCCACGGAGATTTCGTGCTCTGTATCGTGACGTTTGACTCGGCTGACGGTTTACGTGCAGGTTCTGGGAATCGGTTCGGCGATTGGCATGCGTGCTGGTCTGTGCCGTGCCGTGTGCCGTGCGTTGGTTATGATCTGGTGCCGTGCAGATGTTATGATCTGTTGCGTACCACACACGATGTGTTGCGATGCATGTGCTAACAGCGTTACCTCATCGCGCTGCATCCGATCTGGTGTTGTGCGTTGGTGCCGAGCAGTGCTGTGTGCCGTGTGCCGATACATTGCCGTTGCCGATACGCGGAGCGGAGCGACGCGCGAAGCGTGTATAGCAACGCGTATAGCACTTACAGCCTGGGTACGGGGTGATTGTGATAATATATATGAATACAAAATATAACAACTATGAAAATTGAAATCACCAAAGAAGAATTAAAAGTATTATTATATGGATTAGATGCATTAGCTGACAATGCTTTGTCTATGGATGAAATAAATGAGTACACTAAATTTCAAGACGAATTGATCAAACGATTCTTCTCACGTCCTGAGTACGAAGTATAAACGATAATATATATGAATAACAAATTAAACAAATACAATATGAGAAAATTCACACACGATGAGAAAGTAGTAATTATTAAACGTATAATTGTCGGATACCAAATCGCACTAACAAGTATGTTCGTTGTTGGATTCACGAGAGTAGTGATCGGATTGATCATGGGAGAGTTCTCGAATATATCGTTCGGACTCTACTACTAACAAACCGGAGGTGTGCAACACCGAAGGTGTATAGCAAATGTATAGCATTTGCGTATAGCATTTCCTTACAGTCTGGGTACGAAGGGTTTTTGATAATATATATGTAAGTAACAAACAAAATAACTTAATTAAAATAAAAGTTCTTACAAACTAAATACGAATAGTAATTGATAATATAAATGTAAATAAGTAATAACAAATTAAATATAAATAAAATGAACAAATTTAAAAAAGAAGTAGTAGAAGTAGTAGTTGTTAAATCATCTAAAGAATTAATTTCTGAAGCCATCGCTAAATTAAGTCCTGAAGACTTGGCTTTAATCTATCCACCAATAACTAGAGCCAACTTTGTTGTCAGAAAATCCTGGTTAGGTCGTAATCAAGTTATAACTTTTGTTAACAACAAAAATCAAAAGATAACTTACAATCACGACGAAGTTTTAAAAGTAATGTTACCTAAACTTAACCTAATGCCATGTTGGATTAAAAGAGAATATTGGTCTCAATCAACTGATATGCCAAGTAATGTCAGACATCTGGCTACTGTTGAAGTGTTAGAAGTATCGGCTGAATAAGCCGGTGCTATACACTCTACGGTCTGAGCACGACCGATCTATGATAATAATAATGTAACTAAAAACAAATAATATGAAAAATTTAATACAAGCAATCGAATTACAACAAGAAAAATTAGATGCAATCAAGTTCTTATTAAGAAGAATCGAATCTGACAATCAGAATCAAACAACTAGCGAAATGCTTAAAGACCTAAAAAATGCACTTGTTGATTTAATCCTAACAGACTTTTAATATGAAAGAATTAAGCTTTATTGCGCTTGGAATAGCCGCTGGATTTGTAGCATCAGCATTGATAGCAAACAAACAAGAACAGATCAGAGTTGAAAAGCAGGGTAATATACCAGCATTCTATTGGAATGATCGAGTTGTACCACCTCACAGAGGCTTTGAACTAAAAGTTGATATGTATTGGAACGAAACTAAAGATACTATCTACATGGAATATTCATCTGGACCTGAGGGCGAGTAAAATAGTGTGACAATAGCCTATTATATTATTAACTTAATAAGCTAACGTCACTCTTTTTCAAACGTTGCTTGCAACTACACCCTAGGTGTATAGCATACAGCCCAAATACGGTCTCTTTTTGATAATAATTACGTAGCCTGGCACTGAAATAATGTCGGAAGAGTAGACTCCGTCCTACTTTATAGGTATTTTATGCGAATTATGGGTATTTTCACGATCTTTTGGTGAAAAGTGTATAGCAACGCGTATAGCATCCACCTAAAAGACCCTTACAATCTAAACACGAATTCAATTTGATAATATATATGTAACAAAACAATAGTTAATATGACAACATTAGAAAAATTAAATAAAATAGCGAACGAATTATTTAAAGTGGATTACATAAAATTAAGTAAATCCAATGAAATTGAAGTGTTTGCTCATTTCCTAGCGAAATATGCGGTTTCCGTTCAACCAAAATCACGTAGTTTTGCAAAATATAGTGAAATTGTTAGCAAATAGAGAGATATTCTATAATAGCTGTACTCTCTTTAATTTAAGCAAATGAAGTACAACCTCTTTACAATAACAATACGATTGTAAAATGATAATATAAATGTAACAAAATCAAATAAAAATATGGATTATAAAGTAGTAGAAAGTAGAGAAATAGTATGGTGTGATAGCGATGACCGTTATATACTAATTATTAAAGAAGAAGACGCTATAATTGGCATAAATTGGATGCAAGGCGATGATTTAGAAAATTTCAAAGAACGTTATAACAAAGTAGATGAAGATTTTACCGACTATTTCAATGCGGTTGAACCATACTTAGTCCACGAAGGTACCACCGAAGTTGATCGAATTAACGCTGCAATCTGGGCTTACTTCGAATATAGAAATTTAAGAGACGAAAGAGAATATAAAAATAATTTAAATAAATAAAAGTATGGATGAATATAGTGATTGTTGTGGTGCGGGTAGACACCATATATATGATGAGTTGTGTGGTGATTGTTTAGAACATTGCGAGTTTACCGATTGGGATGGAGAAGATGAAGATTAATATTAAAAAGTAAATTATGAGAGAATATAATGTAGAAGTGTGCGAAACACTTATAAGAATAGTAACCGTTGAAGCAATGAGCGAAGAAGATGCAATTAAGTTTGTAAGGTACGATTATAACAATGCTGAATTAGTATTAGATAGCGATGACTTCTTTGATGTAGATTTTAACTTAGTAAACCAAGATTAATATGATAGGAGATTATGAAATTGTAGAATATAAAAATCCATTCTACCCAGAGCGTGATTATTATTGCGCGACTATAGAAAACGGTACAACGTACCATCACACCGACTTTGAGGCTATTGTACAGTGGTTATTAGACTACCGTTTAAACAAAGCTAAGTACGATGCAATGGAAGCTTTATCTAATAAAGTATGTGAAGAATTTATGAAAGACGTAAAATACAAAGATTAATATGGAAAATATAGAATTTTATAAGTTTAATGGTGGTTATTATATGCACAATATAAATAACGGA